>CAEZUL010000001.1_pt1 | contig 23961 bp, 25 predicted proteins | sample 7264471 | NCBI WGS metagenome assembly CAEZUL01 (sample SAMEA6813827, study PRJEB35770) | uncultured Acidimicrobiaceae bacterium | biome: Freshwater; feature: Freshwater reservoir; material: water | place: Czech Republic | collected 2016-04-20 | depth 0.5m m
ACCACCAAGGCTGTAACAAAAGGATTCGCAATCGGATCTGCTGTTATTGCTGCAGTTGCATTGTTTGCTTCATTCATTGAAACCGCTGGTGCAGAACTGTTGATCAAGGCTGAGAACTTGGCCGATGGTGTGTTCAAGGCTCCTGAGCTTGCAATCAACGTTGCCGACCCGAAGATCTTCATTGGTCTTCTTATCGGCGGCGCTGTGCCGTTCTTGTTCTCTGCACTTTCGATTCGCGCCGTTGGCCGTACCGCTGGTGTTGTTGTGCAAGAAGTACGTAACCAATTCCGCGATGGCGGAATCATGGCCGGAACAAAGAAGCCTGAATACGGCCCAGTTATCGACATTTGTACAGAAGCATCATTGCGTGAGTTGGCAACACCAGCTCTTCTTGCAGTGCTCACACCTGTCATCGTCGGTTTCGGAATCGGCTGGCAAGCACTTGGTGGCTTCCTTGCAGCAGTGATCCTCACAGGTCAGCTCATGGCTAACTACCTCAGCAATGCTGGTGGTGCATGGGACAACGCAAAGAAGTACATCGAAGATGGACACCATGGTGGCAAGGGATCTGAGCCATACAAGGCTGCGGTTATTGCCGACACTGTTGGTGACCCATTCAAGGACACCGCTGGCCCAGCCTTGAACCCATTGATCAAGGTAATGAACCTTGTTTCCTTGTTGGTTCTTCCTGCAATTATCAGCACACAAGATCAAGACGGTAAGCGTCTTCTTATTGCTGCTGCTGCACTTGTTGTGCTTGGTGGATCGGTTATTCGTTCTTCTCGCCAGAAGTCAACGATTCTCGCATCCGCAGAATAAACATTTATTTGCCAAAAGGCCCGGGCGTAATGCCCGGGCCTTTTGCATATCCCGAACTAGCGTGAATCCATGCTTGCTCTGTTGAATCCCGAAAGTCTTCTCAAGAACGGTGGCCTCCTCATCTTGGGAGCCATTGTGTTCGCAGAGTCGGGCCTGCTCATTGGCTTTTTCCTACCTGGGGATTCACTTCTCTTCATCGCTGGATTTCTTGCGAGCGAAGCGGGAAACAATGTTCTGCCACCATTGCCATTTGTCATTCTTGTGTCTGCCTCAATGGCAATCATCGGCGACCAAGTGGGATACCTCATCGGAAAAAAGATGGGCCCAGCGATTTTTGCTCGCCCCAAGTCGCGTCTGTTTAATCCCGATCACGTTGTGAAGGCACATGCATTCTTCGAGAAATATGGTTCACGTACCATCGTTCTCGCACGCTTTGTTCCCATCGTTCGCACCTTTGCACCAGTGGTAGCTGGTGTCGGCAATATGGAATACAAAACGTTCGTGCGATACAACGTTGTTGGTGGTTTGTTGTGGGGCGCAGGGCTTCCACTTCTTGGCTTTTTCTTGGGTCAAATCGATGTTGTAAAAGACCACATTGAAATTGCAGTAATCGCTGTGGTGTTCATCTCTGTGCTCCCCGTTGCAATTGAGATTCTGTCGCATTGGCGCTCAGCTCGCGCGCAGACAAAAAGCTAATCATGCGGTACTTAAGTCTTGAATGGATTGAAGCAATGCACGCTCAGGTTTCGGGCAGCGCATCAATCAACGATCTTGCCAACTCACACAGCATTGGTATTACCCAGGTGGTCACCGATGGTCCTGAAGGAAATGTGATTTATCACTTTCAAGTGGGAAATGGGAATGCTCAATTCGGAGCTGGTCCTGCTCCACAAGAAAATGTTCGTCTCGAACAATCGTGGCAAACCGCCGTTGACGTAGCCACGGAAAAAGTTCCTGCACAAGAAGTGTTCATCAAGGGCCTTGTTCGCGTGTACGGCGACACGCAATACATTGTTGATGCTGTCCCCGTTTTTGCTGCGCTCGATGCGGCGTTTCAGTCGGTTCGCGCCGACACGGTCTACGAGTAGTTAGCGAGCGTTCAGCTCTGTTGCATCAATCGCATCAGAGTTAGTTCCAAAGGCAAGCGACGCAGCTCCGAGTAGTGCTGTAACCATCAAGATGATCGCAATTCCCGCTTTGGCAGTGCGACGAGAGAAATTGAGTGGAGCCCCCGAAATAGGTGCATCGTGTTGTGGGTGCGATATTGCTGTCACGACTGGTTTTCCTATTCCCGATAATTCCGACTGATTTAGTCATGTATTCAATCACGAGATATGGAGAACTCCAAATTGCAGGCTTACCCCTGGCGGAAATAAGGGTTCTGAGGGTAAGTCATGGCTGCGATGGCTAGGTCCATGTCGGGGGCGCTGGAACGAGCCATAGCGAGCGCTGAGAGGGTTGCAGCGCGATTGTTAGCAAACACTGCTTCTTCATCGTTTGCGGCCGGATTCACCCACACAGCAGCAATGAGCACATAGGTCTCTGCTGCATCGGGAACATGGCCATCGATATGGGCTTGGCCGACCCCTGCAGCGAGGCCGGCTTGGGCGGCCCCCCATGTGAGAGTGCCGTGCAGGTCATTCTCAATCGCAGCTTTATTGACAAACAACGTGAACGGCAAAATAGGACTTCCTGGTCGAGCAACAGCAACAAACGGCACGTGGCCCGTCCGTGGAGTTGCAAGAGCCGTTGCCCAAGCAGTTCCCACCGGACCGTTACGTGCACCCATCACGGTGTTCACATGGGCAGCATTGACTCCTTCGCCAACAAAGCCTTCACCAATAAAAATTTGTTGATCGCTCATTCCGGCAACCGACCATAGCGACCAATTTTTAATTCATTGTTTGAATCGGTTCCTGGTTTGGTGTCGTAGGCAAGAAGAGCAACGTGACGGGGAATGTCACCTTTCACTTTCGATACGCGGTGATAACTGTTGCGGCCATTAAAAACCATCAATGTTCCAGGCGTCATAGGTTCAATTCGCACTAGATCATCACGTTCCCCACGACGAACTGCAGCTACAAGTTCTGCGTTGTCATTATCTGCATTGCGAATACGAGGCACGTTTTCAAAGTGTCCTCCACCGTGTGATGGTTGTAGTGCAATTGAGACCACAAAATCTGTTTGATCGAAATGCCAACCAAGTTCATGTCCATCGCGCATCACTGCCAAATTCAGAGCACCAAATGGATCTGCATAACGAAAGAGTTGCTTCTCCCCTAGAACCTTTGCCACAAACTCCATGAGAGGTTCCCATTCATAGATCGCACGAATCACACTTGACGACGGAAATTGATCGTAGGCAACTACTTCTAAGTTGGCATTCACCGTGGTGTGATATGCCATTGTTGCAAGTTGCTCACATTCAGCGATGAGTGCGGGCAGAGCAGATTCACGAATGAATCCAGGCAAGACCACAATGTTTTCTGCAGCAAATTGTTGTTGAAGTTGTGCATGTAAAACAGCACTATGTAAGGGCCACCGGTCAGTATCGACCAGGGCTCCAACATCCATTAGATAAGTCCGAGCTTCTTTACTTCGTCGCGCTCTTCTACAAGCTCTGCAACAGATGCATCGATACGTGCACGGCTGAAAGGATCGATATCGAGCCCTTGCACAATGCTGTATTTTCCGTCTTTGCACACACAAGGGAATGACGAGATGATGCCTTCTGGAACGCCGTAGCTGCCATCGGATGGAATCGCCATTGACACCCAATCACCTTCAGCGGTGCCAAGTGCCCATGAGTTCATGTGATCGATTGCTGCGTTTGCTGCTGAAGCAGCAGATGACAATCCACGTGCCTTGATGATTGCAGCACCACGCTTTGCAACGGTGGGGATGAAATCGTTCTCTAGCCATGCCTGATCGTTTACCAATGCTGCTGCGTTCTTGCCATCGACTTCACAGTGGAAGAGATCGGGATACTGAGTACTTGAGTGGTTACCCCAGATAGTCATCTTCTTTACTGAGGTAACTGGCTTGCCCACTTTTGCTGCCAACTGTGTGATGGCACGGTTGTGGTCGAGACGTGTCATTGCAGTGAATCGGCTTGGGTCGAGACCTTTTGCATTATTCATTGCAATAACTGCGTTGGTGTTTGCGGGGTTACCCACAACAAGAATCTTTGCGTCTTTCTTCGCAGCAGCACCGAGTGCTTGACCTTGTGGTTTAAAGATGCCACCGTTTGCGTTGAGCAGGTCGCCACGCTCCATGCCATCTTTACGTGGCATTGCACCAACTAGGAATGCTGCGTCGATATCACCAAATGCAGTTTCTGCATTGTCGGTGCACACAACACCTGCAAGAAGCGGGAATGCACAGTCGTCGAGTTCCATGCGTACGCCTTCAAGCGCACCAAGAGCCGGTGTGATTTCCAGCAACTGCAAGATGACGGGCTGGTTGGGACCAAACACTGCGCCTGAGGCGATACGGAAAAGGAGGCTGTAGCCAATTTGGCCGGCGGCGCCGGTAACGGCAATACGAACTGGTGATGTCATACCTCTAAGCGTAGGCGTGACGCGGTGCTCAATCCCAATGCAAACACCCCACTACGGGCAAGGAATTAGCGCCCGAGCGCCTGCAAAATCAGAGCAACATAGTTGTCTTGGCCCACAGCGTTCGGATGGATGCCGTCGGAGGCAAACCATTCCGGGTGCGGTTTAGATAATTCGTACCAGTCGAGAATGGTGACGTTTGGGTGGGTCAGCGGCAGGGCATTAATTACAACATTGTTGAGTTTCTCTGCAGCCCGTCCAGGAATACGGTTCGTCAAGACAATCACTCGTTGTACACCGGCAAGAGGTTTGAGAAGTCGTTCATAGGTAGCGGCTTTTGTGATGCCATTTGTACCCAGATGAACCACAACATTGTTGCCGAGTTCATTAGTCGACTTGTAATAGTTAAATATTTGGAGACCTTCAAGAACTTGCCTGTTTTTGGCTGCGTCAACAGTGATGCCATACGAGGATAATTTTTTCGCAGAGCCAAGCATGACCGAGTCGCCCACCGCAAGGACATCGAGTTTGCCTTTTGCAATTGTTGATGTAGTCACCACGGGAATACTGGTGGTGGCACCAACGATTGTCGTTGTTGTTGTGATGCGGGTAACAGCACCTTCATTGTCATCAAGAGACGCTGTGATGTCGTCAGCCATCACAGTGGCGCCAGCCATTTTCACTACGGAGAAGATAGGGATGATTGCCAAAGTGCCCAGCACGACCGCAAAGGGTGGACTGATTCGACCACCACGTGCACGCCACTCACGCCACTTGGCAGTGGCTACACCTTTACGAATTGGTGTTTCTATAAATTGATACGACGCTTCAGTGATCACAAGTGTGATGGCCATCAGTGCGATGAATTCACGGAGATTCAATGAGTTGCCGGCATTTTTTCTATACGCCTGGAAAATGGTCCAGTGGTACAGGTACAAACCGTATGAACGCTTACCAAGCCACACAAAAATTGGTGAACCAATAACGTATTTGCCTAAGCGAGATCGGGGATGTGTCACCATCGCGATTGCAATGATTGTGGCGATGCCCACTGCAAGAAATCCGCCGCGATACAACAGGTCATATCCCTGCGTTCCGCTATCGGTAACGGAAACTACTTCTCGAAATTTCCAGAACATGAATCCGAGTGCAGTGAGTGCCGCTACGCCTAAAAGATCGAGGCCATTTGCATTAGTGCCGGCGCGGCCACGACGAATTGCCCACGGACGCCACACTGCTGCAAGAGCAGCACCAAGCAACAACCCACTGGCACGGCTAATAGTCCCGAGATACAAGAAATCAATGCGGAGAATTCGATGTCCGAAAAACGTCATGAATTGTTCTGGAGTCTTCTCGAAGGTATCGATAGGGCCTGAGTTGTACAGGTAAATAGACCACGCAGTAATTGCAAGGGCTCCCATTGTGAAGACCACCGCAAGTTTCGGCAATGTTTTCGAACGTAAACGACGTAACAACACAAACATGACCAATGGCCACACGATGTAGTACTGCTCCTCTACTGCAAGTGACCACAGATGGCGCAATGGTGCAAAAGCGAATGCAGATGTGTACGAAGACCCAGACCAAATTTGGAACCAGTTCGAAATATAGAGTGCACCGGCCACCACATCGCCACGCAACATGCCCAATCGATCACGATCGAATAGTGCGCAATACACAGTGGTGCCGATGAGCAAGGTAAACAGCGCGGGCAACAAACGACGTGCACGACGTAACCAGAAGTTCCCCAATGACACAGTGCCAGCACGTTCACGTTCGGCAATGAGCAACAAAGTAATGAGATACCCAGAGATAACAAAGAACACTTCAACGCCAAGGAAACCGCCACCTAGCCACGAATGATTGGCGTGATACACAATGACTGCCACAACCGCTAATGCACGTAAGCCATCGAGACCAGGCACATAAGGAACTACGGGGCCACGACGATTACCCCATGCGGGTGTACCTGCGTTCGACATGGGCGGAATACCTGAATTACTCATGATTCGTATTGAGATTAAGCAACCGGAAGACCCAGTTGGGCGTAGATCTCTCGTGTAGCAGTTGATTTATTAAGTGTGTAGAAATGCAAACCAGGTGCGCCGGCTTCGAGAAGTGCAGCGCACAATTCAGTAGCTGCTTCAACACCGATACGACGCACATCTTCTGCTGTTGTTCCCGACTCGAGGCGCTCACGCAACCATTGAGGAAATGCAGCGCCTGACAATTCGGCCATGCGCTCTACTTGGGCGATGTTCGTGACGGGCATAATGCCTGGCACTACTGGCTTCGTGACTCCGAGATCAGCAAGATCATTCACTAGTGACACGTAGTGCTCAATATCGAAGAAAAATTGGGTAGTGGCGAAATCAGCTACTCGTAATTTGTCGGCAAGGTGACGACGATCGGTTGCCATATCGGGAGACCGAGGATGACCTTCAGGGTGTGCAGCAACACCGATACATAGATCACCTATCTCATGCAGATGTTCAATGAGATCAATGGCATACATGTAATCGCTCGGGCGTGCATCGGCCGGATCTTTTGGTGCATCACCAGCAAGGGCAAGAACATTTTCAATTCCAGCGCCGGCGTACGTGGAGATGATGTCGGAAATTTCTGCCTTCGTGTGGCCAACACATGTGAGGTGAGCCATCGGCGGAATATTGGTTTCCTTGCCTACCCACAAAACGGTGTCACGCGTGTGCTCGCGGGTAGAGCCACCAGCACCGTAAGTAACAGATACAAACGATGGAGCGAGAGGCTCTAACTCGGCGATTGTGCGGCCAAGCGACATAGAACCAGCGGCGGATTTGGGCGGCGAGAACTCGAAAGAGAAGGTCCGTCCTGCTGCGAGGAGGTCACTAATGCGCGCCATTTACTTAGTCTACGACTTGCCTAGTGACGGAAGTGGCGTGTACCGGTGAACACCATGGCAATTCCATGAGTGTTGGCCGCCGTGATGGATTCTTCGTCTCGGACACTGCCACCGGGTTGGAAAATGGCTGTGACACCAGCGGCGGCCAACGCTGAAACGGTATCGCCGAATGGGAAGAAGGCATCGCTCGCAGCCACAGCACCTGTACTTCTCTCACCAGCACGCGTGATGGCTAAGTGCGCAGCATCGACTCGATTGGGCTGTCCCCCGCCTATGCCAACCGCTGTGTCACCGTTGACAAGAACAATCGCATTGCTCCATGTGGCTGCCACTGTTTGCCATGCAAGCATCAGACTCGACCATTCATCGGCACTAGGTGCACGATCGGTAACCACAGTGAAATCGTCGAGGGGCTCATCGACTTCATCGACTGATTGCACCAACAATCCGCCATCGATAGAACGAACATCAATTGCCATCGCACCAAATGGCGCAACTGCTTCAAAAACGCGCAAGGAAGTTTTGGCACACAAGATCTCTAGCGCGTCGGCCGTAAATGACGGTGCAATCACAACTTCGGTAAAGACTTCGGCAATTGCCTTGGCAGTATCTTCATTTACTTCACCGTTGACAGCAACGATTCCACCAAATGCGCTCACTGGATCTGCTGCATTTGCATTGGTGTACGCCTCGAAAATAGTAGAAGCCAATGCAACACCACAAGGGTTTGCATGTTTCACAACTACGGCAGCTGGCCGATCGAATCGACTGACCAATTGCCACGCAGCTTCGGTGTCGAGAACATTGAGATACGACATCTCTTTACCGTTTAACTGCGTTGCAGAATCCCACCAACTCTCCACACCGGGTAAGCGATAACGCGCACCGGTTTGATGGGGGTTTTCTCCGTAACGCAATACTTCGGCTCGTTCAGCCACAAGAGTGAGAATCGGCGGAACAGTTGCATCTTCGCGGTCACTGGTTTCGTCGGCAAGCCACGATGCGATCGACGCATCGTACGCAGACGTAATTCGAAAAGCTTTTTGTGCAAGACGACGACGCGCAGACACATTGAAGAATTCGCCTTCAATCATCTCCAACACATCGGTGTAATCAGCTGTGTCGACTACAACGCCGACATTTGCAAAGTTCTTCGCCGCTGCACGCACCATGGCTGGACCACCGATATCGATGAGTTCGACACCTGGCTTGGATGAGAACGGATACAGATTGACTACGACAAGATCGATGGGTTCGATGTTGTGCTCTTGCATCTCGGCAACATGTGCGGGGTTTGCACGATCGGCCAAGATCCCACCGTGAATTTTGGGGTGCAAGGTGACGACTCGATGATCGAGAATCGGACCTAGCCCAGTGATTGTTGCAACATCAGTGACGGGAATCCCTGCTTCGGCAATTGCCGAAGCAGTACCTCCACTAGAGACAAGCGTCCACCCAAGTGTGTGCAGAGCCGAAGCAAATTCGACAATGCCCGTCTTGTCGTAAACCGAGAGAAGGGCGCGTGGCAATTAACGAAGTCCAGCGACGATCTCGGCCATCAATGAGCCAGCCTCGGTGGGGTTGTTGCCCACTTTGACACCAGCTGCACTGAGTGCATCCATCTTGCCTTGAGCAGTTCCTTTGCCACCAGACACGATTGCGCCAGCGTGGCCCATCTTTTTGCCTGCGGGTGCGGTAACACCAGCAATGTACGCAGACATTGGCTTTGTGACATTGGCCTTAATGAACTCGGCTGCTTCTTCTTCTGCAGAACCACCAATTTCACCAATCATGATGATGGCGTGTGTTTCAGGATCTGCTTGAAATTCGCGCAAGCAATCGATGAAAGAAGTTCCCGGAACGGGGTCGCCACCGATACCAACACATGTTGATACACCAATGCCGCGTTGCTTCAATTCATACAGCGCCTGATAGGTAAGAGTTCCCGAGCGTGACACGATGCCAACGTTTGGTCCTTTTGCACTTGGCAACTCTGCAATTTCACCAGCTGTGATTCCAATGTTGCATTTTCCTGGGCTGATAATGCCTGGGCAGTTTGGCCCGAGCAAACGCACCTTTGGAAAATCGCGTACCAACGTGTTGTAGGTGCGAGCTTCGTCTTGTGCAGGGATTCCTTCAGTGATGCACACAATGAATGTGATTCCTGCACCAGCTGCTTCGAGAATTGCTGCTGACGCAGCCTTAGGTGGAACGGTAACGAATGATGCGGTTGCACCTGTTGCCGCTACTGCTTCAGCAACGCTGTTGTACACAGGGATACCTTCAACATCGGTGCCACCTTTGCCTGGAGTAACTCCAGCAACAACTTGTGTGCCGTATGCCTTGTTGCGCAAGCCGTGGTATTTACCTTGGCCGCCTGTGAGGCCTTGCACAATGACTTTTGTATTTTGATCGACGAAAATTGCCATGACGGGGGTCCTTACTTTGCGAGTGCCACAGCCGCTTCAGCGGCTTCGAGCATCGTTGGCTTACTGGTGAGTTTTGATTCGGGAATGCCGGCGTTCTTGAGAATTTCGCGTCCCTCTTCGGCGTTGGTGCCATCGAGACGAATAACAATTGGTGCGCGAAGATCGACACGACCCATCGCTTCAACAATGCCCTTTGCCACTTCTTCACCACGAGTGATTCCACCAAAAATGTTGATGAAGATGCTCTTCACGTTTTGGTCAGAGTTAATAACATCAAGTGCACTCGCCATGAGGTCGGCGTTTGCGCCGCCACCGATGTCGAGGAAGTTTGCAGCAGTGCCGCCCACTTGGTTCACCACGTCGAGAGTGCTCATTGCGAGACCAGCACCATTTGCGATGATGCCCACTGTGCCGTCGAGGCCGATGTACTGCAGTCCCTTTTCGCGGGCAAGTTGCTCGCGAGCATCGAGTTCTTCGGTTGCCTTGAATTCTTCCCATTCAGGATGGCGGAAGTCGGCGTTGGCGTCGAGGCTGACCTTTGCATCGAGTGCATGTACTTCGCCCGTTGGCTTCAAGATAAGAGGGTTGATTTCTGCGAGGTCACAATCTCCTTCAACGAAGCAGCGATACAACTTCACCAAAATGTCGGCAACACCCTGCTGTGCTTTCTCAGGAATCTTTGCATCGATTGCAGCCTTCTTTGCTGCCGCTGCTGACAAACCGTCTACAGGATCAATGTGCAACATGAGAATTGCATCGGGGTTAGTAACTGCTACTTCTTCAATCTCTACGCCACCTTCGCGGCTGAGCATAAGAAGGTGCTTCTTTGCTGCGCGGTCGAGTGTGAATGACGCGTAATACTCTTCGTCGATGTCGGAGGCGTTCTCTACCCAGACACGCTTGACTACATGGCCCTTAATGTCCATGCCCAAGATGTTTCCGGCATGTGTGCGCACTTCGTCAGCATTGTTTGCCAACTTGATGCCGCCAGCTTTGCCGCGTCCACCCACTTGCACTTGTGCTTTCACAACAACTGGATATCCAGCTGCTTCGGCTGCGGCAACTGCCTGATCGACGGTGACGGCGACGTCACCTTTCGATACCGGAATGTCGTAGCGCGCAAAGTACTGCTTGCCCTGATACTCAAAAAGATCCATGAGTTACTCCCTATTGTCGAGTTCTTCTTCAAGCCACTGACTAATCGCTTTCAGCGATGAACCAGGACCAAAGATATTGCCCACACCTTGCTCGCGTAATGCGCGTGCATCGGCATCGGGAATAACTCCGCCACCGAACACGAGAATGTCTCCCATGTCGCGATTGCGAAGTTCTTCCATGGTGCGGGGGAAAAGTGTGAGATGCGCGCCAGACAGAAGTGACAGCCCCACGGCGTCGGCATCTTCTTGCATTGCGGTCTCAGCGATTTGTTCGGGAGTCTGATGGAGACCCGTATAAATGACTTCAAACCCATGGTCTCTGAGAGCACGGGTGATGGTCTTGGCTCCACGGTCATGACCGTCTAGGCCTGGCTTGGCTACAACTACTCGATAAGGGCGCTTCACAGAAGAGAAACCTTACGCCGTGTGAGTGTTTAGTTACCAACCCGCCACAATGGGGAGATGAAGTCTCCACGTCTGCGCAGCCCTCTCGCCCGAGCTCTGGCACCCGTTTTGGGGGGCATTGCCTTCTTTGCCCTGTTTTTTGCGGGGTTATGGGGCGTTGCCCTGGTGATTAACGACCGGGCAGACCCCACCTCAGAAATTGGGAACAAAGTGTTCGAGGTAGGCAAAGTCACCGCTATGGCAAAGGCCATCACCAGAGATGGCCCCCTTTTGTTCCCCGACCTGAAGAGCCCCGATGGTGTGCGCTCGGTCGTTCTCGACCACTCGGGATCGGACCCCGCTGTCGGCTGGCAGGTGTACTACGGCTATCCCGCTGATCGCGATGCCACATGTTTGGTAACCCATGTGGAGGGCACGCGAACATTTACCGATTGCGAAAAACGCACTCTGCAAGTTAGTGATTTGAAGGCACCAGCCGAGGTGCGACCCATTGTAGAGAACAAAAAGACGTTGTATATCGACCTGCGCGGCCTAACCGCAAGCGCTACAACAGCCCCGTAACTATTGACTATTTGGGTGTTGCGAGAGAGTCAATAAGGCGAATCGCGAACTCTTCAGCGTGCTCCGCTAAATGTCCTCGCTGCAACGCAAGACCGCCCACAACGTCGGCTCCACGATTGCTTAATTCGCGTGTCATTACATCGAGAGACTTGCCAGGATTGAGCGCGTACGTGCAAAACGCAACCGCTTGTTTGCCAGACATTGCTGGAAGTGCCCGCAAGTTATCGATACCCCACGGTGACTGAGCCACTACGAAGAGGCCATGCACCCAGGTACCCACAATCACCATGTCGGCGTCTTGGATAGAAGCGTGGTCGGGTTGCTTGGCCGAAGAAATACCAGTGATCGACCAGTTTTCCTGCTGCAAATTGGCTGCGATGAGCTCGCCAGCCTTCCATGTGTTGCCCGTGAGACTTTCGATAAGGAGTGCTGCCTTCATTCCCTTATTTCTACTACTCAGAACCCCTCAGCAGGGATTTTGCTAGAGCTTTGTGAGCGGAGCCCAGGCTAAGGCAAGGTGCTTTGTGCCTTTATCGCGGAACCGAACCGTGACTTCAGCCTTCTCACCGGTGCCCTTGATCTCGATGACCACACCTTCGCCAAAAACGGCGTGGGCGACATCGTCGCCTGGTTTGAGACCAACTAGATGATCGGTGTTACGCGGTGCGGATGGAGCACGCACAATACGTTCTTTGGCGGCCGAACCAAATGTGCGACCAAACGAATCGTCATCTGATTCGTTGCGCCGTTTGTATGCAGGAATATCGCCATCGTTCCAACCACCACCAGTGGATCGACCAAAGACACGTCCGTGATCGGAGCCCGAATCGACATTGCCTTGGCGATCGAATAATTCTGCAGGGACCTCTGCAAGGAAGCGCGATGGCGGATTGTACGACGACTGGCCAAACAACATGCGTTGCCATGCGTGCGACACCAACAAACGCTCACGTGCACGTGTGAGACCAACGTATGCGAGTCGTCGTTCTTCTTCGAGTTCGGCAGGATCTGTGAGAGCACGGTTGTGCGGGAAAATTCCTTCTTCACAACCAACAAGAAATACCACCGGATATTCCAGACCTTTTGCCGAGTGCAAGGTCATGAGAACAATATGGTTTTCAGCATCGAGATCGTCGGTGTCGGCAACTAACGCGACCTGTTCCAAAAACTCTTCCACTTGTGTGTATTCCGCTGCGGAACCAATGAGTTCCGAAATATTTTCCAAGCGACCAGCAGCTTCGACAGATGCTTCCTGCTCTAGCTCGGTGATGTAGCCACTGTTATTCATTGCCACTTCAAGCAATGCTGCAGGGCCATCGGCAAGAGCTGCATGCATGTCGTCGACCAAAACCACGAATGATGAAATACCTTTAATTGCAGAACCCGATACTCCGGCCTCGCTTGCCCGACGCATGGCATCGATAAACGAAAGCCCATTTGCGCTAGCAAACAGATCGATTTTCCCAATACTGGTGTCACCAATTCCACGCTTTGGCACATTGAGAACACGCTTGATGCTGATTTCGTCGAGCGGGTTTGCGCCAGCTTTCAAATACGCAATGGCGTCTTTTACTTCGCGCCGTTCATAGAACTTGGTGCCACCCACAACCTTGTATGGAATGCCGGCACGCATCATTGATTCTTCAATGGCACGGCTTTGCGCGTTGGTGCGATACATAATGGCGATGTCGCCCCAGGCGCGTGATTCCTTCTTGTGAATATCTTGCGCAGTGCTTGCTACCCAGGACGCTTCGTCATATTCGTCTTGAGCGAAATACCGAACGATGCGTTCACCATCGCCGGCAGATGTCCACAAATCTTTTGGACGTCGCCCAATGTTTTGCGAGATCACTGCATTGGCCGCAGTAAGGATTGTTTGGGTACTGCGATAGTTCTGAGCCAATACCACCACAGTGGTTTCACCAAATGCGTTTTCAAATTCATCGATGTTGCGCAGATCGGCACCACGAAATTTGTAGATGCTCTGATCACTGTCGCCCACAACACACACGTTGTGATGCAGGGCGCCCAACATAAGGACTATACGGTTTTGCGCTTGGTTAGTGTCTTGATATTCGTCGATCAAAATATGTTGGAAACGTTCTTGATACGAACGCAGCACATCGTGGTGAGTCTCAAATAGTTTGACCACGTTGACCAACAAATCATCGAAGTCCATAGCGCCGGCGCGAATAAGACGAGCTTGATATTCGCGGTAGATCTCGGCATGGCGACGCTGCACGATGTGTTCGGCAGTGTCGTGAGCTTTGGCAGTACTAATCAGTTCGTTCTTCCAAAGGCTGATGCGAGATTGCGCTGCATTTGCAGGAAACTTCTTTGCATCGAGGCCCATATCGCGAATCACATAACCAATAAGGCGCTTTGAATCTTGCGAATCGTAAATAGTGAATTGCTTCGGGTACCCGATTGCTTCGGCATGCTGACGCAAGATGCGAACACACGCCTTATGGAAAGTGGTGACCCACATAGAACGCGCAGTAGGACCAACGAGATCTGCGACTCGATGGCGCATTTCTTCAGCAGCCTTGTTGGTGAATGTGATGGCCAAAATGGCCATGGGGTGGGTGCCTTGGCTAATGAGCCATGCAATGCGCTGTGTGAGAACACGAGTTTTTCCAGAGCCAGCACCAGCCACGACAAGTAACGGACCACCGGGGTGATACACCGCTTCTTGTTGATCGGGGTTCAGCGGAATGCTGTCGCCTATAGGTGTGTGCTCAGACATGGTCCCGCCATCTTAGAAGCGAGCTGTGTCTAGGACAGTATGTAGTGCTTATGCGCGTGCGTTGATAACGAAAGGCAAAGCACGTGGACCACGAACCTGGCCTGTGCTCCATGTAACAACTTCGCTCGAGTCGAGCGAGAAGTCAGGGAAACGCTTCAAGAACACTTCGATTGCAACGTTCATTTCCAAGCGAGCAAGGTTTGAACCGAGGCAACGGTGAATTCCGAGTCCGAATGCGGCGTGACGGTTTGCTTCACGGTCGATTTGAACAATGTGCGCATCGGCGAACTGGTTGTCGTCACGGTTAGCAGCAGGGAAAGGAAGAAGAACCCAATCTTCTTTTTTCATCTCAACACCATGGAACTCCATGTCTTCCTTGACAACGCGTGCCATGGTGACAGGTGCATACGCACGAAGGAATTCTTCAACTGCAGCAGGAATCATGTCGGGATTTTCTACCAAACGACGACGATCGACCGAGTTACCAGCAAGGTGCCACAACGATGAACCGATACCACTCCAGGTGGTGTCGATGCCGGCGATGAGCAACAAGATAACTGTGCCAACAGTGTGTTCGAGAGACAATTTCTCGCCAAAGATTTCTGCATTGAGCAAGAAGCTGATGAGGTCGTCACGAGGATTCTCGATGTGATCGTTTACGTGGAACGCAAGGTACGCATTGAACTCTTCGAATTGAGCCATACGAGCTTCGGTGCGCTCTTCGCCAATTCCGCTGAGAACCAAGTTGACCCAACCGCGGAACTTGTCACCGTCTTCGACTGGCAAGCCAAGCATGCGAGCAATCACCATGACAGGAATGTGCTGTGAGTACTGCAATGCAGCATCGATGTGATCGGCAGTGCCCATGTTGTCGATGAGTTCGTTACAGATAGCAACTACTTCTTCGCGCCAAGGGTCGATCATCTTTGGTGCAAATGCAGGAAGAAGAAGACGACGAGCTTCAGCGTGGAATGGGGGGTCAGAAGAGATGGGAGGCACAGGCCCAATAGGAGCACCGATACGGTCGGGTACTTCGCTTGGCTTCAATTGACCAACAACAGGACCTTCACTTGAGAAGTGATCGGTGTCGTATGCAATTTCGTGCACCATTTCGTGCGTGAGTGGCAACCATGTGCCGCCATAACGATCGGTGTGGGCGATGGGGCAACCAGATGATTTCAAGTCGTCCCAAATTTTGTGCTGGTTAGCTGCGTATGCAGGTGAGCCGTGATCGAAGTCGGTTGCCCAATCGGTGACGGGGCCGTAAACAGTTTCACTCATGACTATTCCTCAATTGAGATAGCGAACTCAGGACAGTTAGCAAGCGCGAGACGAGCCTTGTCTTCGAGGCCGGCAGGGACTACGCCGTCATTCAATTCGAATGCGTTGCCGAGATCATCGACGTCGAATAATTCGGGGGCCAGTGCATAACAGCGGTTATGGCCTTGGCACTTGGAGGGGTCTACGTGTACGCGCATGGTTCATAGGTTAGGCGTCACGCAACCCAAAAATGATGTCGAACCATGAAAATCAGAACTCGTGTCATTGTTCCCAGTGAGCAATGTGGTGCGAGTCGGCGCCATGAGAGACTTGACCCCATGCCCGCGTCTGATTTTGTGCTTCTGCTGCCCCCTTCGGAAGGGAAGGCTGACGGCGGCAACCCACAGCAACCATGGTCCTTCTCCAGTGGCACATTGGGCCTAACCCTTGCAACAGAAAGAGAAGCAGTGTCGAAACGCTTACGACAACTGAAAGGGGGAGACCAAAAACTGCTGGGAGTCAGTGGGGCTCACCTCGCCCGTGCCCAAGCCGCCAACTCTCGCCTCCTCGATTCACCTTCCCTCCCCGCCTGGCAGCGCTACACCGGCGTCGTGTGGGATCACCTCGATCTGGCGTCGCTCACAGCGACACAACGCAATGCGTTTGTAAAACGAATTTTCGTTCCTTCCGGATTACTCGGTCTTGTTCGTGCCGATGATCTACTACCCGATTATCGATTGAAGATGGGTGCACGTCTTGCTCCCTTTGGTGTGATGGCGAAGTGGTGGCGAGAACACATCACTGCGGCATTACTACAAGCAATCAAAAACAAGACTGTGATTGATTTACTTCCGAACGAACATCGTGCTGCTCTTGATTGGGAACTACTCCCCAATGCGATTCGAGTAGACCTTGTTGCACACTCAGGCGGAATCGTGGGTGGGCACAATGCCAAAGCAGCCAAAGGGTTGCTTGCTCAACACCTCCTCCTGTCGAGTGGACCATCAATAGCGCGTACTGTGGCATCGTTCAAGCACCCCCAATACTCAGCGCAGGTAGCCCCATGACCACAGATCTTTTTTCTCTCGCGGGCAAGACCGCACTCATCACCGGTGGAAGTCGAGGCCTTGGTCGAGAAATGGCATTGGCTTTCGCGGAACACGGAGCAAACATTGTTGTTGCAAGTCGCAAAGTAGAAAATTGTGAGACGGTTGCAAACGAAGTGCGCGCGCTTGGTCGGCGTGCTCTGGCAGTCGGGTATCACGCGGCGTCGTGGTCAGATGCAGAACGTCTTGCTGCAGAATCAATTACCGAGTTTGGTCACATCGATGTGCTGGTAAACAATGCAGGAATGTCGCCGTTGTATTCATCACTAGTTGACGTGACCGAAGATTTATACGACAAGGTGTTGGGCGTAAACCTCAAAGGACCATTTCGTTTATCGGCCCTCATTGGCACACATATGATCACGCCCAATGAGACTGGCGTTATTCGTGGTGGTTCCATCATCAACGTGTCTTCCATCGCAAGTACTCGCCCGTCACCTAATGAAGTGGTGTACGGAGCAGCAAAGGCAGCGGTGAACAATCTCACCATGGGACTTGCGCGAACCTACGCACCACACGTACGCGTGAACTGCATCGTGCCCGGTCCATTTCTCACCGACATTTCAAAAGCCTGGGACATGGACCGCTTTAACGAAGGTGCACGCACCGCATACATGTTGCAGCGCGGTGGAGAACCTCATGAAATTGTGGGGGCTGCGTTGTACCTTGCAAGCAATGCCAGCAGTTACACCACCGGCACTCTTCTTCCTGTTGACGGCGGCCCTCGCTAGTTACTTCAGCTTTTCAGCAAAGAAACTCAAGACGCGTTGAACGCTTTCTTCATCGCGTTGTTCTGTCAGAACGCTATGGTCTTTCGGATCCTTTGATGGCAATTCGATTGCGATAAACGCATCACCCAACAATGTGCGTAACGAAGTAAACCTGTCACCCACCAATTTGTCTTGATCGAACCGGAGACCCAGTACTTGACACCCATCTGCTGCACGTTGTGCAACTACAGCAATGTCATCGGGAGACAAATTCAAATCTGCTCCACGCTCTTTGCCCAAAGAAAATGGCAGCGAGGGTTGTGACAACACTGGTGCAACCATGATGTCATCAACCATCATGCCAAGCGCAAAACCGCCTGAGAAACACATGCCCACTGCACCCACACCTTTGCCACCTACTTCTGTGTGCAATGCACGAGCGAGAGCACGCAACCACGCGATGATCGGCGATGTCTGTTTCATCGCCAAAGTGGTGAACTCTTTTGCAATGCAGATTTTCAACATTGAAGACGCAATGTATTTACCAGTGACAACCTGGCCCGGAGTACCCACGAGAGCTGGCATCACCACTGTGAATCCTGCGTTCACTACATCGTTAGCGAAGCGTTCTACTGCAGGAGTAATACCTGGGATCTCATGCACAACAATCACCACAGGGCCAGAGCCTTTGCGATAGGTATCGCGAGTGATGTTGGCAGAGGTAAACGAACTCTTTACCCAGCCTTCTAATACTGAAGTGCTCATTATTTATTTCCCTTGTAATGCCGCAAGTGCAGCCTCGGCCAATGTTTCGGTTCCCAATTTCATCGGTGCAAGATCGATGTTCTGATCTCCCATCGCGCCATGCAAATAGCGCGCATACACACCTTCAGAAATAACTGCCAATCGAAAACTAGAAAATGCTTTGTAGTAACCGATGTTTGATACATCGCGTCCTGTTCGTGCTGCATACCGTTCGACCAAGTGATCGAACGTGCAGGAGCCCGGGTGACCGGAAGGATCATTGTGACGCAGCATTGGTTTGCCTGGATCTGTCCAATAGATGCCCACATATCCAAGGTCTGCGAGTGGATCTCCCAGTGTGCACAATTCCCAGTCGAGAACTGCAGCAACTTTTCCGGTCGATACGTCGGTAAGGCAATTTCCAAATCGATAATCACCATGAGCAATAGAAACACCGTGCTGAACGGGAATGTTGTTGGCAAGTAGCCGCGCAACTTCTTCGACTGCTGGCAATTCACGAGTTTTTGAATTGGCCCACTGGGTACTCCAACGCTTGACTTGACGTTCTACATACCCTTCACGCTTCGCTAAGTCGCCAAGCCCCACCGCATCAATATCGACTGCATGTAAATCGGCCAACACATCAATCAAGTTTTCTGCAGCAGTAGTTCGCAATTCTTCTGGTAACAACAATCCCTTCTCGGGGCTGTCGAGCACAATGCCATCAACAAATGCCATCACATAAAATGGAGCACCATTGACCTCAAGGTCGGTGCACACACCAAGAGTGCGCGGAACAGGAACATTGGTTTTGCCTACTGCTGAGATGATGCGGTGCTCGCGCGCCATGTCGTGTGCGGTTGCAAGAACATGCCCCATTGGCGGGCGACGCAATACCAATTGCATGCCGTTGGAATCAGTGACACGAAAAGTGATGTTGCTGCGACCACCAGCAATGAGATCATACGTGTACGGACCCTGTGCGTTCTCAATGTTGGCGTTCAGCCACGCTTCTACTTTGACTTCGTCAATCCCCTGCATGGGACACGACCGTAGTGCGAATCAACCCGGTCGGGCGACGCCAACAACTTTGTACCAACGAATGGGCCCAATTTTCACTACATCGCCGTACTGTGGCGCGTGCACCATGGTTCCATTTCCTAAGTAAATTCCCACATGATGAATTGGTGAACCGGTGAAAATCAGGTCACCTGGCATTGCTAATTGTTTCGGCACCTTGGGCAACGTATTGAATTGTGCCCGCGAATTTCGAGCAAGTCCCACACCGGCTTTCGCCCAGGCATAGGTGGTGAGACCCGAACAATCGAATGCTTTGCCAGGAGAGCTCATGCCGTATCGATATGGCACACCCAATTGTGCGAGTGCTGCACGAATTGCAGATTGGCTACGCGCAGACACTTTCGGGATATTTCGATACTTGGCCTGAATTGAGGAGTACTTGCTCTTGTAGGTACCCGCTTCTTTTTGTGCGTCGGCAAGCGCCTGTGCTTCACGGCGGCTGCGTTCTTCTCGCAGTAAATCGACTAAATCGCCTTGCACTGTGGATTGCAATTGTTGGTAACGAGCAGCTAGTGACTCAGCAGCACCTTGACGTTTTTTTACATTGACACCAACGCTGATTGCTTGCTTACGTTTTTTTTCGAGAACGGTTCGCTTCTTTGCAAGCGATGTAGCGGTTGCATCAAGCGCATCGGTGGTGAGTGACCCTTGGTTCATAGCAATGTTGGTGAGCTGTCCACGCTGCAAGGCATCTTGCACTCCACCAGAAGATGCAAACAGATTGGTCAGAGTGGAATTTCGACCACCATGCATGAACTGCGTAACAGCCGACATGTACAACGTGCCACGCATTTGACCCAACTGCGCTTCAGCTGCAGCGACATCGGCCTGAGCTCGATCTATTTCTACGGCGAGGTCTGCCTGATCGGAAAGCGACTGTGAATAGTCTTCGCCCAAGGCATCCATCTGTTCAGTCAGGCGCTCGAGTTGGTCGGCGATGTTTGCAGCTTGCCGGCGCTTGTCATCGATCGAGTCGGCCGAGGCTGCCCGAGGAGCAATAGCAATGCCCCCCAAGATGCCAACGGCAAGAAGTGAGGCCAGAGCGGACCGTAGCGGTCCCCGGTGGTGGCGGGTCGAAAACATGACCCCGTCAGGCTACTTGGGTACCGTGAAGCCACCCTGTCGCCCCGTGAGAGCCTTGTATAGATGGAGATGAGCCCGTTCGGGCCTATTCCCACTCAATCGTGCCAGGAGGCTTTGAGGTGATGTCGTAGACCACTCGGTTGATCCCTGGCACCTCGTTGATGATGCGGTTCGACATCTTTTCCAACAGGTCGTACGGCAAGCGCGCCCAGTCGGCAGTCATAGCGTCGTCACTAGTGACGGCACGAATGATGATGGGGTGGCCATAGGTGCGCTCATCACCCATCACTCCCACACTGCGGATATCGGCGAGTACCGCGAAGGCCTGCCAGATTTCGCGCTCGAGACCTGCCGCCTTTACTTCGTGTCGAACTATTTCGTCGGCATGTTGCAGTGTTGCCACTTTGTCGGGTGTGACCTCACCAATGATGCGCACGCCAAGACCTGGGCCAGGAAACGGTTGACGCCACACGATGTCGTCACTCAATCCCACTTCGACTCCCACCTTGCGCACTTCATCTTTGAACAGTGCGCGCAATGGTTCACACAATTCAAGTGTCATGTCGTCTGGCAGACCACCAACATTGTGATGACTCTTAATAACTGCAGCAGTGCCGTCGTGTCCGCCACTTTCCACAATGTCGGGATAGAGCGTTCCTTGCACTAAAAACTTTGCATCGGTGAGACCACCAGTGTGTTCTTCAAAAATACGAACAAATAATTCACCAATGGCTTTTCGTTTTGCTTCAGGTTCGGTGATTCCCGCTAAGGCTGCAAAGAATCGATCGCCTGCATCAACATGAATAAGTTCAATCCCCATGCTGCGACGGAAAGTTTCTACAACTTGTTCACTTTCGCCACGGCGCATCAGACCGGTATCGACATACACACAGGTGAGTTGATTCCCAATTGCTTGATGCACAATGGCAGCCGCAACAGATGAATCGACTCCGCCCGATAATCCACAAATAACGCGTTCGTTACCTACTTGTGCACGAATAGCATCGATCTGATCGTGAACGATGTTCGACATGGTCCAGTCCTGCTTGCAACCGGCGATATCGACCAGGAAACGAACCAATAACTCTTGTCCACTTGATGTATGCACCACTTCGGGGTGATATTGCACGCCATATATACGACGTGAATCATCTTCAATCACTGCATTAGGAGCATCGGGGGTTGCCGCGGTGCTCACAAATCCCGCTGGTGCTTCACTCACAAAATCGAAGTGGCTCATCCATACGTCGTGCACGGCTGGTGTGGACTCGCCTAACAATTGCGAAACGGGCGTGCTTCGTGTCAGCGTTGCGCGACCATATTCACCACGACCACCACGAGCAACAACGCCGCCTAACTGTTGCGCCACCAATTGACATCCGTAACAGATGCCCAGAATAGGAATTCCTAGTTCATAAATTGCTGGGTCGAGAGTTGGTGCACCATCGACATGCACACTTTTGGGGCCACCCGACAAAATGATTGCCTTCGGAGCTTTAGCGCGTACTTCATCGGCAGTAATGCGATGCGGAACTATTTCTGAGTACACCAGAGCTTCGCGAACGCGACGTGCGATGAGTTGGGCGTACTGAGCGCCAAAATCGACAACGAGAACAATGTCGTGCTGGGGGGAATTTGTCTGTGCCATGACCCACTCGACACTAGTGGGCGTGCGACGATGGACCTATGCCCCGTTACGCCCGACTCACCTGTGCCGTCCTTCTCACCATCGCCCCGTTTGCTGTCTCGCAAGCACATGCCGCCGACACACCAACCGATTCAACCGTTGCAGAAGCGAATGTGACCGAACCATCGTATGTTTACGACCTAGAGAACGACCCCTCTGAGTGCATCAACTCGAACCCACGGCCAAACTGTGGCAAGAAGCCTCAACTCTCAGGTGATCGAGGTGGTTGGATGCAATACACAGTATTCGGCGTGATGATCGCAGCCCTTCTCACAATTGGCACTGTTCTTGTACGCAACACGATGAAACGTGACCGCGCAATCGCCGAACAAATGGCGAGAGAAGATCAGAAGTAATTAGCCGCGAGCAGAAACGAAATAAAACTCGAGAGCTGACAACATCTCGGCATACGCAGTTTCTGATTGTTCTGCACGACTTGTTTCCCACCATGTAATACGCATGGCAAGAACAGTGAGGAACGCCAAGATTGCCGCATCGGTAAGCGCTACGTGGCTTAGTTTCCACACTTCAGCAAAGGAGTGACCTGGATTTTGTTGCCAGAACCACAAGAAGTTTGCACTTGCTTGTTGATTCTGCAAGTAGAGCGAGAACGGCCCAATCACCTGCGACAACGCAAGCCATGTAAGAAGGATGGGGAGGAACATTGCCCCCGCACGAACTACCAACAACAATCGTGGTGTTTCGGACTTAAATGGCATGATCTGCTCAACATTTACCTTCGACCACTCACGGGTGTTCTGGTTGTTGCGTAAATCCTCTACAAAAACCGTGGCGCTTTGGCCGAGGGTTTTTTGTTTTGAAATGGTGAGCCAATTTGAGACTGCTGCAACAGCATCGGAATGGGCGGCTTCTGACATTGACATGTGTTTTCCTAACGCGTGCAATCTTCGGTCAACTGAGGACCACTAAATAACAAATAAACAACCATTAAAAATGAACCAGCTCCACCAACTGATACTTCGGAGCCATTCACACGAACAGAGCGCGCACCTGCTGTGCGCATTTCGATCTGTTTCAACAATGGGGAACTTGCCCGCAACCGACCAAGCAAAGCTTTCGCACGACCATCACCAGCGCCAGGACCTTCTGCTCCTTCGAACCCGCCCATCACAATGGCAAAACCTGGTTTTGATGATTCGGGAGCCCATCCACGTTTCGCAATCTCTGCACCGATTGCACCTTCAATCTGTTTGCCGCCAGCAGCTGCAGAGATATTGGCTGGTACTGGCACGCTGAACTCGGCACAGCTCAATTGGAAAATCTTTGGGGCATCGGCTGCGCTTGGCGAGGGTGACGACGAGGTAATAACAGCCGACCCAAGACCCACGATTGTGAGGGCCAAAAAGAGGTCAGCATAGATCCATCCGGTGCCGTCTTCGCCCGAGTTCGACTTGCGTCCAAATCCGAATCGTCTAGACATACATGGCTTTCAGCACCGAAGCACTCTAGACCAGATGCCCGCGACAGACAAAGACTCTCATACCTATTTTGCGAACAGTCAGCGCGAACAGTCAGACCCCTATTAGGCTTTCGATGTGGCAACGAAGAAAACTCTCCCTAAAAAAAATAGTTCGGCGAAAGCACCTGCCACTAAGCGCAGATCGCCAATTACAAGGGCCGAAGGTGAACAAAGGCTTATCAACGCCGCACGAACCTTGATTGCAGAGAAGCCATTCTCTGAAGTGGGCGTGCGAGATATTGCCGCGCTAGCTGAT
>CAEZUL010000002.1_pt1 | contig 22615 bp, 21 predicted proteins | sample 7264471 | NCBI WGS metagenome assembly CAEZUL01 (sample SAMEA6813827, study PRJEB35770) | uncultured Acidimicrobiaceae bacterium | biome: Freshwater; feature: Freshwater reservoir; material: water | place: Czech Republic | collected 2016-04-20 | depth 0.5m m
ACTTCATCTGCCATAGGGAAGCGACGACGCGTTGCGAAAATTTCGCGCGCATCACACACGGTGACGTGGTACCCGAGAATCTTTGCCACGCGGGCTAGAGCTGCTGTGAAATCGACAGCACCAAAAATCCACATGAGTGGTGGTGGAGAAAAACTTTCGATGAATACCTGAACAGTTGCGGTGTCGACAAGATCTTCTGGAGTCGATTGACCTTCGGGACCGTAATGACGCACCAACGTGCGACCGGCTTCTAGTTCGCCAATGGCATCGCGCGAAACAACACGATCAATCTGCTCGTTACCTAATGTTCCAGCAACTACTTCAGTAGGTGTAACCACCATGGTGTTACCAGTTCCTGGACCTTCGACAACCGTGACTAGTGCAACGGGAGAATTGTCGCGAACTAAAGAAGCAAATATGTCGTAGGCAGACATGGCTACCACTGCAAAGGTTGGATAAAGAGGTGGATGATGCCGCCACAGGTAAGACCAACAGCAAATGCATCGTCATCGGAGTATCCGAAAGTAACAACGCGGCTGGGCTGTTCGCCGGCCAAGATTGCTAACGCTTCGGTCACCACTGCACTCTCCACGCATCCACCGCTTACAGAACCGCTTACTTCACCATCTTCAGTAACGGCCATTGCTGCGCCAGCACCGCGGGGCCCAGACCCTTCAATATCGACAACGCGCGCTACAGCAACGCGTTTGCCTGCCTTATTCCAGCGGTCGATGTCGTCGAGTAGTTCACGCATGATTAATGACCTTAGTGAGATGGACAAGGGCATCGAGAGAATGTCCCTCGACGAACTCATCAACGTAGGGCAATGCGGCTGCCATTCCTCTGGCAAGGGGGGCGTACCCGGGTGTGACCTTCAGGGGGTTTACCCAGACGGTGCGAAAGGAAACACGATGCAGGCGCTGCATTTGTTCGGCAAGGACCTCTGGATCGCCACGATCCCAACCGTCAGACAAAATCACCACGATGGCGCCTCGTGCCATGCCACGTACGCCCCATTGGTCGTTGAAGAGCCGCAGAGTCTCGCCAAGGCGAGTGCCACCGCTCCAGTCGCGTACTTGTTCGCCGGTTGCGCGCAATGCGCGGTCTGGATCTTTCGACGACAGCTCTCGTGTGACACGAGTGAGTCGAGTACCAAGCGTGAATGCTTCTACTTTTTGGCGACCTGCAACACCTGCGTGTACGAATCGCACGAGTGCTCGTGCATAAGGCTCCATGGAGCCGCTCACATCGAGAAGGAAAATAATGCGACGCGGCTTAACGCTTGGCGTGGTCCACTTGCGGCGCATTGGTTCTCCACCCGCTGCCAACGATGCGCGTACGGTTGCGCGCATATCGGGACGCCGACCACGCGAACGCGTAGGAGTATGACGTAACGATGGACGGGGAGCACCAGCAAGGCGTAACGATTCCATGAAACGTTGTGCCTGTTTCATTTCGTCATCGGTGTAATCGGCGAAGTCTTTATTGCTCAGTGTTTCAACACCAGAGAATCGCAAGGTAATGCTGGGTTCATCGGACGCTTCTGCGTTGCCATCGGCTGCACCGTCTTCTTCATCGCTATCGAGTGCCAGTGTGATGTGCTGCACTTCTTCATCGGGTGCATACGGAGATTCTTTGTGTTCCCAGAACACTGCAAATGCACGATCGAATGAATCGATATCTTCGGGACGTCGCACCAATGTTGCGCGTGCTGCCCAGTACACCGATGATCGTTCGGTGATACCCACCAACGACAAAGCGTTCATAAAGGTGAGAACAGAATCGAGTGGAGCAGGAATTTCGAGTGAGCGTAAAACGCGTGAGAATGCAACGGCGAGGCGTTCAGCATCTGACTCGAGAGTAAACGACATGGTTATCCGTGCAGTAGGCCACGCTCGAAAGCGTGTTGCACAATGCCGGCAATGCCATGATCGCGCACTCTGTTTTGGTCTTCACGATATTTGAGCACTGTGCCGAGTGTTTGTTCAATAACCGTCTCGTCAATTTCGGTAACACCAAGGCGACCAAGTGCAGTTGCCCAATCGATTGTTTCAGCAACACCAGGTGGCTTATACAAACTGATGCCACGCAGTGCTTCAACAGCACCGGCAACTTGGCGTGTGAGAACTTCGCTTGCTTCAGGAACACGGAGATGCACAATGGAAACTTCACGGTCGAAGGTGGGGTGTTCGACCCAGTGGTATAAACAACGACGCTTCAATGCATCGTGCACATCACGTGTGCGGTTTGAAGTAAGAATCACGATGGGTGGAGTAGTGGCTTTGAATGTTCCAATTTCAGGAACGGTGACCTGGAAATCAGAGAGCACTTCTAAGAGGTATGCCTCGAACTCGTCATCGGCACGGTCGATTTCGTCGATGAGCAAAACAGGTGCGGGGCCAGTGCCATGATCGATTGCGCGAAGCAGTGCGCGCTTCAACAGAAAGCGCTCGTCGTACAGCTGGCCTTCGAGGTCTGCTGTATTGGTAGTGCGTGCTTCGCCGGTTGCTTCAGCAGCACGAAGGTGGAGCAATTGGCGCGAGTAGTCCCAGTCGTACACCGCTTGCGCAGCATCGATGCCTTCGTAACACTGCAAGCGAATGAGTTCGGTTCCCTGCCAGCGAGCAATTGTTTTTGCTAGCTCGGTCTTGCCCACTCCGGCTTCGCCTTCGAGAAACAAAGGACGTCCGAGTGACAAGGACAAAAACACTGCGGTCACGAGGCCTTCGTCGGCCAAGTAGCCGTTTGCTGCTAAACCAGCAGCGACATCAGATGTGGAAGAGGCATCAATAGGCACCTCTAGAGCGTAGGGGCGCAGACGCTATGAGTCCCACCCGAGGCCGAGGCGATCGAGTGAGCGCAGCCACAAATTGCGGTTTCCGGTCTTATCTTCGTGGTCGAGTGACCATCGCGTGGCTTGGATACCCAAGAACCGGAATGGCTCTGGTGGGAATGGCAATGGCTTTGTGCGCACAAATTCGGTGGCGGTAGCGCGCGTGCGGCGACCATCGATGAGATCGAGCATGACCTCGGCGCCAAAGCGTGACGAAGCAACGCCGAGACCTGTATAGCCAAGTGCGTATGTAACGCGTCCACCCATTGCTTTGCCCCAGAACACGCAGAACCTGCTGCATGTATCGATAGCGCCACCCCACATGTGTGAGAAACGAACACCTTCGAGTTGAGGGAACGTTTCAAAGAAGTGTTTCGACAGGCGAGCCCATGATTCGGGTCGGGATTCGTTTTCTTGACGCACTTTTCCAGCGAAGAAGTAAATGGTGTCGTAACCGCCCCACAAAATACGGTTGTCTTCAGTGAGTCGGTAATAGTGAAACTGATTCGGAATATCGCTGAGGCCTTGGCGACCTTTCCAACCAATCGAATCGAGTTGTTCTGGTGTGAGTGGTTCGGTGACCATGCAATAGTCGTACACAGGTGCAATGTAATTACTTAAACGCTTGAGTACTGGTTTGAATGCGTTGGTTGCGAGTGCAACTTTGCCCGCACGAATACGACCAAGTGGAGTGGTGACCATGACTCCAACGCCATCGCGTTCGATAGAAGTGGCTTTTGTGTCTTCGTAAATACGAACACCCAACGATTCGGCGGCAGCTTTGAGACCCCACACCAAACGAGCTGGATCCATAAGAGCCGCAGTGTCTCGTCGCCATAACCCCCCGATATAAATCGGGGACTTCACTTCAGCTTGCATGGCTTCGCGATCTAGCCATTCCACTTTCTGACCGAGCTTGCGCAAGTGTGCGTAATCATCACGCAGTTCGTCGAGATAGGAAGCGGGGTGCGCGGTAGTTGCAACATCGATTGCACCTGTTCGTTCCCAATCGCAGTCGATGTTGTATCGACGAACAGCATCTTCAATGTCATTTAAGTTCTTGAGGCCAAGCTCTTCGAGCACGGCCACTTCATCGGGGAAGCGTTCTTGTGCATTCGCGATGCCGTGTGTGAGAGAAGAATCGACAAAGCCGCCATTGCGACCACTTGCTGCCGAGCCCACTTCGTGGGCGTCGATGAGTACTACGTCGCGAGAGGGGTCACGTTCTTTGGCAAGAATTGCTGTCCAGAGGCCGGTGTATCCACCGCCCACGATGCAGAGGTCGCACAGTTCTGTGCGAACCAGTGTTGGATTCGAATCGGGTTCGTCGACGTCTTCATACCAGTAGGGATATGTATCTGCGTCGGCGATCGCGTCGAGATGACGCTCGTCCATGGTTTCACCACCTTGTGACTCTCAGGCTATCGCACGAGGCTGATTACCATGAGCAGATGGAATTAGGTCTCATAGGGAAAACAGCGGCAATTGCGGCCGGTACAGCGGGTCTGGGGCTCGGTACAGCAAAGGCTTTGGCGGCCGATGGTGTGCAGGTAGTGGTGTGCGGACGTGACGAGGCCCGTTTGGCCTCTGCATTGTCGGAGATTGGCCATGGAGCCCAAGGGTTCATATGCGATGTGTCAACCGATGTTGGAGGACGCACTTTCGCAGATACAGCTATCGCCATGCTCGGACACATCGACATTTTGGTGGCCAATGGTGGGGGACCCCCTCCTGGTGGTTTTGCCCACACTCCCGAAGATGCCTATCTCGATGCTCTGCAAAAGAACCTGTTGTCGGTTGTTGCCATGTGTCAGGTGGCAGTGCCGCCGATGCGCGAACGTGGATGGGGCCGCGTACTTGCAATTACTTCTGTTGCAGTGCGACAGCCAATGAACAATCTGATCTTGTCGAATACAGCCCGTGCTGGTGTGACCGGGTTTTTGAAAACGCTTGCACGCGAAGTGGCGGGCGACGGTGTCACAGTAAATTCCATTCAGCCGGGAACTCACGCCACCGATCGCATTACGCAGTTGTACGGCGCCAACCCCGATGTGAAGGCGATGGGAATTCCTGCAGGAATCATGGGTGATGCCGATGACTTTGGCCGCATTGGTGCATTTATGTGCAGCGAGTCTGCAAAGTTCATGACCGGTGTGCAGTTGCATGTCGATGGCGGTTCATACGCGGGTCTGTTGTAAGTTCGCATCATGCTTCATCACATAGTTTTGTTTACATGGAATGACAAAGTTCCTGCTGGTCACCCTGCAATTGCTGCAAACGAATTGCGCCAATACGCAGCAACTCTCGATGGGCTTGTGTCATACCACTGTGGACCTAATGCAGGCCATACTCCTACGGCTGCTGACTTTGCAGTGTCTGCAGTATTCGAAGATGTTGCCGCATGGCACGCATACGACACAGCAGACGAACACAATCGCATTCGTGCCGAGATTTTTGGCCCCTATGTGGCTACTCGGTCAGTGATTCAGTTCGACAGTTGATTAGTGGGCGGGTGGCCCTTTTCCCACCAGTTACTGATCGCCCACGCAATCAGTACAACACCCCATCCGGCAATGCAATCGATCACGTAGTGTTCGCCAAAGTACACGAGCGTGAGTGCCATACACAGGGGGTAAACAAGTACGACTATTCGTACCCAACGTGCTGCGTGACGAGTGAACCATAAGGCAACAAGAAGAGACATGCCTGCATGAAGTGATGGCATGGCGGCAACGGCGTTTAATACTGCTGCTCCACGATCGAGGGTTTGGGAAACTGTTTTGAGATGTAACTCCCACCATCCGCGGCCAGTGATGCGTTCAATGCGGGGCATGTACTGAGCTTTCGATGACATCCAAGGAGGAGCCGCGGGAAACGCGATAAATGTAAGAACCGCTATTCCAAGTGTGAGCGAGAATCGGCGGACGTACTGAGTCCACTCGTTTCGCTTCCGTAATCGCAACATCACTAACGGCAACACAGGAAACACAAAATGAGTCATGTACAACACGGCACCAACCACGTCGTACCAGCGCACATCGAGTGGTACATAGAGATGATGTTGCAACCAGATGCCAGGATCATGACCCCAAAAGAGAAAACGATCGATATCTCGCAACCATGTGTAGTTAACGGGAATTCCCCATTGGTCGGCGGTGCCTCGGCTGTAGTCGTACAGCATGTACATCGCTACGAGAATGAGCCAGTCACGAACAGTCTGGAATAGCTCTGACTTGGTGCGTCCAATAGATGACACTAGGAATGCAGACAACATCCACAGTAAAACTGCAATGCGATCTACAGGTATGCCGTGGGCAAAGATGCTCCACACAAACACTGCAAGAAATGCAGTGAAGACATATGGTCTGAAATTGCCGAGCGTGAACTCGGAATTCGACATGGCGGGATTTAGTGGCTAGAAGACTCGAGAGCGCGACGCACTAGAACTTGCGACAAGTGCACGCGGTATTCGGCACTTGCATTGAGGTCTGATTGTGGTTCAGCTTCAGCAGCTGCCAATTTCGATGCATCGGCGATGCTTGCTCCACCAGCAATGGCAGTAGCAACGCTGGTTGCGAGAATAGGAACAGATCCCATGTTCACCAGTGCAACACCTGATTCGGTGCCGCGCTTCCATGCTGCAACGCCAACAATTGCCCAGTCTTGTGCACGACGATTGAACTTCTGAAAGCCCCAGGTTGCACCGTTCATTTTGGGAACGCGAATCTCGGTGAGCATTTCATCGGGAGCTAACGCTGATTCAAGAAATCCTGTGTAGAAATCTGTTGCAGCGATTTCGCGTGTGCCGTTCGGGCCTTGTGCAACGTATGTTGCGCCAAGAGCAAGAGTGGTAGCAGGCAAGTCTGATGCAGAGTCTGCGTGTGCAATGGAACCACCAATGGTGCCGCGGTGACGAACTTGTGGATCGCCTACGTGGCTGGCTGCAAAAGCGAGAAGCGGTGCATGCTCGGCAAGAATGGGGGACTTCTCAACATCCATGTGGCGTGTAAGTGCGCCAATGGCAATGTGGTCACCGGCATCGCGAATGTAAGAAAGGTCTTGCAAACGTGCAATGTCGACCAAGACTGCTGGCTGTGCAAGACGAAGCTTCATGAGTGGCAACAAGCTGTGGCCGCCCGCTAAAAACTTTGCATCGTCGCCGTATTGGCCAACGAGCGAGATTGCTTCGGCGGCTGATGTGGCGCGCTTGTAATCGAATGGTGCAGGAATCATGTAGGGCTCCGACTTACTTTGTGGCGTTGGCGCATGCGAGCACCGACTTGACGATGTTGTGATATCCGGTGCAACGGCACAGGTTTCCTTCGAGACCAAGGCGCACTTCGTCTTCGGTGGGGTTTGGATTCTCGTTCAGAAGTCCGATCGACGCCATGACCATGCCTGGTGTGCAATATCCGCACTGCAAGCCGTGGTTTTCCATGAAGGCTTTTTGCATAGGGTGCATTTCGCCGTTTTGTGCGAGACCTTCGATTGTTGTGACAGAGCCGCCATCGGCCTGCACTGCAAGGACGGTGCAACTCTTTACTGATTCACCATTGAGGTGAAGCGAGCAAGCGCCACAGCTTGACGTGTCGCAACCAATGTTGGTTCCGGTGAGACCGAGAGTTTCGCGGACGTATTGCACGAGAAGTGTGCGTGGTTCCACGTCGTCTTCGCGTGTGGTTCCGTTGACGGTAATGCTGACCTTCATAGTGGGTTCCTTTGTGTGTAGTTCTGTAGAGAGTGTGAGTTATCGGGTGGACTGAATTGCAGCCCAGACTTTTTCGGCAGTTGTTGGCATGTCGATATGGCGCACTCCGAAGTGAGCAACCGCATCGATCACAGCTGATTGCAATGCAGGTGTTGCGCCAATGGTTCCGGATTCACCAATACCTTTTGCACCAATGAGGTTGACAGGTGTTGGTGTTTCCATGTGCACCACCGTAACGCTTGGCAATTCTGCTGCGGAGATAAATGCATAGTCGGCAAGGTTCGACGTGATGGGGTTTCCATCCAAGTCGTAGCGCACTTCTTCCATGAGGGCTTGTGCTGCACCTTGTGCAACGCCTCCGTGAATTTGACCTTCGAGCAACATGGGGTTGAGTACCTTGCCGGCATCGTCACAAGCTGTGTGTGCGATGTGGCGCACTTTGCCTGTTTCGGTGTCGACTTCCACAATGGCAACGTGTGCACCAAAGGGGAATGTTGCGCCTGCAACTCCGATGACATCGGAATGTGCAAGTCCGCCTGCTTGCTTTTCAGCAAGTGCAAGATCGGCCCATGTTTTTGAAACAGCAGGTGTACCAGCAACATGGAAAGCAGCGGTGTCTTTGTCGAGCACAATGTCGGCTTCGCTTGCTTCGAGCAAACGTGCAGCAACTGCCTTGGCCTTGTTGACTAGTTCGCCTGACACTGCAAACACGGCGTTACCGCCTTGTTGCAATGAACGCGAACCCATAGTGCCAGTACCAATGGGGACAAGGTCGGTATCGCCCCACACCAATTCGATGTCTTCAACGGGGATTCCGGTTTGCTCGCTCGTGAGCATGGCCCACGATGTGGCGTGACCTTGTCCGTGAGGTGATGTACCGGTGTACACCAGTGCATGGCCGTTGTCTTGAATTTCAACTTTGGCAGATTCGCCGTTGCCGACGCCGCCAGTGATTTCGACATACACACTGATGCCGATACCAATTTGCACTGCGGCTCCACTTGCACGTGCAGCTTGCTGCTTCGCACGCCAGCCTTTGTAATCGGCAGCTTCCAACGCTTTGTCGAGCGATGTTTCGTAATCGCCCACGTCGTATGTTTGGCCAACAACTGTGGTGTGTGGTTCGAGGAACTTTGGAATGAGGTTCATGCGGCGCACTTCAGCGGCATCCATGCCGAGTTCAGCAGCAAACATGTCCATCGCGCGCTCGATAGCAGCTGTTGCTTCGGGGCGACCTGCACCGCGATAGGCAACAGTAGGAGTGGTGTTTGTGACAACAGAAGTAGTGCGGCATTCGATGTTAGGAATCGCATACACGCCAGACGACATAGGGCGTGTCATGAACGGAGCCAAGATGGTTCCCATATCGACCCATGCGCCGGAGTCTTGAATTGCCCACAATTGGTAATGCGTTACTTTGCCTTGGCGTGTTCCACCAATAGTGACGTATTGCAATTGTGCACGACCATGGCCGAGACCGACCATTGATTCGCTACGAGTTTCACGCCAGCGCACTGGCTTGCCAACACGCTTTGCAATAACTCCAAGAAGAAGTTCTTCGGGGTACGCACCAATCTTTGCACCAAAGCCACCACCGACATCGGGTGTCTTTACGTGTACTTGGCTTGGATCGATTCCGTTAGCTGCGGCAATTGGGGCAACGGCACCTTGTGCGTGTTGTGTAGACAACCATTCGACCAAACGACCATCGGTGCCCCATGCAGCAGCTGCGCCGCGCACTTCGAGTGGGCATGGTGCAACGCGCTGGTTGATGTAACGACCTTTAACCACAACTTCGCAATCAGCAAAGTATGCGTCGCCTGTGTTGTCGGGAAGACCAAGAACCATGGAGTCGAACACCACGTTGCTTCCGCACGCGTCATAAATAAGGTTGGTGCTTGCCATTGCTTCTTCAAGATCAACGAGTGCATCGAGAACGTCGTAATCGACAATGACAGCTTCTGCAGCATCTTCACCTTGTTCGCGAGTCTCGCTCACAATGACAGCAACAGGCTCGCCGACATAACGCACTTTGCCAGTAGCAAGAAGTGTGCGCGTTGCCATGGGGTTGTAGGGAGATGGAATCTGTTCGAGACCAAGGTCTTCACCGGTGAATGCGGCGATCACACCTGGCATGGAAAGAGCATCGGAGACATCAATCGAATTGATGAGACCATGGGCCACGCTGCTTCGCACATAAGTGACATGCACTGCACCGCGTAAGAGTGGTTCGTCGAGCATGTCGTCGACGTAGACGCCACCTGTCGTGAGAAATTTTGGATCTTCTTTACGAAGAACGCGGTTTCCGAGAATGCTTCCGCCCATGTGGGTCCCCCTAGTCAGTGCGACAGTACTTGCAGACACTACCTATAGAAATTGCCCTGCCTCGCATGGAACGAAACGGGGGCGAGATTACGGGGCGAGGGGAGATAGTGATGAGTTGTTGGCAGCGGTGTTTTGCACGGTGCGCACCCGAACAATGTCGGTGACAAGGGTGTATGGCCAGGTCTGAGGAAGGTCGGTCGGTAATGCAGGCATGGGTACCAAGTTGAAACGCTGTTCGCCGGGGCGCACGTACCCCAATTGGGCGCGGGCGGCATTGCGGATGCCCTCGGGAGTAGACAGGTCATTCACTTCGTTTTGTAGCTGCTCGTTCGTGTCAGCCAACAGATTGAATTCGGAGTTCTTTTGGGCCAAAGCCGAACGCTGGGTGACATAGTCACGAAGAGGAAAGACAAAGAGAGAAGCTGCACCAGCGACCATGACACCTGCGATCACCAATCGAATGGTCCATCGCGACACCACCTGGGTGGCGAGATGGGAGATTGATGGCTTTGGCACGGTCTCTATTGTGCCGTGTGAGGGCACCTTCATCGTGGCACGCGAACAAATGTTCGTGTGAACTGTGTTTAGCGCAGTGGTGCGAGTGCCGACTTACCGCGAAAGCGGGCTGAATTGCCGAGCATCTCTTCGATACGAAGAAGTTGGTTGTACTTGGCGACACGATCGCTGCGTGCAGGTGCACCAGTTTTGATTTGGCCACAGTTGGTGGCAACTGCAAGATCGGCGATGGTGGCATCTTCGGTTTCGCCGCTGCGATGGCTCATGACGCTTGTGTAGGAATGACGTGTTGCAAGTTCCACTGTGTCGAGTGTTTCGCTCAGCGTTCCAATTTGGTTCACCTTGATAAGAACACTGTTCGCCACAGACTTATCGATACCCATTTGCAAGCGACGTGCATTGGTAACGAAAAGATCGTCGCCTACAAGTTGAATGCGAGAGCCGACGGCTTGAGTGAGTTGAGCCCATCCATCCCAGTCGTTTTCGGCCATGCCGTCTTCGATGCTCACGATGGGGTAGCGATCAACAAGCGATGCCCACCACTCGGTCATTTCGCCAGCTGACAAAACCTTTCCTTCACCAGCAAGGTGGTACGCACCATCGCGGTAGAGCTCACTCATAGCGGGGTCGAGTGCGATTGCAATATCGGTGCCGGGTGCATATCCGGCTTTCTCAATTGCTTCGACCAAGATGCCAACAGCCGCTTCATTGCTGGAAAGGTTTGGTGCAAAGCCGCCCTCATCGCCAACTGCAGTAGAGAGGCCACGATCGGCCAGAACTTTTTTGAGTGTGTGATAGGTCTCTGTTCCCCAACGCAACGCTTCGCGAAAACTAGGTGCACCAATGGGCATAATCATGAACTCTTGAAGATCGACATTGTTGTCTGCATGTGCGCCACCGTTGATGACGTTCATCATGGGAACAGGTAATACGTGTGCATGTGGTCCACCCACTGCACGGTAGAGCGGCAATTCAAGTTCGGAAGCAGCAGCATGGGCCACGGCAAGGCTTGCACCCAACATTGCATTTGCGCCGAGACGAGATTTGTTTTCCGTGCCATCGAGATCGATGAGTGCAGTGTCGAGAGCGCGTTGGTTGGTGGCATCCATACCGATTAACGCAGGAGCAATATGTGAGTTCACATTGTCGACTGCGCGCAGAACACCTTTGCCGAGGTAACGAGCTCCACCATCGCGTAGTTCAACCGCTTCGTGTTCGCCCGTTGATGCACCGGAAGGAACGATGGAACGACCCGTTGCGCCGCTGTCGAGAACTACTTCAACTTCGACTGTGGGGTTGCCTCGAGAATCGAGAACTTCACGGCCAACGACTTCGACAATTTCACTCATGCCTGTAACGCTAATGAGTCAGGTGTTGCTTCACTAATTCCCAGAGCTCATCTAGCTCAGAAAGAGACATGGCGGACATCTCGAGGCCCCTATCGGCTGCCAGTTGCGCCACGGCTTCGACCCGGCCGCGGAACTTAGTAATGGCTCCCCGCAAGGCGCTTTCGGGGTCGATATCGAGATGGCGAGCGACATTGACCACTGCAAACAGCAGATCGCCAACTTCGCTCATGGTGGCGTTCGGGTCTGTGCCAATGGATGCCTCGCGTACTTCTGCGAGTTCTTCAGTGACTTTGGCCATTGGGCCGTCGAGGTTTGGCCAGTCGAAGCCGATGCGCGATGCGCGTTGTTGGGCCTTCGATGCATACGACAGGGCAGGCGCGGCAGAGACAACGCCGTCGAAGGGGCCAGTGCGATGAGGCTTCTCTGCTTTTTTGATGGCTTCCCAATTTGATTCAACATCGGAAGATGAGCCAACAGTGACATCACCAAACACATGAGGGTGACGCGACACCAATTTGTCGTGCACAGTGCGTGCAACATCGGCGATGGTGAATCGGCCTTGCTCTTGCGCGATTGCAGCATGGAACTCCACTTGATACAACAAGTCGCCGAGCTCTTCTATGAGGTCTGCATCGGTGGCGGGGTTTGATTCATCGAGTTGCGCGATGGCGTCGACCACTTCGTATGTTTCCTCAATGAGATAACGCACGAGAGAAGTGTGTGTTTGTTCCATATCCCACGGGCACTCATTGCGCAACGTGAGGGCAAGCTGATGAAAGCGGTTTAATTCGAATGCTGTGGGTGCAACAAGGTGAGGAATATATAAAGAGGTGAGATGATCGGCCTCGAGCGTGCGATCCATTTCAAACCATGTGGTGCGTACTACTTGTTCGTCGGGAAGACCGAGGTGATGTAGCAAAACAACTTCTGTATTTGCATCGATGTCATCGATCGAAAGTTTGATTTCGGACAGCACCCAGTTTGCGTGAGTGTGTGCCACAAGAACTGCGCCGGACACGCCATCGGTGGCCGTTGCAAAAACATGGCCATCAATAAGGCGAACACTGTGCTCAACTGGATCAATGTTTAGCGCACGCCACACGTCTTCTAAAAACGACACGGCAGGATGAATGACAACGTCTATGTCGGTACGTTCGCGCAGGAGTGCAACGGTTCGTTCAAGAATGATGGGCGACCCAGGAACTACGTACAGCACCTCGTTGTGCTGATGTGCTGCCTCCACCAGATTGTCGACAATGGTGCGGTACACCTCATCGAACGATGGCAACGTGTCGTACAAATGATCGAACGAGGATGCATCGGGCACAACATGAGCAGATGGGTGCTGTGTCGTACGGAGATAACGATGGGGGATGCGTGCAATGAGATCGAGTGTGTCGGCGGTGACATGACCGGGGTTACCGGGGCCGAGGCCAACAACAACGATGCGTGGCATTAGCTGATAGCTGCGGTGGCGCCATTCCATACGCCGTACACCGACTTAACAGTGATGTCGGCAGTGGAAAGGTAGCCAGCAAGAAGAGTGGTGCCAGGGTTTTCAGCAACAACTGCAGCAACAGATGTTTTTACATCGTCAAACTTGTGGCTCAAAATAACGTGGTAGCCAAATGAGCTCTTCACAGGGCCGGTGGGTACTCCGGGCTTTGCAGCAACTGCTCCCGCGAGGAAATCTTTATCGAACGATGTTTGCAAGTTGGCAAGAGCCGAGCATGCCTGATCGCCATTAGCGAGCGAGCCACCTGATTTGTCGGCGCCTGGTTCGATGGACTTCTTGGCAGCTTCATCGGCGAACTTCACGCCTTTGTCGAGATCTGCAAGAACTGTCTTTGCCTCTGCTTCAGTTTTTACCAAGATGTGGCTAAGGCACAAGGTGCCGGTGGAGGCGGGGGACTTGTCGTACAACTTCTTGAGTTCTGCCTCGGTGGGCTTTGCCAACTTTTTCAAAGTGACATCGGCAAGGTTGAGATCGACCAAAACATCTTGCAATGGTTTTGGATAGGTAGGGAAACTTGCGTCGGCATTTGCGTTCTTCAGAACTTCGGCGCGGTCGGCTTCAGAAATGGTGACCTTGCGGTCGGCGATGAATTGTTCGAAAGCCGAATACCGAATGAGAGTGCGCAAGACAACAACGGCGTCTTCTTTTTTAATCTTGCCGTTGACCGCCTTGAACTGACCAGCAGTGGTGAGCACGCCGGTGAGAGTGTCGAAATCTGTTTGCTTGTAGCCAGTGCCGTTGACAGAAAAAGCATCGTTCGCTGATGACACATTGCTGCAGCTGGCCAGAACCATGACACTTGCAAGGGCAACGGGAATAAGACGACGGAGGGTACGGGGGCTTTTCATCACCCAAGAACCTTAGTGGTCGTCGGGGTCAAAGAGCCCATGAAGCAAGGTAATCACTGCTTCTGCGGGATTTGCGCCCCTCGCCACTGGCAACGTAATAACGCCCGGTGGTTCTTTATAAACCGCGCGTGAGGCCAATCGGCGCAAAGTCATGGTTTGTGAGGCCTTTAGCTGGATGGGCGAGATACGCACGTCGTTGCCATTGGTGACAATTTCAGTGATGCCCAGTCGCAAGCATTCAACGCGCAAAGACGCCACGGTAAGAAGTGCTTGCGCTTGCTGAGGGATCGGGCCGAACCTGTCGCGCCATTCCGCTTCAATATCGGCAAGTTCTGCCGCTGTGCGAATGGTGGCGAGGCGACGGTACGCCTCGAGACGTAAATCTTCGCTCGGCACATATGTATCGGGAAGATGTGCATCAACATTGATGTCCACTTTGATTTCGGGAAGTTCCTCGACGCGTTCGCCCTTCATCTCAGAAACGGCTTCTGTGACGAGTTGGCAATAGAGGTCGTATCCAACAGCTGCAATGTGACCGCTTTGCGATTCACCAAGCAAGTTGCCAGCTCCGCGAATCTCAAGGTCACGCATTGCAATCTTGAAACCACTGCCTAGATCTGTTGCTTCGCCGATGGTGCGCAATCGTTCGTATGCATCGTGTGACAACACTTTGTCGCGAGGGTGGAACAGATAGGCATAAGCACGATGACCGCTTCGACCTACGCGTCCGCGAAGTTGATGCATTTGACCGAGGCCAAGAAGATCGGCACGTTCGACCACCAAGGTATTCACCGTGGGCATGTCGATACCGCTCTCGATAATGGTGGTGCACACGAGAACGTCGTAGTTGCCTTCCCAGAAGTCGAGAACAATTTGTTCAAGTTGTGTTTCGTCCATTTGTCCGTGAGCTACAGCAACACGCGCTTCAGGAACCCATTCGCGAATTTCGGCCGCACGTTCCTCGATTGATTGCACTCGGTTATGCACCCAGAACACTTGACCTTCACGTAACAACTCGCGACGAATGGCTTCAATGGCAACTTGTTCACTTTGCTCGCCGACATAAGTGAGAATGGGTTGGCGTTCGGCTGGTGGTGTTTGCAGCAATGACAAATCACGAATACCTACAAGACTCATCTCGAGTGTTCGCGGGATTGGAGTTGCAGACATTGACAACACGTCGACATTTGTTTTCAGACGCTTCATTGCTTCTTTGTGTTGTACGCCAAAACGCTGCTCTTCGTCGACTACCAATAATCCGAGGTTCTTGAATTCGACACTGTCTTGCAAAAGGCGATGTGTACCAATAACGCAATCGATGGCACCGCTAGCAAGACCAGCAATGACTTTCTTTGCTTCTGCATTGGTGAGGAAGCGAGACAACACTTCAACACGAATGGGATACCCAGCAAAACGATCGGCAAATGTGTTGCCGTGTTGTGTTGCGAGAAGAGTGGTGGGAACAAGAACTGCTACTTGCATTCCGTCTTGAATTGCTTTGAATGTTGCACGTACTGCAACTTCGGTTTTACCGAATCCCACATCGCCGCACAACAGTCGATCCATCGGAACTTCACGTTCCATGTCTTCTTTGATAGAGATGATTGCTTCTAATTGGTCGGGTGTTTCCACAAACGGAAATGCCTGTTCCATTTCGGTTTGCCATGGAGTGTCTGGTGAAAAGGCATGGCCAACAGCTGACACGCGGCGCTGGTACAGAAGTACAAGTTCTTGAGCAACTTCTCGCACAGCAGAACGAACGCGTGATTTTGCTCGCGCAAAATCGGAACCGCCCATGCGATGGAGCGATGGTGCTTCTCCACCGACGTATTGGCGAATGATGCCAATTTGTTCGGTAGGCACATACAACTTGTCGCCACCCTTGTACGCAATGAGCAAGTAATCGCGTTCAACGCCAGCAATGGTGCGCTTCACCATGCCCTCGTATTTACCCACACCGTGGTGTGCGTGCACTACGTAGCCGCCGGGTTGCAGATCTTCGAACACAGTGCCCGATGATCGGCCCCGCGTGGTGCGACCCTTGCGTGTGCGGCGCCGGCCACTTAGGTCTGCTTCGCTAATGATTGCAACACGAGTATTCGGAAGCGACACGCCATGAGCTTGTGGTGCATAAGCAACCCAGCCACCCGGTGAAGCAAGAGATTCAGGGTCATTACTGGTTTTGAAATCGAGACCATGTGAGCGCATGAGGTCAACAAGACGCGGAACTGATTCTTCTGTTTCTGCAGCCACTACAACAGACCATTTATCGGCAAGCATCTCATTGACTCGACGCACAAACGATGTGGGCTCGTGAACAATGGGACCCCAACCCGATGCAGGAACAGATGGCCCATCAACAACTTCGGCCGTAGGTACTACAGAAATAGTTGCGGTGCGATTGCCATCGTTAAACAATCGGTCGGCTTCAACGTGCAAGCGCGGGAAGGTGACATTTTCGTCGCGTGCCCATGAAGTGGCAAGTGCTCGTGCAAGATCATCTTCTTCAGCAAGAAGATCGCGTGCTCGTTCACCCATGCGACGTGGCTCAACCATGATGATGAGTGCATCGTCACCTAAATGATCGGTGAGAAGTTCGTCGTGCTCGGTAAGCCACGGCATCCAACTTTCCATGCCGTCGAATATTTGGCCTTCACTCAGTCGTTCCCATTGCTCACGACCCCATGGCTCTGATGCAAGAAGAGATTCGGCTCGCTCACGAATACCAGGGACATACATGAGTTCACGCGCAGGGAAAATGAGCGATGTTGCAAGGTCATCTGTACTGCGTTGATCTGCCACGGTGAAGTGAGTGAGGCGATCTACTTCGTCGCCCCACAAATCAATACGCAATGGTTCGTCGTCGGTGCTGGGGAAAATATCGACAATGGCACCACGACGCGCAAACTCGCCTCGATGTTCCACCACTGTCTCGCGGCGATAACCGCAGTGCACTAATTGTTCGCACAATGCATCGATATCGATAGTGGTTCCTACAGACACACGAATGGGTTCGAGCGTGGTGGAGCCAGGCGCAAGCTTTTGCAATAACGCTCTGGTACTTGCCACTACTACCGACGGCGCATCGGCACCTTGGCGCAATCGCCACATGGTGCGCATGCGTGAACCCATGGTGTGTACCGCTGGGCTCACTCGCTCGAAGGGCAATGTTTCCCACGAGGGAAAGAATTCAACATTGTCTGCGCCGAGGAATGAAATTAAATCATCTGTGATTGATTGCGCCAATGTGCCGGTGGGCGTAGCGATAACAACTGGGCGACGTCGAGTTTGAGCAATGAGAGCAGCCAACACGCTGGTGCGCGCTACTTCGGGAACAGCAATAACGCCATCGCGTTTTCCAGCGATTGCTTCTATGCCTGGTTCCAGTGCAACGCGAGTAGCCAGTCCAGAGAGGGGAGATGTGTGGGAACTCACCGTCCGTTGTAATCCTGCATGGCTGCAGCAATGCCATTTGCAACGATGCTTTCCACTGCATCAACGGCAGTCTCAACAACAACGTCGAGAAGTTTGCGTTCGGCAGCAGGAATAGCAGACAGCACATGATCGGCGCCCACATCTTTTGATGGTGGCTTGCCAACTCCAATGCGCACACGTGCGTAATTATCGTTTCGCAAATGAGCAGATATTGATTTGAGTCCGTTATGGCCCGCTAGACCGCCACCCATTTTTATCTTCAGTAATCCCGGCGCAAGATCGAGCTCGTCATGCACGATGATGATGTTTTCGGGATTTGTAATTTTGTATCGACGAACAAGTGGACCGACAGCTTCACCAGAATCGTTCATGTACGTAGTGGGTACGGCAAGCACAACTGCGGTGCTTCCCATGCGAGTCTCGGCAATGAGTGCGCGATCACGACCTGCTTTGAGGGACACGCCTAAACGCTTGGCAAGAACTTCGATTGCATCGGTACCAACGTTGTGACGAGTACGCGCATATTTCTTGCCAGGGTTACCCAAGCCAACGATGAGTGTGCGTTCCATGTCGCCAGGTCGAGAATCCGATCGACGAAGCATGGTGTTACAGATGAAACGACCCGAGGGTCGCTACTCAGCTAGCTGATTCGGCAGCAGGTGCATCGCCAGCAGCTGCTGGTGCATCGGCCGCAGCAGTAGTAGCAGCACCACGTGATGTGAGAACAGTTGCGATGAGCATGTCGGGGTCGCCTACTGCGGTAACACCGGCTGGCATCTTGACATCGGCCAAGTGAACAACAGACTCAGAAGTCATGTCGGTGATGTCGATAAGAATTTCGTTCGGAATGTTCGAAGGAGTGGTACGAACTTCGATGGAGTCGACAGCTGGGTCGACAAGGCCACCGGCAGACACAACTGCCTTTGCAACACCAGTGAGGCGCAATGGCACGTGCATGGTGATTTCTTCGGACAAGTTGATTTGCATGAAGTCGATGTGTGCAACGGTGCGACGTACTGGGTGACGCTGCATCTCTTTGACAACTGCGTTGAATGACTGGCCACCAACGGTGAGGTTGAGGATGGTGTTGTAACCAGCAGGGCCAGACAAGGCAACGCGAAGATCGCGACGGGTTACTGAGAGAACGAGAGGCTGCATGCCCTGGCCATAAAGGATGCCTGGGATGCGGTCTTCGGTGCGCAAACGACGAGAAGATGAGCTTCCGGTAATGCGGCCAGTTTCGGCGGAGAGAGTTGCTGTATTCGACACGGCTAGTGAGTCTATGACCAGATAGGGCTATCTGACACCTGGCGCCCGAGAATGGGCCAGGGCAGGGTTTAGGACTGGTTCTCGCCGTTGAACAGCTCGGAAACGCTGGTCTCGTCGAAGACGGCAGCGAGGGCATCGGCGATGATCTTGGCAACCGACAAAACCTCGACCTTGTCGAAACGCTTCTCGGGGGGCAGGGGCAAGGTGTTGCAGAGAACCACACGCGAGATGGGTGAGTTCGACAAGCGCTCAACGGCGGGGTCGGACAACACACCATGGGTTGCCATGGCCCACACTTCTTTGGCGCCACGATCGAGAAGAAGCTCCGCTGCCGACACGATGGTGCCGCCGGTATCGATCATGTCGTCGGTGAGGATGCAGAGACGACCGTCGATGTCGCCGATGACTTCTTTGGCGATGGCAACGTTGGTGGTGCCCTTCGGACGACGCTTGTTAATGAACGCAACATCGGCATTTTTGTCGGACAAGTGCTGAGCGAAACGTTCGGCAACTTTTACGCGGCCAGCATCGGGCGACACGATGACCAGATCTTGTGCTGCGTGTTCACGCACATATCGTTCGAGAACTGGCAATGCCGTGAGGTGATCAACGGGGCCTGAAAAGAAGCCTTGAATCTGACTGCTGTGAAGATCGAGCGACACCATGCGTGTTGCGCCAGCTGCTTTGAACATGTCGGCGACCAAACGCGCAGTGATGGGTTCGCGGCCTTCTGCTTTGCGATCTTGACGTGCGTAACCGTAGAACGGGCATACAGCAGTGATGCGCTTTGCCGATGCGCGTTGTGCGGCATCGATCATGATGAGTTGTTCCATGATGGAGTCGTTGATGGAACCGGCGTCGGTGCCAAAGTGCGACTGCATGACAAACACGTCACCGCCGCGGATGCTGTCGGTGAAACGAGGGCGAATCTCGCCGTTTGCGAACTGAACAATGTTTGCATCGCCAAGAGTGATGTCGAGATGATCAGCAACTTCTTGGGCGAGCGATGGGTGCGTCCGTCCGGTGAAAAGCGACAGGCGCTTTGTAGTGACTTTTTCCATCGCACGGGCGTTCATATGAGTCCAGTGTAGAACGCGGCGCCGCCGTGCCCATCAACGACGAAACGGGCTAGGAACGAGCGAGAAGTACTTGTTCAGCTGCGGCCAGTTGGTCGCGGTCGTTCACCCCAGCGGTTTCTTCCTCGGGGGCAGACACGGCGCCAACACGGTGTCCGTCGCTCGCCAGAATGGCCACCACGTCGGTGAGGTAGTACTCGGCCTGGCTGTTGTTGGTGCTGAGACGAGAGAGTGCTGGCGCGAGTAAGTCGCCACGGAAGGCATAAATGCCTGTATTGATTTCGGCGATAGCGCGCTCATTTTCTGTGGCATCACGATGTTCGACAATGCGCGCCACTGAAAGATCTGCATTGCGAACAATGCGCCCGTACCCCGTTGCGTCGCGAAGGGTAGAAACAAGAACAGTTGCAGCGTTGCCCGATGCTTCGTGCTCGGCAACTAACGATGCAATGGTCTGTGCGGTGAGCAATGGCGTATCGCCAGGGAGCACTAAGAGAGTTGCGGGAACTGATGTTGCATCGATTGCCGTGAGTCCGGCCGACACTGCATCGCCAGTGCCGTTTTGTTGATGTTGTGTGGCAAACGCAATGTGTGCCCAAGCAGGTGCGTGTGCTTGCACATGAGCTGTAACAAGTTCGGCGCGATATCCGACAACCACAACAACAGATGCAACATCAACCGTGTGCAATGCGTGAACGACGTGCATCACCATGGATTGTCCGCACACTTCGTGTAACGGCTTTGGAAGATCTGATTTCATTCGTGAGCCTTCGCCAGCGGCGAGGATGATTGCGGACACGCTCATGGAAATTGGTCTCCGATTCTGAGATCGATGGTTCCGGGGAGAGGACTCGAACCCCTATTCACGGGATCAAAACCCGTTGTCCTGCCTTTGAACGACCCCGGACTGCGATAAATACCGTATCGGATTTTACGTTTTCACCAATGTGCCGATAAGTTCGTATGCCTTATGAGTTCGCTGATCAAGAAGCGCCGCAAGCGCATGCGCAAGAAGAAGCACAAAAAGATGCTTCGTCGCACACGCCACCAGCGTCGCAAATAAACAATTTTTCGTAGTTTTGGTACTGCCACGCCTCTTTAGGGGCGTGTTGCGGTGTAGACCACTTGCACCCCTGCCAATTGCGCAGAGTCTTGCTGTGTATGGCCCAGGGCAAACCACGTTGCTCCCGATCCGGCCAACCTTGGTCTGATTCCTATTGCCGACTCGATGGTGTCTCGCCATGTCTTGAGCTCGGGATATGCGTGCAATGCAGCTGGCTCGAGGTCGTTTCCGTTGTCTCCCGTGGGGCCACCAAGCTGGTCCCAGGCCTTGTATACCGCGGGGGTAGACACCTGAATCGGTGGAATAAAAAGCGTGATCTTTGTGCCGACAGCCGGAACTGGTTCGAGAATTTCACCAATTCCTGTGACACGGGCCGAGCCACCAGAGAGGCAAAATGCCACATCGGCACCCACAGTGGCACTGGACACCACATCGGTGAACCCGGCCCAGCGCAGCACTGCTGCAGCGTCTGTGGAGCCGCCTCCGAGTCCGCCACCGTGTGGAATGTTTTTCTCGATGGCGACATGAGCTGTGCGATTCGCGAGTTGTAATGCGGCGTGCGCAATGTTTGTGTGATCGGTTGGAACACCTTGTGCATACGGACCAGTTACCGAAATAGATGTGGTGTCTGCTTTGGTGATGGTGACTTTGTCGGCGATATCGAGCGACACCATGTGTGCATCGATGAGATGAAAACCATCTGCACGTACTCCAGTAACAGCAAGTGTCAACGTGAGTTTTGCGTACGCATCAAGGGTGGTCATGTGTTGGCGTCTTTCAAGACGTGAGCCAACCTCAGCCAATCGTGAATAGATAACTCTTCGGCGCGCGCAGTGGGTGCAATATCAGCAGCTTCAAAATGCTGTGGTTCAACGCTGCCCGCTAATGATCCTCGCAACATTTTGCGACGCTTGGCAAACCCCATTCGCACCAATGAAAACAGCTTTTTTGGATCGATGGTGGTGTCGAGCGGGGTAGTGCGGCGCGTAATTTCGACAAGCGATGATTCAACATTGGGTCGTGGCAAAAACACTGAGGCAGGCACTTGGCCAACAACGCGGGCCGTTGCATGAAATGCCACTTTCACACTGAGCGCACCGTATGCGCTGGTGGATGGTGATGCTGCAAAGCGATCGGCCACTTCTTTTTGCACCATGACCAACATGCGCGAGACTTGCGGTACGAAGTCGAGCACATCGGCAATGAGTGGCGTCGCCACGTTGTACGGAAGGTTTGCAACCAATACCCAATCGTGATGGTCGCCAAGTAACTGGTTCCAATTGAGTTGCATGGCGTCGGCATGAACCACTGCAACGTTGGCAAGATCACCAACGTTTTCGTGCAGTAATGGCAACAGTGCGTCATCTACTTCAACAGCGGTGACATGGCCGGCAATTTCCGATAGCGCCATGGTGAGCGAACCAAGACCTGCGCCAATTTCTAAAACATGTGGATGGTTTTCTACATCGGCTAGCCGTGCGATGCGCCGCACAGTATTGGCGTCGACCACAAAGTTTTGACCAAGCGCACGCTTCGCGCGCAGGCCGGCACCATCGAGTTGGTGCGATGCGTCGGTACGAGAAAGTGTCACCAGGTCAATTCAACAGGCAATGGTGCATCAATGAGTTCGGCAATCGCTTCAAATACTCCTGTATGCAAAGTGATATCGAATGATCC
>CAEZUL010000003.1_pt1 | contig 22040 bp, 23 predicted proteins | sample 7264471 | NCBI WGS metagenome assembly CAEZUL01 (sample SAMEA6813827, study PRJEB35770) | uncultured Acidimicrobiaceae bacterium | biome: Freshwater; feature: Freshwater reservoir; material: water | place: Czech Republic | collected 2016-04-20 | depth 0.5m m
CACTGGCTTGCCATTGGCAATTGCTGTTGCGATTAGTTCACGAGCTGGTTCGATGCCACCAATAACTTCGACAATGAGGTCGACAGTGGGATCTTTCACCACAGACTCGGCATCGCGAGTAACCACGCCGTCGGGCAGTTGCACTTCGCGGTCACGGCTCACATTACGCACAGCAACTCGGGCTATTTGCAGGCGCACACCTGTGCGCGCCTCGATCACATCGGCCTGGCGTTCGACGAGCTGAATAAATGCAGCGCCGACATTGCCGCACCCGAGGACTCCGATGCGCACGATTGATGAGGACTGAGGGGCGGAAGCCATAGGGGTATCAGCCTATTGGGCTAGCCGTGGCGCGCGGGGCTGTATTACCGATATGGCGCGTAATTACCAGCTATCAGAATCGCCATTTTCGCCGTAGTCACCGTCGGAATCGATGAGGTCGTCGCCATTGAGGCCATCGAAGACATCGTCACCAGCCGCATCGCGCATCTCATTAAAAGTGATTCCACACTCGGTACACCGCTGGTCGGCGCCAAAACCTACGACTGGTCCTTCGCACTCGGGGCACAATTCAAAATCACTCATCACTACCTCTTTCCTTCTCACTCACCGTAGAAGAGAGGTGTAGCGACGTATGCCTAGACGTCGAGACGTACGAGATCGTCGAAAGTCTCGCGACGACTGACCAACCGGGCATTCCCGTTGCGAACAAACACCACTGATGGTCTTGGAACCTTGTTGTAATTACTGGCCATGGAATATCCATATGCGCCAGTCACAGGGACAACAAGCAAGTCACCCACAGTGATGTTTTCCGGAACTGCAGCGTCGAAAATCAGAATGTCGCCACTTTCGCAGTGCTTCCCCACGATACGTGCACGCCCGGAACGAGGAGCGTTTGCCCGTTGTGGGTCGAAAGCTTCATACTCACTGCCGTACATCATGGGTCGTGGGTTATCACTCATGCCGCCGTCGACAGAAATGTAGGTACGGATACCGTCGATTGGTTTTACGGTGCCTACTTCGTACACCGTGATACCTGCAGCAGCCACAATGCTGCGACCTGGTTCTACAAACACTTCAGTAGTGGCAGGAAGCTGTGAAGTTGCGCGATGCAAAACACTCGCCCACTGTTCCATTGTTGGTGCAACTTCATTTGCCGTGTATGCAACACCCAGACCGCCGCCCAAAGTAATTGCTGGCAAATTGAGCGGAAGAAAGAATTCGACCATCACACGCCACGCATCTTCGAAATTGTCGACGGACAACACATTTGATCCGATATGGCAATGAATACCCGTTAAGTGAACAGCCGGAGACGAACGCGCATATTCAATGGCTCGCATCGCATCGCCATTGTTGAGATTAAAACCGAACTTTGAATCATCTTGTCCGGTTGCTACATATTCGTGGGTGTCAACATGTAAACCAGGAGTAATACGAAGTTGCACTTTCGGTGCAGGAAGCCCTTCGCTATGAAGTACTTCAATGCGTTGTAGTTCGTCGAAGCTGTCAACCACGATGTGGTGCAGGCCCTCACGCATTGCGGATTGCAACTCTTCAAGTGATTTGTTATTCCCGTGCATGACACAGCGATTGGCAGGAACCCCGGCATTGCGCACGACAAAAAGTTCGCCACCTGTTGCTACATCGAGCAACAAGCCTTCCTCGTGCGCAAGTTGGGCCATTGCTGTATTGATAAAGGCCTTGGTGGCGTAAATCACTCGATCAGGACCAAATGCACGGACTGCAGACTGGCAACTCGTACGAATGTGTTCTTCGTCGTAAACAAATGTTGGCGTTCCAAATTGTTCAGCGATTGCAGCGACCGATACTCCACCGATCGAAAGATTTCCGGCAGAGCTGATGTCAGCAGTCTGCGGTAACAAGTGAGTATTGATGGCGCTCACATTTGCTCCGGTGCGCGAATGCCGAGCAATTGCAGGCCTTGTTCCATGACACGAGCAGTGGCATCAGCTAGTGCAAGACGTGAATCGCGAATGGTGTCGGACTCTGCTTTCAGCACGGGGCAATGCTCGTAAAACGATGTGAAGTCGCTGGCCAAATCGAAGAGATAGGTGCAGAGCTTGTGTGGGCTCAAGGTGTCGATCATTTCCCAGACTGCAGCATCGAACCGCAAAATTCGAAGCGCAAGATTTCGTTCTTGTTGCTCCACTAACTGTGGCGTCACACCACGTACCGATACACGGTCGACACTGGCACGACGGAAAATACTGCAGATACGCGCATGTGCATATTGCAGATACGGCGCTGTGTTGCCTTCGAACGACAACATACGATCCCAATCGAACAAGTAGTCCTTCACGCGATCGGAACTGAGGTCGGAATACTTCACTGCGCCAATACCAATCATGTTGGCTACTGCAGTGCGCTCTTCCGTAGACATTGACGGGTTCTTCTCCGCTACTGCAGCCTCTGCACGTTCGATTGATTCGTCTAACAAAGCAGTGAGTTTCACAGTTTCCCCTGCGCGACTCTTGAGAATCTTGCGATCCGCACCAAGCACACTGCCAAAGGCAACATGATTCATGATGTAGCCCTCGGGCAACCAGCCCGCTTGACGTGCAACTGCTTCGACCATTTGTAAGTGCTGTGCTTGAGGTGCACCCACCACGTACAACAACGACCGAGCACCAAGACGTTCAACACGATCGATAACGCACGCCAAGTCTGAGGTGGCGTAGTTGTACCCACCATCACCTTTACGAATAATGAGAGGCAGTGGTTCGTTATCGCGGTTGGTAAAGCCATCGGCGAACACCACCTCGGCACCATCGCTCTCTACCAAAATGCCAGCGGCGTCTAGTCGATCGACAACGGGCGCAAGCAGATCGTTGTACGCACTCTCTCCCATGAGATCATCGTCAGTCAACAACACATCGAGTTGCGAATACACCTTGTTGAAATAGCGAGTGCTTTCTTGCACCAATGTGCGCCACATTCGCAAAGTGTCGGCGTCGCCGCCTTGCAGTAGAACAACACGTTGGCGTGCACGTGTTTTGAACTCGTCAGATGCTTCGAACTTGGCGCGTGCCTGCTTGTAAAACCCATCGAGGTCACCCACACCCAATTCGTGTGCAGCATTTTCTTCACCGAGATCGATGAGGTGCTCGATCAGCATGCCGAACGGAGTGCCCCAATCGCCAATGTGATTTTCTTTAATTACGGTGTGACCAACAAAAGACAAGACCCGTACAAGCGCATCGCCAATAACGGTGGAACGCAAATGCCCAACATGCATTTCTTTGGCAACGTTCGGAGCGGAATAGTCGATCACCACTGTGTGTGGGTCGGTCGATGCTCGCACACCAAGACGCTCATCCGCCATAGCAATTGCTACTTGTGTAGCCAGATATTCATTCGTGAACACCAAGTTGATAAACCCGGGGCCAGCAATTTCGGTAGATGCCAATACATCGGAAACGTCTCCAGCAGCATCGAGCACTCGCTGGGCAACGTCGCGAGGAGTGGAACCGAGTGCTTTGGCAAGGGCCAATGCCCCATTTGCCTGTGCATCGGCACGGTCACTTGGTCGCACCACAGGGTCACAGGCATTGCCGGCTACGGCTGCGAAGGCTGGAGCAAGACGCGCAGCAATGGAAACAAATGGATCAGCCATGGTCTATCTATTCTGCCGTGCCCAATGCCTCGGACATGGTTCCATTATGAAGTGCCATAGACTGACGCCAGCGTGATTCATCGCGTCACGCTCACGTAGCTCAGCGGATAGAGCACTTGCCTCCGGAGCAAGGGGTCGCAGGTTCAATTCCTGCCGTGGGCGCCACTTGGCTACGAAGTCATGCCTTCTAGCCCCACGAATGCGCGAGACAGTTCAATTTCGCCCATGTGCCGCATGCCGTGTTGATACAACCAGCACTCCACCCCGTCGAGAACCGTGATGCCCTCTGGGCCTGCTACTCGCGCCGAGAAAGTATTGGCGACTTGTGGGCCAAATGGACGAGTTACCACAACACGATCGAGGTCTTCCACCTTCAAGGTTGCGAGCCATGTTTCGATGCGCGCAAAAACTTTGTTCATGTAATCAATGAACGCCTCGTAGTTACCAATTTGCTGGATATCCATTTCATCGACTGTTCTGTGCTTGCCATGGTCGCGCACCGCTGGTGCTATGGCATCGAGAATTTCGTCGTTGCACAAAAACATCTCGCCGGTGAGCATCATCATGGAGGCATCAATCATGTTGACGTAATGGAAAAGAGAAAAAGCGATGGGCATTACTTTGGGCTTTTCGCGGTGATTGACCTGTTCCAATGTCATCGACGCGGTGGCATCTTCATACAACGAGAACAACGCACGAAAACGACGGCGTAATGAATCGAGAATGAGTTCGTTAGACATGGAGTCTCCTTTGACCAACCCGGATGGGCTACTTGAATATTGTTGCCCTATTTTGAGGCTTGACGTGCATCAGAAACGAGTGCATTGAATTTTTTATCGTCTAAGAAAACAAAGACAGCCTTTGCCGATGCAGTGACTTGCCCTTCATGCAGGATTTCACCCGTCACTAAGAACTTGCGTTCAAGAATTTCATCAATACGTGCCTCGACCACCAGATCAGCATTTAGCGGAGTGGGGCGTTTATATGAGATATCAAGTGAACCCGTCACACAGTTGCGCCCTGTGAGATGGCGCGTCCGTCCCAATGCATCGTCGAGTAGAGCCGCCACAATTCCCCCGTGCACACAGGCTGGTGGACCTTGATACCCCTCATGAAATCGCACTGTTGCCGTAATGGAGTTTTCACCGTATGAATAGGTGACAGGTGGTGCAATGGGGTTCATCGCACCACTCAATGGATTACGCGTATGACGCTCTGGCGATGGTTGACCAAGTCCCATCGTTCCTGCATCAATCATCAAGGAATTCAACTGTTCGGCCACCGCAGCCAACTGTTCATCATCCCGATTGGGTTCTACGTGGTAGACCGCTTTCAATGCGCTCCGCAATGCATCAACTGCACGTTGCATGGTGTTGGAAAGCGGCGCAATGTCAGGCCCCAGATGTTTATCGGGCATCAGCCAAGTGCTGCTTTCACCAGTGCAGCAATTTGTGAACCATCAGCAGACGAACCAACACGTTCACGCACTGCCTTTACTACTAAGCCCATTGCCTTGCCACCTTCGTTGCCTGCAGCAGCAGCCTTTGCAACTTCTTCAGCCACAACTGCAGCAAGTTCATCGCTACTCATTGCTGCGGGTAAATACACACTAAGGATTTCGGCTTCAGCTTTTTCTTGCGCCGCAGCCTCGGTACGACCTGCTTCGGTATAAATCTCGGCAGACTCTAAACGCTTCTTGGTTTCTGCTTGCAATACCTTCATGACTTGATCGTCATCTAATGTCACTGCTTCATTACCGGCCACTTCGGCATTCATGATTGCCGACAACGCCATGCGCAACGTGGACTTAGCAAGATCATTGCCAGCTTTCATTGCAACAGTGAGATCGGCTTTGAGGGTGTCTTTAAGAGAAGTCATTGCCTGCAAGTCTGCCTGACCGATGCGCTTTTCCCCGACACCCTCGAAACGAAAAAGGCCCGAGGCGTGAACCCCGGGCCTTCTCTCGCAAAGAGGGGAACTACTTCACGATGACAGCAGTCACCATGTACTTCATACCTGTTGGTGTTTCTGCGTGGGTAAGGATGTGGCAATGCCACGCCCACACGCCTGGGTCGGTGGCGGTGTAGGCAACAGTCCATCGCTCACCAGGGGCAACTGCAATGGTGTCCGACATGTAAGGACTATCGAGCATCTTTCCGTCCTTTGCCACTACAACACCTGTTGGTTGATGCAAGTGCATTGGGTGAGTCATGAGACCTTCGTTGTAATAGTGAACAACGATAGTTTCACCAATTGCCATCGTGTACGGAGCCGTTGCTGGGAATGACTTACCGTTCAATGACAGACCAATTGTTCCCGCGTCGTTCAGAACCATCACAATTTCTTGTTCTGCTTTTCCGTCTTTATCAGGAAGTTTGCTCCCAGCGGCCTTCATTGCAGCCGTCTTGTAATCACCGATAATGAATGCTCCAGCAAGCCCGTTTGGAATTTGCACTTGAGCATTGTGATGTGAGTGATACATACCGACAGCTGGTTCTTTGGCAGTCCATTCGTAGGTGAAAGTATCTCCTGGAAGAATGGGCTTTTGGGTATAGGGGTCTACGCCGTCCATTGCATTAGGCACGCGAATTCCGTGCAAGTGCAAAGAAGTTGACTCAGACAATTCGTTCTTCAAGATGAGGCGAATCTTGTCACCAACATTTGCATGCATAGTTGGTCCGGGAATTTGGCCGTTATATGCCCATCCCTTCACAATCTTGCCGGGCTCTACTTCCCAGTCGATCACCTTCGCAACGATCGAGAACTCTTTGGCGCCATCAGCTGCAATCGTTGGCTTGAGTTCTTGCGCACCTAGACCTGCCGTCTTTGCAGGAAACTTCATGGCAACTTCTTCCATCACCTTGTCCATTTCTGCATTGGTCATCACGGGCATCGTGGTCTCGGTAACCCCGGGAGTCGCATCAGTGCTTACTTTGAGAACTGCTTTCATTCCAGAATCTTGATGTCCAGGAATTTCACAAATGACGTTCACATCATCTGACACATTTCCCATGTCGAGTAATACATGCGCACCCGACGGAATGTCAGCAGTGCGCTTCGACAAATCGGTTGCTGCAAAGTTATGCACAGCAGTTCCTGCATTGTGAATACTGAATACAACATTGCCTGGCGGCACTACTGATGGACTCATTGAGATAGTAAATTCGGTGAGTGTCACTTCAACAGTGGTAGCTGAAGCAGCACTGCCTGTTCCAGTGGTTGAGTCCTTTGCAACAGCCACTACACCGACTGCACCAATTGAAATAACCATTACGACGATCACCAACATCATGAGTGAGAAAAGAAAATTCCCGCTCTCAAAGAATTGGTTTCCAAGCCTTTTTTCAGACATTCTTGTTCTTCTCCTTCGACACCTTTTTCGATGTCTGACTTCAAGGTATGCCCCGCACCTCTGTTAGGCATTCCAAAAGTGCCATGAAAAGTACAATTATTCCGTCACACGATTAGTTCTATTTACATAGTGGCAATAAGCACATTTGCTCTGAGTCGTGCAAAATAAGCATCATCTGCAAACATGTTCGGCGTGCCTAATGAAGATTTCTTTCCTGCCCCTCCTGTCGGAGGCGAACTTATTCACACTCGTCGCTACGAAATTCGTACCTACAAATTGAATGAAGACAAGTTTTTGTTGCGTGGAGTCATCTTCGATGAGAAGCCAGCCGGCTTGTATGTGAAGAGCGACCCCGAACCATTGTGGGTGCACCACATGGTTGTTGATCTAGAAGTTGCATTTCCGTCATTAGAAATCGTGGGCGCCAATGTCGAATTCCACGAACGGCCACATACTCATTGCACCGACATCGTTCCGGCATACGACAAATTGGTTGGTCTTTCTATTGCCCGTGGTTTCAACGCAAAAGTGAAAGAACTATTTGGTGGCCCGCGAGGCTGCACACATATTGGTGCCATGTTGGCAGCCATGGCACCCGTTGCAATTCAGAGCACATGGTCAATGCGTATCGGCTCCCCTGCAGTCACCGAAGAAAACCGTCAGTCGATGACCAAAGAACAGCGTCGGCGCAGCTATGCCATGAACCTCAACACGTGCCACATGTGGGATGAAAATGGCCAGATGGTGTCTGAAATCGAACAAGGAATTCCTATTGAAGTTCCATTGTGGATTACCAAGCGATTCAAGAAACTCGGACTCGATGATTCCGAGTGGGAAAAGATGCGCGGCTAATTCAGTTATTTAGCAACTGTTGTAAGTACATACAACAGCGACATCACGCACAACATGAATGCGGGAAGTGTGTCTTTTACAGAATCTTTCACACGTGTGTGAGTGACAACAGCAATTGCGAAATACAAAGCCAGGCATATGCCAGCAAGTTCACCAAGGCGAACCTTCTGGAACCCGATTGCTAACCCAATTGCACCAGCAATTTTGATTGCACCAAGCAACGGCAATCGATCTGCAGGAACCTTTAATTTCTTCATCTGCTCTACAAGCTGTTCAGGCTTACGGAAATCCATGATCGCCGAGGCAACACACACCACGATAAGGAGAATGGCAAGGACCGTGGAAACGAAGTTCATGCCCACAATCTAATAGTGGGCCCTACTTCGCGCCGGCTATCACACGCTGTTCGTGCTCTAGCAGCCATTTCTTTATAGGAATACCCCCGCCAAAACCTGTGAGAGATCCGTCAGCACCCACTATGCGGTGACATGGCAACACAATCACTATCGGGTTGCGGCCATTTGCTCCACCAATGGCACGCACCGCCTTCGGGCGTCCGATTGATGTGGCTTGTTGCTTATACGAAGCAGTCTTCCCAAAAGAAACTTGTGCAAGCGACTTCCACGCCTGCACTTGAAATTCTGTTCCGTGTAAATCGAGAGGTAAATCAAAGTCGGTGCGCACGCCTTCAAAATATTCACGTAACTGCTCAATTGCAGAATCGAGAATGGGATGCGATTCTCCGGTCACTATGTTCATGCCGGCGAATGATTTTGGATGCGCATCATCGGCGAACATTACAAAGCGAACACCGAGGTCAGAAACAACAATGGTGACCACGCCAAAGGGCGCAGTCACCATTGATTGAAAATATTGCACTGCGTGAGTGGTCACGCAGAAAAACTACTTGTTGCTTGGTTCTTTCGGTAATCCAAGAACGCGCTCACCCACGATGTTGCGCTGAATCTGGCTTGTTCCACCCCAAATGGTTTCGGAACGCGAGAAAAAGAACGCTGACATCATGCCGCTGACGGGGTAACCCTCGCGACGCTTTTCGCGGGCAGTTCCTGGCCAGTTGCCGTCGCCCATTGCATAATCGACAAGCATGGCGTTTGGTCCGGAGATATCGAGAGCCAATTCCATTGCAGCTTTGTGCATTTCGGTCCAGAACATTTTGTTGGTTGCACCAAGTGCAGCCATGCTCGGGTCTTTCTTGCCCATGAGTGTGGTGGAAAGCGAACGAAGACCATTGATCTTGAGAATCTGAATCTTGGTGTAGTACTCCATGAGACGCTGACGAATTTCAGGATCTTCGATCTTGCCGTTCTCTTTTGCACCGCGAACCATTGCCTTGTATTCCGATTCGAAACGGCGGTAACCAGTGGTTGCACTCATGCCGCGTTCGAAAGCAAGTGTTGAGTTGGTAACGATCCAGCCGTTATTGACTCCGCCTACAACGTTGTCCTTCGGGCAACGTGCGTTATCGAAGAACACTTCGCAGAATTCTGCAGTTCCGTCTGGCTGCACAATGCCGCGCACTTCGACTCCTGGCTGCTTCATTGGCACAAGGAGATACGAAATACCTTTGTGCTTTGGCGCATCGGGATCAGTACGTGTGAGCAAGAAGCAATAGTCGGCGTGGTGGCCTTGAGTGGTCCACACCTTTTGGCCATTGATAATCCATTCGTCGCCATCGAGAACAGCAGTTGTCTTCAAACTTGCAAGGTCTGAACCAGAGTTTGGCTCAGAGAAACCTTGGCACCAGCGCATGCTGCCATTGAGAATTTGTGGAAGGAATTCTTTCTTCTGCTCTTCGGTTCCCCACTGCAACAGTGTTGGACCTACGAGAGTGTCACCAAAGAAGTCGGCACGCATAGGGGCTTTTGCATTTGCGAACTCTTCAGCCAACACAACACCTTGCATTGTGGACAGGCCTTTGCCGCCGTACTCCTTTGGCCAGGTTGCACAAATCCAGCCACCTTCAAACAATTTGGCTGGCCAGCCATCGTTAAAAGCTTTACGAGCATCGTTGCTCATTTCAAAACCTTTATCGAACCAACCTTTCGGCAAGTTCTCTGTGAGCCAGGCGCGGATCTCCGCGCGGAACAGTTCGTCTTCGGGGGCATAGGTAAGTTCCATAATTTCCAATTCTGTCGGAAATGGAACCAATTCCACACATCGAACACATGTGTCCGTTCACACACCGTTCACAGAGGGCTGACATACCCGAAAAATGGGACCCGTACGGTTCTAGGGGTGGATGCAGCAGCCGAACTTCATGGAGCAGTGCCTTCCCTGTCGGCGACGGACCGCCTTGTTTTACAAGTCCTTGCTGAATCGGTCGGTCGCATTGTGGGCCGAGACACCATTATTAGAAGAGCAGGGCTCGATCACGCGTCAACTCGTCGCGCAGACGCATCCATCGTGGCCATACGCAAACATTTGGGAGCTACCGCAATTACTACTGTTCGCCGCAGAGGGTGGATGCTTCTCGAAGAATCTTTGCCCACGGTCATTGCCCTCCTTCAAAGTCAGATATAAATCATATGGTGAATTCAGTACTCGTGGCCTCCAGCGGAGCGCTTGATTTTGGGTCTATATTCACCGACCTTGCGATCATCCTCTTAATAGCCAAGCTTGCAGCCGAGTTATTTGAACGTCTCCGTATCCCAGCCGTCTTGGGAGAAATTATTGCGGGCATCGTTATTGGCCCATCAATGCTTGGTCTCATTAGCCCGAGTGACGCCATGCGAGTTCTTGCAGAGATCGGCGTCATCATCCTTCTTGCAGAGGTAGGTCTTGAAATGGACCTCACCGAATTGCGACGAGTGGGGAAAGCCTCGATGCTCGTGGCAATCATTGGTGTTGTTGTGCCGATGTCCTCAGGAATCCTCGCCGGAACAGTTCTGGGTGAGACATTTAACGCTTCGCTGTTCTTAGGTGCCGCCCTTGCAGCAACAAGTGTTGGAATCACTGCTCGAGTATTTGGCGACCTGCGAGCATTGTCGTCGACTGAAGCTCGAATCGTTCTGGGGGCCGCGGTTGCCGATGATGTTTTAGGCCTTGTGATCCTCACAGTCGTTACGCGTGTGGTGGAGCAGGGCTCCATCGATCTCGCAGGATTGGCTTCAACAATTGGATTGGCTGTGGGATTCATTGCTATTGCTGGCGCATTTGGCATATTCGTAGTTCCAAAAATATTTGCTGCAATCGGCACACGCGCTCTCTCGCCCTCAACAATTGGTGTCTTGGCTGCCGGTGTTACGTTCGGATTCTCCGCAGTTGCGAGCGGTGCACAACTTGCACCAATTATCGGTGCGTTTATCGCAGGTACCGCGTTGTCTCGCACCCCACAACACGACCGAATCGCACGAGATTTCAAAGCATTGGGAAGCATCTTTATTCCCGTGTTCTTCATGCAAATTGGCATCGACACTGATGTCACAAAGTTCTTCTCTGGCCATGTGCTCTTTGTCGCGGCCATCTTGACCGTGATTGCAATTGTTGGAAAAGTGGTTGCAGCCGTGGGTGCTCGCGGAACAAATACCGACAAACTCCTCATCGGCCTCGGCATGATCCCACGCGGCGAAGTGGGATTAATTTTTGCATCGATTGGCGTCAGCGTCGGGGTGTTTCATGAAGACCTTTATGCAGTCGTGCTACTTGTCGTACTTCTGACAACAGTGGTGACTCCACCATTACTGCGTTGGAGAATCCAATCGGTCGCTGAAAACACTGAGTCTCCGAGTGCCCCGGTTACTGAACATGAACCTGCGGGTGGTTGGATAATCGGAAACGAAACCGATATTCAACTGCAAGGTAACCCTCCTGCCTCACTCGTACTAGAAATTGGTCTCACTACTGCACTGCTTGCCACACAAGCCCAACCAAGCGACGGACTCCTTGACTGGATGCATGCGCATCGCACATCAGAACTTTTGTGGTCACAAGAGACCACTGAACAACTCTTGAATGTCCTTGTTCGCGGTAACGCACGTTCATGGAGATTTCTTGAGTTGACAAACATTGTTGATCGAGCACTTCCCGAAATTTCACAAGCACTTCAGTCGCGCCGTGGAGATGCCTCCGAACTTGATCCAACCCACCTCGTTCAAATGCCCACGGTGGAAGCTCTTCGTTCACGCATTTCAAAAGTGAAGCTAGAAGATTCCGCGCTCATATTTGCTGCTTTTGTTTTAGATTTCTCCGTTGACGTTTCAGCGATAGGACTCATTGAGCGTCTCACTCTCCCAGCAGAGGTTTCTCGTCAGGTACGAGCACTTGTCGCCGCAAGTTCGCTCTTGCATTCAGCTGCTTCCGCTGAGCCATACGAAAACAATCCACGAGTCATGGCTCAGTTGGCAGATTTCCTTGGGTCTCCCATCATGGTGGAACGATGCAGAATGCTGACCGAAGCACGTGGAAACTTAGAGGACTGGCAATACTCAGTGCTGCTCGACATCACTACCGGTGTGCAAGAACTTCTTGCGCATCCCGAACTGATTGAAGGCCTGAAGGATTCGCTTGAGGCAGTGCGCCGACAAGATGCAATTGCGCTCACTACTGATGCTGCTGTGATTGATCGAATCAATTTTGCAGCAGCTGTGTATGTGTTGGCACACGATCCACAGTTGCTGGTGCGTCACGCCACTCTTGTAGAACCAGCACCTCGTTCTCGAACAGCACGTGTGAGCGTGCATGAAACAGATCGTCCTTTTGAATGGGAAGTCGACATAGCGACCCGAGACATGCGGGGCCTTCTTGCTCGTATCTGCGCAGTTCTGGCGGAGCGAGGATTAGAAATCGTAAGTGCCGATCTTGCCACTTGGCCTGACGGAGCGGTTCTCGACTCGTTCATTGTTCGATCGCAACAAAAACCGAATGCTGTGCAAATTGCATTTGAGTTAGAGCGTCGCCTCAAGAAAAGACTCGATGCTCCGCGTCGGCTTATGAAGGGCGATAACGCTCGATTAACCATTTCTCTCGACAACAATGCACACCCGTGGCACAGTGTCGTCACTGTTGCCGGCGCAGATCAATCCGGTCTTGTACAAACCGTTGCCACAGCTTTTGCAAAAGCAAAAGTCAACGTGCACCATGCACGAATTACTACCAATGGTTCCGATATTGCGGACCGATTTGAAGTATCGACACGACATGGCCGCAAAATCGGGCAACAGTCTCTGAAACACATCACCGAACTTCTGTCCTAGGGCTGTTTACACACTGTTCACATACTGACCAATTCGCCACACTCCCGAAACACTTGGGCGACAGTTGCGAAATATGTGCCTTCTATGGTGATTTCAGTTGCACACGCAACGAAGGAAAGTCACATACGTGACCAGAACGAAGGACAACAGCAGTGAAGTTAATCACGACAATCATTAAGCCTTTCAAGGTGGATGATGTGAAAGACGCACTGAAGTCGGCTGGCGTACAAGGCATCACCGTGTCGGAAGTCAAGGGGTTCGGCCGTCAAGGCGGACATACCGAGACCTACCGCGGTAGTGAATACGCAATCGACTTCGTGCCGAAAGTACGCATGGAGCTCGTCGTAGACGATGCACAAGTCGACAGCGTTGTCGACGCAATTCGGACGGCAGCAGCCACCGGAAAAATTGGTGACGGAAAAATCTGGATCACCGAAGTAACACGACTCATCCGCATTCGCACAGGAGAAGAAGGAACCGATGCAATCTGAAGTACAAGTACTAGGTACACAACTCAACCTTTTATGGGTAGTAATTGGAGCAGCTCTCGTAGTCTTCATGCAAGCAGGCTTTGCACTTGTTGAGACGGGTTTTACCCGTGCAAAACATGCAGCTCACGTTGTGAGCACCAACTTTGCAATTTTCGGCCTCGGCTTCATTGGGTTTTTCCTCATTGGATTCCCACTTGCCTTTGGCGGATTTAGTACGGCGCTCATTGGAATGGATCAGCCTGTTGGCGGTGCACTCCTTGGTAGTGGTAACTGGATCTTCCTCTTCAAAGGTGGCTGGGCTCTTTCAGGTGGTGGAATCACACCTGCAGTTCTCGGCTTCTTTTTGTACATGGTTGCGTTCATGGACACCGTGGCAACAATTCCTACTGGTTCAATGGCCGAGCGTTGGAAGTGGAGCAGTTTCACAATCTGGGGAGTTTTCTGCGGAGCGATTTACTATCCACTGTTCGCAGCATGGACCTGGGGCGGTGGCTGGCTTTCTAAGACATGGGACACCATGAGCCTTGGTGCTGGCTACGTTGACTTCGCTGGTTCAGGCGTTGTGCACGCAGTAGGTGGCGTTGCCGCTCTTGCCGGCGCAATTGTTCTCGGACCTCGCATTGGAAAATTTGGTGCAGATGGAAAGCCTCGCGCTATCCCAGGTCACCACATTCCTATGGCGATGCTTGGAACGTTCATTTTGTTGTTCGGATGGTTCGGATTTAATGCCGCGTCAACTTTTGCAGCAACCGATGTGCAATTTGCAACCGCTGCTACCAATACAGCAATTGCTGCTGCGTTCGGTGCAATCTCAGCAATGATCTACATCACGAAGCGCACTGGAAAGCCTGACCCAGGCATGATGGTCAATGGCATGCTTGCTGGACTTGTCGCAATCACTGCACCATGTGCATTCGTTGCTCCTTGGGCTGCAGCAGTCATTGGTCTGATCGCCGCAGTGCTTGCAATCGAAGCCGTTTTCTTCATTGAGCGCAAGCTCAAGTTGGATGACCCCGTGGGCGCAATCGCCGTACACGGTGTCAACGGAATCTTCGGTGTCCTTGCAGTGGGAATCTTCTCAAACGGCAGCTACGGCGCTGGTTGGAATGGTTCTCCCACCAAAGGTATTGAAGGCATCATCAAGGGCGACTGGGGCCAACTCGGTGCACAAGTGCTCGGCGTGGCAGTCATCTTGCTCGTGATCTTCCCGATTGCATATGGCTTCTTCAAGATTCAGAACAAGATCACCAAGGGTGGTATTCGTTCAGCAGAAGAAGATGAAATCAATGGTCTCGACATTCCAGAAATGGGTGTCAAGGCGTACCCCGAATTCATGTAGGCAATTTCCCTTACGGCTACGGCCCATGTTGCATCATCTGCAACATGGGCCGTTTTCGTTGTCTAGTCATTCACTGATACGAAACATTCCCGAAACAGTTGGTTTCTAGTGTTTCCTTACCGTAAGTGAGAAGAGGAAATTCATGTTTGCAGCAAGCACGATCGACAGTGGTGCAACCGCTTGGGTTTTGATCTCAGCAGCCCTAGTGGCATTCATGACACCCGGCCTCGCCTTCTTTTATGGCGGTATGGTGCGGTCGAAGAACGTCCTTGGCATGTTGATGCAAAACGTGTTCGCCATGGGTCTCATCAGCGTGTTGTGGGCAGTCATCGGATTCAGCCTTGCGTTTGGTGGAAGTGGCAAGTACATCGGCAACTTTGATTTCGCATTCATGAAAGACCTCGCAACATTGGAGTCACTCCCCGGCTACACCGGCGACTTTGCACTCGCCATTCCCGTCCTTGCATTCTTCGGCTACCAAATGATGTTCGCAGTGATTACACCTGCACTCATTACAGGCGCCACTGCAGATCGATTGAAGTTCTCTGCATATGCAGTTCTTATTGGTGTGTGGGCAGTAGTGGTGTACCCAGCCGTTGCACACTGGGTGTTCAGCCCTAACGGTTGGTTGTTTGCACGTGGTGCACTCGACTTTGCAGGTGGTGCAGTGGTTCACGTCAATGCCGGTGCTGCAGCACTTGCAGTTGTTTTAGTGCTCGGCAACCGTAAGGGATGGCCACGCGAGGCAATGCCACCACACAATCTTCCCTTCACTGTGCTTGGCACAGGCATCTTGTGGTTCGGTTGGTTTGGTTTCAATGCCGGGTCAGCGTTACTTGCAAATGGTCTAGCCGCGCAAGCATTGGTGAATACTCACTTAGCAGCAGCTGCAGCAATGTTGTCCTGGTTACTTGTTGAAAAACTTCGAGCAGGTCACGCAACAACATTGGGTGCAGCCTCGGGTGCAGTAGCCGGGTTGGTCGCGATTACACCATGTGCCGGATTTGTAGGCGGGATGGCACCGATTGTTATTGGTCTCGTTTCAGGTGTGGTGTGTTACCTCGCACTCGCGCTGAAAAATAAATTCAAGTTTGACGACAGCCTCGATGTCATCGCAGTCCACCTCATCGGTGGAATCATCGGTGCATTGCTTCTTGGTTTCTTTGCCGACACCAAAGTCAATGCACTCGGGTTTGACGGCGTCTTCTTTGGTGGAGGATCAAAACTTCTTGTCAACCAAATCATTGCCATCGCGGCAACATTTGCCTTCTCGTTTGGTATCACCTATGTCGTTGCACGCATCCTCGATGCCACCATGGGGCTACGAGTCAGCCAGGAAGACGAACTAGTCGGACTTGACCAGAGCCAGCACGCCGAAGCGGCGTACCAGTAGTTGTCACACACCACGATTTAAGAAGGCAGAATAGAACCATGAAGCTCATCACCGCAGTTGTGAAACCATTCAAAGTCGACGACATCAAAGAAGCCCTCAAGGCTGCTGGAGTTCAAGGCATCACCGTCTCGGAAGTTAAGGGCTTTGGTCGCCAGGGCGGCCATACCGAGACGTACCGCGGGTCTGAGTACCAAATCGACTTCGTACCCAAGTCATACATCGAGTTAGTGGTCGAAGATCACTCAGTCGACCAGATCATCGATGTCATCCGCACTGCTGCGGCCACTGGAAAGATTGGCGACGGCAAGATTTGGGTCACCAACGTGGAACAAATCATCCGTATCCGCACGGGCGAACATGGAGCAGACGCCATCTAGCCCCTAGTCTGCTTTCATGACAATGACGGCAGATACACCCGCCAAAGCGCCTCGATGGACAGCGCAATGGAAAGAACTCTACGAAGAGGTTATCGACACTGGCCTGTGCACGGGATGTGCCGGATGTGTTGTTACATGCCCACACGACGTGATCGGGTACGAGCACGAAGAGGGCAAGTACAAGCCGTTCCATATTGAAGAAGAACTCGGTCTAGATAATTGCATCCACGGCGAGAAGGGTTGCACTACTTGCACACGTGCATGTCCACGCTTTCGCATGTGGGAATCCTCTGCCAACAATCACCTCTTTGGCCGCGACCGCGAACCCGATGAAATGTCTGGAATTTGGCGCCAACTTCTTCTTACGCGTGCAGCCGATACAGAAGAACACGAAAAGGGCCAAGACGGCGGTTTCGTTTCGGCCATGCTTATCTGGCTGTTGAAGAACGACTACATCGATGGTGCATTGGTAAGTGGCGTAGAAGAAGACGACAAGTGGAAAGCAAAACCTGCTGTTGTTACCAACCGCGAAGAAGTTCTTGCCACTGCAGGCAGCCGTTACACCTATTGCGCAAACCCATTGGCTCTTCCTGAAGCAAAAGAAAAAGGCTTGTCACGCCTTGCACTTGTAGGTATGGGATGCCAGACCTCTTCACCTCCCGTTATGTGGGATCGCAAAGCCGGCAAAGTGTCGAAGCCATTCCTTTTCAACATTGGTCTTCTCTGTTCAAAAACTTTTGACGATGCAATCTTTCCTGAGCTCTTTGAAGCCAAGTACGGCCTCAAAAAAGAAGACATGGTGAAGATGAACATTAAGGGCGCCTTCCAAATCTGGATGAAAGATGGCTCTTTCCACGAAATCGATCTGAAGGAATGCCACGGCTGGACTCGCACAGGTTGCAAAACATGTCCCGACTTTGCAGCAGAGCACTCCGATATCGCTACAGGTGGAATTGGCAAAGACAACGACTGGACACTCACCATCGTGCGTACCGCATTGGGCGAAGAAGTCATCAATCGCATGATTGCCGACAAAGTCATCGTTGCGCGTCCTGCACAAGAAGACGAAGTTGCTATGAAGCTCTTGCGCACACTCTCCATTGTGAGTCGTCGTCGCTGGCCAGAGTGGGCAGAAGGCACTGTTTCCGTTGGTACACCAGCAGTGAAAAAGAAGGCAGCGCCTGTTGCCGATGCTGAGCCAAAACCAGCAGAGTAAATAATGACTTTGCATCCGCAAGCAGCGCGCTTGATTGCTGTAATGGAATCGCGTCAGCAAAAAGGTTTCTCCGAAGTCACTCCGCAAGAAGCCCGTGCAGCGCGCGCCGCCACTGACTACAAGTCAAATGAACATGTGCATGAAATGCGTGATGTCAATGCACTCGGAGTGCGTTGTCGCCTGTACAAACCAAGCGCCGACAACAATCTTGGTCTGATGGTGTTTTTTCATGGTGGTGGTTGGGTGCTCGGAAGCATCGAATCACACGACGGACTCTGTCGAACATTGGCGAATCAATCGGGACAAGCAATTTTGTCTGTTGATTACCGACTTGCTCCTGAGGATCCGTTTCCCAATGGATTAGAAGATTGCATTCGTGCAACTTTATGGGCACACCAGAACGCAGACGAATTAGGGATCGACCCCACTCGCATTTCTGTTGGTGGTGACAGCGCCGGAGGAAACTTCGCTGCAGTAGTAGCCCAATTGCAACCGGTGCCCTTGGTGTTTCAAGTACTTATTTATCCTGTTACCGATTGCACTATGAAGACACCCTCATACGTAGAAAATGCAGAAGGTCCCTTTTTGCGCGCGAACGATATGGCTGCTTTTATCGACGCGTACATTGGCGATATAACAAGCCCCCAAGATCCTCGCGTCTCGCCCATCTCGGCATCACCGAGCACTCTTGCCTCGTGCCCACCTGCTCTTATCATTACTGCGCACCATGATCCACTGCGTGACGAAGGCGAAGAGTATGGGGCTGCATTGTTGGCAAATGGTGTCGAAGCGAGCATCGTGCGTTATTTCGGAATGTTCCACGGATTTGTCTCACTCTTCCCCTGGCTCGACGATGGGAAGACTGCGGTCTCCTTGATCGCCTCAGCGATGCGCACTGCGCTCGCACCACCGCGCAATAAATAACCCAGGCTCCCCTCGCGGTACTGTTGGTACATCAACGACCGGGGGGCTCTATGGCACTACATCCACAAGCAACTGCAATTCTCACCGTGATGGCCGCGATGGGCGGACCAGTTATCGAAGAATCAACACCCACAGAATTTCGGGAGTACTACGCATCGCGTCAAGTGCCTCCTACTGAAACAATGTTTGAAATCCGCGACATCAGTGCAGGTGGTGTTCCATCACGTTTGTATCGTCCGAACGACAACAAAGACCTTGGGTTACTCGTGTACTACCACGGTGGTGGATGGGTGATCGGAAACGTTGATTCCCACGATTCAATTTGTCGTTCGCTTGCCAACAAGATGGGTCATGCAGTGTTATCGGTTGATTACCGCCTTGCTCCCGAGCACCCATGGCCTGCGGCTGCTGAAGATGCTTTGTGCTCATTGCGATGGGCATACGACAACGCAACCGAACTAGGAATCAACCCCGACCGCATAGCGGTAGGTGGCGACAGCGCCGGTGGGAACCTGGCCGCAATTGTGAGCCAACAGCGCCCTGTGCCACTGGTATTTCAGATGCTCATCTATCCCGCCACCGATATGTCGCAGTCGTTCCCGTCGCACACCGAGAACGCAGCCGGGCCGGTACTCACGAAAGGCGCAATGAGCTGGTTTATTGGTCATTACATGCCACAAGGTGCTGACATGAAAGATCCGTTGGCATCTCCTGGCTTCAGTCCCGACAATTTGTTGAAGGGTGCACCACCCGCGCTGATCATTACTGCTGAACACGATCCGTTGCGCGACGAAGGCGAAGCATACGGACGTCGACTCATTGAAAATGGCGTCACCACCAGCATCATTCGCTACAACGGAATGTTCCACAGTTTCTTTGGCATGGTTGGCTTGCTCGATGATGCCAATACTGCACATCTTGTTGCAGCAAACATGACTGCAAAAGCGCTCAGCGAGTAGAAGCGATTTCTGTGGCGCGGGAAAACACCGCATCAATCATTGGCTCAGTGAGTTTGCCCGTAAACGTATTTTGTTGACTCGGGTGAAACGAACAAATGATGGTGGTGCCATCTGTTGCCACTGCTTCCACGCCATGTCCGAATTTGGGTCGCGGCTTTACTCCCCATTCTTTGCACACTGCTTCATACGCAAAACTTCCTAAGCACACCACCACTCGAATCTGCGTGAGTAATTCACGTTCGCGTACCAAATACGTGCGACACGCATCTCGTTCATCGATAGTTGGTTTGTTATCGGGTGGCGCACAACGCACAGCACTCGATACCCACGCGCCGGTTAATTGCAAACCATCGTCTCGACCCACGGAAAGTTCTTGCGTCGCTAGTCCTGCTTTATGCATTGCGCGATACAACCAATCACCACTGCGATCACCGGTGAACATGCGACCTGTTCTGTTAGCACCATGAGCAGCCGGTGCTAAACCCATTACCCACACCGTGGCGTTCGGGTCACCAAAACCAGGAACACCTTTGCCCCAATACTCATCGTTGCGAAACGACGCACGCTTTTCGATGGCCACTGATTCGCGCCATTGCACCAAACGCGGACATGTGCCACAAGCCGAGATATCGGCACACACTTTGTCTAGGGAATCCACACCTCCCACAGTAGGTTGAGTACACCATGGCAACAGCAAAAAAGACTCCGTCCGCACCCCCATCTTCCACGCTCATCCTGATGGTGCGCCATGGGCAGACCCCCACCACGGGCAAAATTCTCCCTGGTCGTGCCGCAGGTCTTCATTTGGCCGAAGCCGGCGTGCAACAAGCACACGCAGTCGCCGAACGCATCGCTGAACTCCCACGAGTCGACGCCATTTATGCATCACCACTAGAACGCGCACGCGAGACTGCAGCACCCATTGCAAAAGCTCTGAAGCAGCGAGTGAAGATCAACAAAGGTTTGCTTGAATGCGACTTTGGCGATTGGACCGGTGAACAACTCAGTGTGCTTATGAAAAAACCAGAGTGGTCCACCGTGCAACGTGCTCCGAGCTCATTTCGATTCCCGAACGGCGAATCGTTTACTGAAATGCAAACTCGCATGGTGAGTGCTCTCGACGAGATCCGCAAAGCCCATCCAGGTGGTGTCGTGGTGTGCGTGTCTCACGCAGACCCCATCAAGGCTGCTGTTGCCCATGCCATGGGCACACACATCGATCTGTTCCAGCGCATCGTCATCAGCACCTGCTCGGTCAGTGCTGTCGCCTATTCCAGCCACGGACCCGTAGTGCTTACCGTCAATTCCACGGGCGGCTCGTTAGCCGACCTACGCCCATCCTGACCCCTCTGCAAGACTGGTAGATACATGGGTTTCTATTACGACTTCGAAGATGCTGACGGTTTTGCAACTGGTGCAATTGGCCGTCCTGGCGAACGCACTTTTTATGTGCAAATTCGCGGCGAGGGTCGCACCATTTCCGTGAAATGTGAAAAGCAACAAGTTGCTGCACTCTCTGAATACCTTCGCAATATGTTGGCCGATATGCCCGATGTGTCGGGCAGTACCGATTCAAGCACCGCAACACTGCAAAGCCCTGTCGAACAAGACTTCGTATTGGGCTCTGTTGGCCTTGGGGTCGATCGTTCCAACATGCGCATGGTGGTGCAGCTTGAAGAGATGATCCTTGTCGACGAGGACGATGACGACGTATTCGATCTTCTCGACGAATCAGACGAAGACGATGACACAACAACTGTTGTGCGGGTACTTCTCACTCCATCTCAAGCTCGTGCTTTTTGTGACACCGCAGATTTATTCATGACTGCTGGTCGCGAAGAATGCAAATGGTGTGGATCACCGAAAGATCCCACCGGACACGCCTGCCCACGCTTTAACTAATATGCCAATCGACCCGTTGATGGTGGAAAAGCTTTCCACGCAATCGTTTGAGATTGAAGGGCGAATGCCCAACAGCTCAAACGGCACATATTTGGTCACCGTCGGTGATCCAGCCGACAATGTGCGAGCGATCTATAAGCCCCTACAAGGCGAACGACCGTTGTGGGATTTTGAACCTGGCCTTTACAAACGCGAAATTGCGGCATACCGCTTAAGCGAGGCGCTTGGGTATCACCTTGTTCCTCCCACGGTCTTATGTGAAGGACCGCTCGGCGTTGGTTCGTTGCAACTCTTTGTGAACTACAACCCCGAAGAGCACTACTTCTATTTATATGAGCAGCATCTCGAAGTACATGAACGCCTTAAAGCAATGGCCGTATTC
>CAEZUL010000004.1_pt1 | contig 17703 bp, 23 predicted proteins | sample 7264471 | NCBI WGS metagenome assembly CAEZUL01 (sample SAMEA6813827, study PRJEB35770) | uncultured Acidimicrobiaceae bacterium | biome: Freshwater; feature: Freshwater reservoir; material: water | place: Czech Republic | collected 2016-04-20 | depth 0.5m m
AACAGACGAACTATGGCACGAGATCATAAATAGTTTCGGTACATCCGTGCGCCGATGCCACACGCAATCTCGTAACCAATTGTGCCCAATGCGGCAGCCCATTGATCCACAGTAACCACCTCATCGCCTTGTCGCCCAATGAGTACAACTTCGTCGCCCACGGTGATGGAGGAATCATTTCCGCAATCGATCATGATTTGATCCATGGTTACTGTGCCTGCAATGTCGCGCGGTACTCCATGAATTAACACTTTGAATCCAGTTCCAAATAATGCTCGAGGAACTCCATCGGCATAACCAATGGGGATGGTGGCAATAAGTGAAGATTTCTCTAGTGGCCGATGTAAGCCGTATGACACTGCTTCGCCAGCATCTACCCATCGCACTGCCGACACCTTTGCCTTAATAGACATGGCCGGAATAAGACCCGCACAAAATTCAGAAACTCCTGGGCCGGGAAGTAAGCCATACATAGCAATGCCCAGACGAACCATGGAAAAACGCGAGTCTGCATTTGAGAGCGCCGCAGCACTGTTTGCTGCATGAATCAGTGGGGGCTGTATTCCTGCTTTTGTGAATGCATCTACCACTTCATTGAATGCAGTTAGTTGAGTGGCATTGGCGGGATGCGAAGGCGTATCCGCTACTGCGAAGTGCGTGTACAAACCTTCAATAGATAAAGATTCATACGACTTCACAAACTGCGCAAGCGATACGGCTTCGTTGGCAGACACGCCAACACGATGCATACCGGTATCGACCTTGATATGAACGTTCACCACTTTGTCGGCTGTTGCTGCTGCAGTCGCTAATACTGCTGCACCTCGCGTTGTCGACACGGTTGGTGTGAGTTCGTAACCAACAATGAGTTCGGCAAGCGATGCAGGTTGTTCACTGAGCAACAAAATAGGTGCTGTAATGCCTGCCCGGCGTAAAACGACGCCTTCATCAACTACTGCAACACACAAACCAGTGGCTCCAGCAGCAAGAGCAGCTTGTGCAACCGGGATAGACCCGTGACCGTAAGCATTTGCCTTCACGACGGCCCATATCTGTGCTGAACCAATGCGCTCTTTCACAATGGCCACATTGTGTTGTATGAGACCAGTGTGTACTTCGGCTCGTGCCCACCGTGTTGAAAAATCAGTTGACACTAGAAACCACCTCAGTCATGACATCAGAGATTAATGCTGCAACATCTCGTGCAATGGTTCCTTCGACTGCACACGTTGATCCGGCCACACCATGTATATACGCACCTGCAGCTGCAGCTTCGGGTGCCGCAAGACCACGTGCGAGTAGCGCACCAATCACACCAGCCAAAACGTCACCGGTACCTGCCGTCGACAAGCGTTCATCGCCTGCAACTACCAAGTACACCGCTCCCTCCGGATCAGACACAATGGTGGTGGGACCCTTACGCAAAATAGTGCACCCTGTGATGGCTGCTAATTGTTGAGTGGCGGCGATGCGGTCCGGGTTTTGCACATCGCCACCGAGGGCAACAAATTCGCCATCGTGCGGTGTCAGCACCGTGGCAGCGCGTCGCGCACGCAAAGTGGCGTACTCACCTTTCGGATCTATTGATGCTGATAATCCATCACCATCAATAACTGCAGGTATATCGCAACGCGCAAGAACTGAACGGACTTCGCTGGCAACATCATCGCCACGCCCAAGACCTGGACCAATAATCATGGAGGAGAATCTCTGAATATCGGTAGCAACAAAATCTGCCCAATTAGTAACGGGAAGAGAATGACCCACCACTTCGGTAGGGACAGAGACCGAATCGAGACCAGTGCGCCACGACAGGTGCACCATGCCAGCACCGGCGCGCATGGCAGACACACTCACCAAGCTTGCAGCACCACCCATGCCAGAACTTCCGGCAATCACGCGCACTGCATGATTCCATTTATGAGATTCACGATCGCGAGGCGGCAACCACGCCGCAACATCGGAAGCCTCTACAAGAAACGCATCAACCTCATCGACTACGTCGATACCTACATCAACGATGTCGATCTCACCACATAGTGCCGGACCATCGCCAAATAACATTCCGAGCTTTGGTGCTGCAAACGTGACTGTGCGGTGAGCAGCTAAGACTCCACCCGCAACAGTGCCATCTGCCGCATTGAGGCCTGTCGGAATATCGACGGCAAGAACAGGAACATCGAAAACAATAGGTGGGGTCCATGTTCCACGAAAACCAATACCGAACGCAGCGTCAATCACAAGATCGGCAGTACGAGAATCGAAAAACCAACCGGCTACTTCATCGGTACCAATTTCACTAACCGACGCTCCCCACTCACGCAACCACGTTGCGGCCACGCGACCATCATCACCGTTGTGGCCCTTGCCTGCAATAACAACAATCCTTTTGCCGTACGCGCCGTCAAGCATCTTGCGAGCAACTTGTGCCGTAGCAAAACCAGCACGTTGAATAAACACATTTTCATGTCCTGGCCCAACGAGCGACAGTGCCACAGAATCTGCATGGCGCATTTGCTCGGGAGACAGTACGGGAATCACCCTGTCAGCGTATTAGGGGTTCTGCGTACTTTGACGCGACTACAGAGCCGCGACTACAGCCATTGCAACAGAATCGGTGTGGGTGATGGAAACATGCCACCCGGCGATGCCGTGAGATGTAGCCAATGCGTGAGCCCGGCCAGTGAGCACTAAGTGAGGAGCACCTGTATCAGCCTTTGCAACCGATACATCGTGAAAATCGAAAGCACCAAGGCCAACACCCATGGCTTTCATTGTTGCTTCACGCACCGCAAAGCGCGCCGCAAGAGACGCAGCATCATCATTCTTGTCCGCAAGTGAATCAAGTTCGGCTGGCGTGAATAGTCGTTGGCGAAGTTGAGGACGGCGCTCTAGCAATGATCGAAAGCGTTCGATGTCTACTGCATCGATACCTAATCCAAACATGGGTGCTACTTATCTGTACGCCAGAGGTCGGCGCTTTCAGAAACAGGATTGATTAACAGGTCACCAATCGACACTTCAGCAAGACGTTCTTCAGAGAAGGACCCTTCAGTTTCTGTTACCCAGTCGACCAAACGGTCGTATCGGCGGTCATAGCCCTGAAGTACTTGTCGTGCGATTCCGGCTGCAACAGTGGGATGGAATGCAACGTGCATGAGGGAAATACCAACAGTGGTAGTTCCCTGCACTTCAGGAACAAAAATAACTGTTCGCCCATCTTTGCGACCACGCGCCACGAGAACTTCTTGATCTGCTGCAACGCGATGCTTAGTACCAATCAGAGTTGCATTGGTAGTAACTCGTGAAGTGAGATCTTTAGCAACTCCACCACGATCAACAATCGACACTGTTGCGTTACGCACATCGCCCGTAATGGCATAACGAGTAAAGCCTTCTACCGAGCTAACAGCTGCGTCGAGTGACGCCAGCACCTTGAGCGTGGCATACGACAATTTGTCACGCGATGCTCCGGCTTCAAGTACTGCACGCACCAGTGCGCGATCGAGAAGGCCTTCTTCGCTGCGAGAAATACCCACGGTGACAGTTTTTGCCTGATGCTTAATGGCATCGATCGGGCGTGTGAGTTCATCGATACTGCGCGTGAGTGCATCGATGAGATCATCAAGCACCGCCGACGGAGATGCAATACGGCCAGTCTGGCGTTGAAATGATTGCAGTGGTTGAGGCCCTGTCACAATGCGTAACAGCGAAACAAGACGGACTGCGGTTGATGCTTCGAGATTGCCGTCGTATTGCCCGGTGCCAAGTACCTGCAAGAACTGTTGCGTGAGCGGAACGATTTGAGTTTCCACTTGAGTGAGAGCGTCATCGCCACTTCCACCGCGACCGACAACAACTTCTACTACTTCACGCAATTGGCGCAATGGGCGCGCAAGAGCATCGATTGCAAGAGCTGCCTCGTACCCAAAAAGATGCCCGACCATGGAAGACAACACAAAGGCAAGAGCTGGATCGGCAACAGGTACATACACTACGGCTGCTGCAGCAGAATCGAATCGTGTTTCGCCTTGAGTGGCTATAACTATTGGTATTGCCTTGTGTGCCTTAAAGATCGCAACTTCTTTTGCAACGTCTGTGGCTGTACCTTCGCTAAGGCCTGCAGCGCATACCAAAATCATTGGCTCACACGACAAGTCGATGTGCTTTTTATCTTCGGTTACGTCGCATGAGATCGATTTGTAACAGAGTTCGGAAAGCTTGATACGTACTTCGTGTGCAGCAACTGTATTGGGGCCATTACCGACCACTGCCCAGTACCGGCGTAACGGAGCATACTTTTGCGCAATGACACCAATATCACTGCGTTGAGCGATAACAGTTTCCATTGCTGCGGGCATGTGTACCAATGAATCAAGAATGCGATGCATGCGGTCAGCATCGACTGAACCAGTTGCCAACGCAATGGCGCATGACAACACAGCTCCGGCCGCCACCTGTGCATAGAACGCTTTGGTACTAGCAACACTCATCTCAATATCGCGACCATCGGATGTGTAGTACACGCCATGAGCTTTACTGGAGAGCTCACTTCCACGTCGGTTCACAATCGCTAACACTGCAGCACCACGAGTGGCGACAAGGTCGACAGTTCTGTTGGTGTCGGTAGTGGTGCCGCTTTGGCTCACTGCAATCACCAACATGTCTGACATATCGGTTGACATAGCAAAACCAGAAAGTTCTGTAGAGGTAAGGGCCTCTACTTGAATAGAAGAATCGAGAAGCGATGCCAGCACCGGAATAAGTGATGTGCCGGCGACAGCTGCCGTACCTTGCCCAATCACACGAATGCGTTTGATGGATCCACTTGCCAGACGGTCTTTAATACTTGTGGGAAGCGTGAACGTATCGAGATCGGGAACCAGTAAACCGTTAACAGTGAGTGTGCGGCCGCGAATGGTTTTACGAAAACTACGCGGGGCTTCAGTTATTTCCTTCAACAAGAAATGAGGTGCATCTCCACGATCGATATCGCGAGTAGTTACTTCAGCAACTGCAACATCGCTATCGGTAACGGGAATTTCAATTCCGTCGTATGCCAAGCGTGTAATGCCCGCAATGGTGCCAGCGCCCTCTACAGATAGCCGCACAACCTGGCCGCGTGAATTCGGATCGCCACCATCGCGAGGAGTTTCTCCATCGAGGCGCACGAAGTGCACTGTTTCTTCCACCGTGCCGTATGGCTCACTTGCCACAATAAAACGATCTTCAGCAAGTCCGATGTACAAACCTTGTCCGCTACCGAACAATGCCAAGTACATGTCGTTCGGATCACTAGCTGTCATGTACCCAATGGCAACACTGCCCTCAAACTGCGTGACTGCATTGAGGAATGCAGCTTGGGTGTCGAGACCAGAGGTGCGACCACGATCGACAATGGCTGGGATGACCTTTGCATCGGTCGTAATCGGTTCAGCGAAATGCAAACGATGTCGTTCACGCAGTTCGGTGTGGTTATCGACATCACCATTCAGCACCGCTACTGAAACGTTGTGATTGTCGCCTTCAATTTCTTCGCCAGTGACCGGATGAGCATTGGGTTCAGAAATAATGCCGACACTCGCCCATCGTGTATGACCAAGAACAGCAACTCGCGCATCGGGAATAGCAAGTGCTGCACGCAACAACACATCGGCGCTCACCGCATCGCGCATGTGTTTTGTGTTGTCGCCTAATTCGCCAATTTCAGCTGCTGCTTTGTATACGAATACCAAAGTGGAACCGTTGTGGCGAACGCTGGTGTTGGTGAAGAGTGGATCCGACACTCGTCCTGCCATGAGGCCAGCTAATTCTGCAGACAATGCCGCAAACGAAGGCGACGTGACCAAGACACTGATGCCAGCAGAATCGCGACCGCGCACTTCCATTCGATCGATTGCTGATAACGCCTGATGAATTGCGAAGTAACCGACCAACGATGACGCACCAGCGTTAGTACCCGCAAACACGTGCACAGCATCGGCAGCGCGTAAACGGTCGCGACGAATCGCCCAGGAGGCATCTTTTACCCGCGACAAGCGTGCTACTTCAGCATCAAGCGTTGCTGTGTCTACATGCAAAGCATCGATACGTGCTTCTTCAGTATCCGCCACTGCATCGATGAGGTTGAGGCTCTTCGTAATACTGGCCAATAACGATGCGTTACCAACAAGGGCTTGGATACCCGCATCGCCACGCAATAACTGATCGGCGGCCATGAGTGCATCGGCAATGAGCGTGCAGTCGGTGCCGGCATTAACTGCTGCAGCAAGTAACTGCTCGATACTCTCGGCGGTAGGCACATTGCGCGTGCTGGGCCGGGGCAGGATGCCAATAATGCCGCACATACCTAGAGATTACTCCTGTGTACGAGTGCCATTAGTGAGTTCCCTCAATAGACCCACCGTGCACTGCAATAAGCGCGTTGGCGAGTTCATACGCAATAGCTGATGCCACTGCATCATCTGATGCTTCCACCATGACACGCACTAATGGTTCTGTTCCCGATGCACGCACCAAAATGCGTCCGTTATCGCCGAGAGTCGACTCTGCTGCGGCAATCTCTGATGCAATATCTGCCACGGGATCATGAACTTTTTCGGCAGTGCGCACATTGACGAGCAACTGTGGGTACGACTGCATCACAGTGGCAGCCTCATCGAGGCTCACATGCGCACGTGCCATGTACTCACACAAAATGAGAGCAGCGAGTAGTCCGTCACCAGTCGTGGCATGAGCACGATGCACCACATGACCACTTTGTTCGCCACCTAAAACAAAATCGTATTCATCGAGCGCAACCAAAATATTGCGGTCACCAACGGCAGTGACAACCACATCGATTGAGGCATCGCGCATGGCATGGTGAAAACCAAGATTGGTCATCACGGTGACAGCAACACCTTTGTTGCGCAATAATCCTCGTGTTGCAAGATCGACAGCTGCAATAGCCATGATGTGATCACCATCGACCAATAAACCAGATGCCGAAACGGCAATCAACCGATCACCATCTCCATCGAATGCAATACCAAGGTCTGCATGGTGTGCGACAACAGCATCTACTAATTGTTGTGGCGATGTGGCACCGCACTGATGATTGATATTGCGACCATCGGGTGATGCGTTTATGACCACCACATTGGCACCAGCGGTCATAAACACTTCCGGTGCTACATACGACATTGCGCCATTGGCACAATCGAGTACAACGGTGAGCCCTGTGAGCGCAGCACCGGTGATATTGAATCGATGCGTTGCGTACTCGGCGATAACTCCACTGGCATCATGCACAGAACCCATCGCAACGGGGGCGGTTTCTGCAACAAACGAGTGCCAAACACGTTCGATTTCAATTTGTTCGGCATCGTTCAGCTTTGCGCCACCCGATGCAAATACTTTGATGCCGTTGTCGCTCCACACGTTGTGTGAAGCGGTAATTGCTATGCCCACCCATCCGAATTGTTCGGCGGCATAGGCAATTGCAGGGGTTGGTACAACTCCCATGAGGTGCACAGAAACACCTTCTGCAGCACAACCATCGACAACGGCTTGTTCTAAAACGGTGCCACTTTCACGTGTATCACGACCGACAACAACAGCTGTTGGTTGCAATACCCGCACCACAGCACGAGCAAGGTCGCGCGCAAGTGCAGGTGTTAGTTCTTCAATGGCAACGCCACGAACTCCATCTGTTCCGAAGTGCAGCATGTAATGATCTCCTTGAGCAGACGCCAAACGACGCCTCGCGAACAAGTATCAGCGCTTGGTGAACTGAGGCGCCTTACGGGCCTTCTTGAGTCCGTACTTCTTGCTTTCTTTCTTACGTGAGTCACGAGTAAGAAGGCCAGCCTTTTTCAGTGCTGGACGCATTTCAGGATCGAGTTCGATAAGTGAACGAGCAATAGCCATGCGCAATGCGCCAGCCTGGCCATTGACGCCGCCACCAAAGATGTTTGCGTGAATGTCGAATGACTGCTCGCGCTCTGCTACGCGAAGTGCTTCGGTAACAACCATGCGCTGTGTTGCAGTAGTGAAGTAGGCCTCGATAGGACGACCATTGACAACAATTTTTCCTGTGCCGTTGCGAACAATTGCGCGTGCAACTGCTTCTTTACGACGACCAGTTGTTTGGGTGAGAGGTGTGTTAGCCACGATGACTCCTTAGTGGTTCAGCGCGCCTTGGCAGCGCTGAGATCGAGAACGACGGGGGACTGTGCAGCGTGTGGGTGTGTTGGCCCTGCGTACACGTTGAGCTTCTTAATCATCTGGCGACCAAGTGGACCCTTTGGCAACATGCCAGCAATAGAGCGAGTGATTGCATCTGCAGGCTTACGGTTCAACAAGTTCTGGTAGGTCTCACTCTTGAGACCACCTGGATAACCAGAGTAGGTGTACACCATGCTCTTGTCGGCCTTGCCTGATGTCATGACGATCTTGTCGACGTTCACGATGATGACGTGGTCACCCATGTCCATGTGAGGAGCGAACACTGGCTTGTGCTTGCCGCGCAAGATACGCGCAACTTCGGTGCAGAGGCGACCAAGGACAAGACCTTCGGCATCGATGACGTGCCAGGCACGAGTGATCTCGCTTGCTTTTGGAGAATATGTACGCATAAGACTTCTTTCAAGGGGACCCAACCGGGCCGCCGGAACCCCGAAATGGGGGCTTGGTAAGGATAGGGGCGTTTCTACCCCTACGGCAACCGCGAACCTATGAAGGATTCGAAGAAAGAAATGGCGGGATTGGTTCCCCTGGATACCCCACGTCCCACAGGGTGAGGCCGGCTGCCGGCGCCACCTGAGACCCATGGGCCCGATCACCAGCGAGAAGCACGGCTCGGGTGTCGCTCGCTGGGCGGTAGCCAAGGCCCACATCAACGAGGAAGCCCACGAAGCTGCGCACCATTTGGTAGCAAAAGGCGTTAGCCCGAATCTCAAACACCAAGATGTGGTCTGCCTGTTGCGTCCATTTGGCCGAATACACCCGACGGTGCATGGAAGGCACAGGGGCACCAGCGATTTGATCGGGGCGGCGACAAAAGGCAGAAAAGTCGTGCTCCCCTATCAACGGGTCGCAGGCCAAGTTCATGAGCGGGATGGAGAGTGGACGACTCACATGCCACGCCCGATCGATGAGCATCGGATCTGGTGCGTCGGCATTGTTCACCGTGTAGCGATAGCGACGCCAAATAGCTGAGTAACGCGCATCGAAATAACTATCGACCCACTGCGCATCAGATACTGCAACATGTGGTTTACACAGTGCATTCACGCTGCGCATGAACGTAGACAAATTTGTATGTGCAGGAATATCGACAGTGATTACTTGTCCGCGTGCATGTACGCCGGCATCAGTGCGTCCTGCAACATCGATGTGCACCTTGTGTCGCGCAACAGTGGAAATTACTTCTGTGAGTAATCCTTCAACACTTGCGACATCGCGATTGATTGCGAAACCACGAAATGCAGCGCCATGGTAGGCCACACGCAAACGAACCCGCCGTAAGGCGGGTTCGAGTAATGAATGTGCATCCGGTTGAGTCACCGGTGTTGGCCTTAGACCAGTTCGATGCGCGCCACTGGCGCAGCGTCACCCTGACGATTGCCAAGCTTCAAGATGCGGGTGTATCCACCGTTGCGGCTTGTGTAGCGAGGTGCGATTTCGTTAACCAACTTGGCAGTCATCTCTTTGTCGCCGAGGTAACCCTCGATCTGACGAATGCGATGAACACGCATTGGCGAATCGCCTTGCGCTTTCTTTGCCTTGGTGATCAATTTTTCTGCGATTGGACGCAACACTTTGGCTTTTGCCTCTGTTGTTGTGATTCCTTCTGCAGCGAAAAGCGATGCAGCCATATTGGCCATCATGAGGCGCTGGTGCTGTGCACTGCCGCCAAAGCGTGGGGCGCGACGTGGTGTTGGCATTGTGGTGCTCCTTAGTAGTTCTTAATTATGAACGAAGCGAAAGGCCGCGCTCATCGAGCTTCTGAATGATTTCGTCGAGGCTCTTCTGACCAAAGTTGGTGATGTTGAGGAGGTCGTCGATGTTCTTCAAGAGAAGTTCGCCGATTGTGTTGACTTGTGCGCGCTTGAGGCAGTTGCGTGGGCGCTCACTGAGATCGAGGTCTTCGATTGGCAAGTCAAGGTCGGGTACACCGACATTGGCGCCAATTGGCTCGCTGAGTTCGAGTGACTGTGGCTCTTCGGAAAGAGTCGCAATGAGTTCAACAAGTGAACGCAATGTTGCAGCAGCAGAAGCCAATGACTCACGAGGAGAAATTGAACCGTCTGTCTCGATGTCGAGAACAAGGCGGTCGTAGTTGGTGCTCTGTGAAACACGTGTTGGCTCCACATCGAACATCACGCGACGTACTGGCGAGAAGATGGAGTCGATGGGGATCACACCAATGATGCGGCTCTCTGCATCACGGTCGGTTGACAAGTAACCGCGTCCACGCTCGATAGTGACATCGAGTGCCAACTCTGCACCTGCGTTAAGTGTTGCAAGGTGAAGTGATGGGTTAAGAATTTCAATGTCTGAAGTGGTCGGAATGTCGCCGGCCTTCAATGTCATTGGACCTTTTACATCGATGCGAACAACTACTGGCTCGTCACTCTGTGAAACAACAACAACATCTTTCATGTTCATGATGAACTCTGTGATGTCTTCTGTCATGCCCTTGATTGTGGTGAACTCGTGCTCAACACCATCGAACTTGACAGTGGTAATTGCTGCACCAGGAATTGATGACAACAACGTACGACGCAATGAGTTACCAATGGTGTGGCCAAAGCCTGGCTCGAGTGGGCCAACGGCAAAACGCTGACGTGTTGGGTGATCGTCGCCGATTGCTTCGACTGATGGGCGCTGGATAACAAGCATGATTCGCTCCTAAGGAAAGACTGGTAATTACTTCGAGTAAAGCTCGACGATGAGCTGCTCGCGGACGGGGACATCGATGTGATCGCGCTGTGGAAGATCACGAACGGTGACTTGCTTGTCACCTGATTCGAGCCAACCAACTAGTGGACGATCGAGTGTGTCGATGTTGTGCTGAATTTGAATCATTTCTTTTGCCTTTGGAGACAATGAAATAACTTGTCCACGCTTTACGCGGAATGATGCGATGTCGACGCGCTTGCCATCGACCTGAATGAGGCCGTGGTTGACGAACTGACGAGCTTGTGGGCGAGTTGCTCCCCACCCTGCACGAAACACGATGTTGTCGAGACGCTGCTCGAGAAGGCGCAACAAGTTTTCACCTGTTGGGCCAGCAAGACGAGTTGCTTCTTCGTAGGTGCGACGGAACTGACGCTCGAGTACACCGTAGATGTACTTAGCCTTCTGCTTCTCCTGCATTTGCGCAAGGTATTCGCTGCCTGCATTACGACGACGTGTGCGACCGTGCTGACCTGGTGGGAACGGACGACGATCGAGAGCCTTTGAGCCCTTTTCGTTTTCGTAAATGTTGGTGTTAAGGCGACGCGAGATGCGCACCTTGGGTCCGGTGTAACGGGCCATGATTAGCTCCTACGACGCTTTGGCTGACGGCAACCGTTGTGCGGTACAGGAGTGACATCCTTGATACCAGAAACTTCGATGCCAAGATTTTGGATAGAACGAAGTGCAGTGTCGCGACCAGAACCTGGTCCCTTTACATGTACTTCGGCGCGACGAAGACCGTGTTCCATTGCTGCCTTGCCTGCTTTTTCAGCAGCCATCTGTGCGGCGAATGGAGTGGACTTACGTGAACCTTTGAAACCAACTCCACCAGACGATGCCCATGCGATGACATTGCCTTCTGTGTCGGTGATGGACACGATGGTGTTGTTGAAAGAACTCTTGATATGAACGACACCATTGGTGACGTTTTTGCGCTCACGCTTACGTGGACGACGACCGGCTGCTGCTGGCTTGGCCATGGGATTACCTCACTGCCTTTTTCTTGTTTGCAACCGTCTTCTTTGGTCCCTTACGTGTGCGCGCGTTTGTGTGCGTGCGCTGTCCACGTACGGGAAGACCCTTACGGTGACGGATGCCTTGGAGGCAACCGATTTCGATTTTGCGCTTGATGTCCTGCTGCACATCGCGGCGCAGGTCACCTTCGACGGTGATGTTCTGATCGACCCAACCGCGGATGCGGTTGACTTCGTCTTCAGTGAGATCGCGAACGCGAGTGTTGACATCGAGGCCTGTTGCCTCGCAAATCTTTTGCGCGGTCGGACGACCGATGCCAAAGATATATGTCAACGAAATTACCAAACGCTTTTCGCGTGGGATATCGACTCCAACAATACGTGCCATGTGTTTACGTGTCCTTTGCTGACTCTCTAGCCCTGGCGCTGCTTGTGCCGGGGGTTTTCACAGATCACCATCACGCGTCCATGACGTCGGATGATGCTGCACTTATCACAAATTTTTTTGACGCTTGTGCGTACTTTCATTGCGTTCTCACTTGAACCTGTATGTAATGCGACCTCTGGTGAGGTCGTATGGAGTTAATTCCACTTGGACTTTGTCGCCCGGAAGGATACGGATGTAGTGCATACGCATCTTTCCTGAGATATGCGCCAACACCTTGTGGCCGTTCTCTAACTCCACACGAAACATTGCGTTTGGTAGGGATTCGAGAATCGTGCCCTCGAGCACGATCGCATCTTCTTTTGGCTGAGCCAGAGTGGTCTCCTTGATGGTTGGGACAGGATGCCCCCATAGCAGAACTGCAACAGGGGCGAGGGGCAATGCTATCGGCGCATTTTGCACACGCCAAGTGTGAATCACCGTCTTTGTTCGACTCCCTTAGTTAGTCGGTCGAACACTTCGTCGGGGCTACCGACCCCGTCGATCTGGACCAAACGGCCAGATTGGCCGTAGTAGTCGATCAGGGGCTGGGTTTGGGTCTCATAGAGATCCAGCCGGCGATTGATGGCATCGGGGGTGTCGTCGTCGCGCTGGACCACGTCTCCCCCACAGTTTTCACAGCTCCACTGAGCTGGCTCGATGCCAGAAACTTGGTAATTGGCGCCACAGTCACGACAGACCCGGCGCGCAGACAGACGGTCGAGGACCAATTCACGGGGGACCACTAGGTCGACCACCATGTCGAGGGGGCGCTTGGCAGCCACTTCATCGAGAGAAATGGCCTGGCCGACGGTGCGGGGGAAGCCATCGAGGATGTAGCCACGCACGCGGGCATCGTCTTGTTCGAGGCGCTCAGACACGAGACCGATCATGATGTCGTCGCCAACGAGACCACCAGCATCGATCACAGCCTTGGCCATGACCCCTAGCGGAGTTCCTTCACGCACAGCAGCACGCAACATGTCGCCGGTGGAAATGTGGGGAATGACCAAATGACGAGACAAGCGCACACACTGTGTGCCCTTTCCCGCGCCCTGGCGACCCAATAGCACTAACCGTGCTCCAGGAATCATCGTGTCCTCTTCGTACCCATATGGGGTTCACCACTGCCCTACGGGCAAGTGGTCACTTCAAGAATCCCTCGTAGTTGCGCAACATGAGTTGGCTGTCGATCTGACGCATCAACTCGAGCGCAACGCCCACTGCAATAAGAACTGTTGTTCCGGCAAACGGGAACGAACGAACATCGCCGACCCACAAAATGATGTACGGCAAGATTGCGATGAATGCAACAAACAATGCACCAGGCAATGTGATGCGGTTAACAGCCTTTGACAAGTACCGCTCTGTTTGTGGTCCGGGACGAATACCAGGAATGAATCCACCTTGCTTACGCAATTGATCGGCCTGACGAATGGGGTCGAATGCAATGGAGTTATAGAAATATGCGAATGCAACGATGAGCATAAAGAAGCCCACGATGTACACCATGTTTTGGCTATTTACTAAGTAATCATTGACGAAACTTGCAATAGATCCGCGCCAACCTTCGCCGCTACCGAGAACGTTGGAGAGCAAAACAGGAAGCAACAAAACAGATGAAGCAAAGATGATGGGTACAACACCAGCTTGGTTGACCTTGAGCGGAATGTACGTGCTTTGACCACCGGTCATGTTGCGACCAACAACTCGTTTTGCAAACTGCACAGGAATACGACGCTGACCAAGTTCGACTCGAACGACAGCTGCCAAAATTCCGAGCGACACAAGCACGAGCAATGCGAACACAATGAACTTCTTGCTTTGAAGAATTGAGTAGTAGCTATAGGGCAAACCAGAAACGACAGAAGCGAAAATAATGACGGACATGCCATTTGAAATTCCGCGTTGGCTAATGAGCTCGCCAACCCACATGAGCAACGCAGTACCTGCAACAAGTGTTGGTATCACCAAAAGTGCACGTGGCATAAATGGATCGAGCAACACAACATCGGGAGCCTGAGCCGCCGCACCAAAGAACGCTGAACCATTTCCTTGACCGAAGATGAACGTGAGTCCTGAACCTTGCAACAATGCGATGGCCACTGCTACGTAGCGAGTCCACTGTGTAATTTTGCGCTGACCAACAGCTCCCATTTCTTGCCACTCTTGCAATTTTGGAATGACCACATTGAGAACCTGCATGATGATGCTGGCTGTGATGTAGGGCATGATGCCCAATGCAAAAATGGAAAATGATCCGAACGCTCCACCTGAGAACAGGTTGAGAAAGCCCAATGCACCTTGTGACTTGGCCGCTTCACGAAGCTGTGCAACTGCACTGGCATCGATACCGGGGACACGAAGTGCCGAACCAAATCGGTACACCATGATCATTGCAAGGGTAAAGAAAACCTTCTTGCGCAGATCTTCCACCTTGAAGATGTTCTTCAGGTTAGAAAACACGTAGTACTCCTTGTCGGCGTCGAGCAGTAACTGCTGTAACGGCGGTTAGCGGTTGGTGAATTGGTTGCCCTTAGCCGGAGGACGGATTTTGTGCGGCAATGGCAGAATAGTGACAGATCCACCTGCAGCAAGAATGGCCTTTTCTGCAGATGCAGAAACAGCATGCGCCGACACCTTGACAGGAATCGAGAGTGTGCCGCGGCCAAGAATCTTGACCAAGGTTCCCTTGTGCGCAACGCCTGATTTCATAAGGATTTCAGGAGTTACTTCGGAAAGACCAATGTCGGTGAGTGCATCGAGGTTGACGGCGTAGTACTCAACGCGGAAGGGGTTATTGAAACCCTTCAACTTTGGTACGCGCTGCTTCAAAGGCATCTGGCCACCTTCGAAACCACGGTTTACTTTGCCGCGGCCGCGAGCCTTCTGACCCTTTGTACCTTTACCTGCAGTCTTACCGCCCTTACCGCCGGTACCACGACCTTTGCGTTGGCGACGCTTTGTACTTCCCGGTGCGGGAGCGAGTTCATCTACGCGCATGACTAGTTGTTCTCCTTGACTTCGATGAGGTGCGGAACGCGGGCAATCATGCCACGAATTTCCGGACGATCGGGAAGAGTGTTTGTGTCACCAATTTTGGTGAGACCAAGTGCGCGAAGTGTTCCGACAGATTTTGGTTTTGCACCAATCTTGGAACGCTTCAACGTTACGGTCAGAGTTTTCTCAGCCATGATTAGTGTGCCTCTCCAGCTGCGATTGCATTTTTGCGATCGTTGTAAGCCTTGAGCATTCCCTTAGGAACGAATGACTCGGCAGGAATTCCACGACGCTTTGCAACTTCGTCGGGACGCTCGAGTGTGCGAAGTCCTTCGATAGTTGCGCGAGCAACGTTGATTGCGTTTGCTGAACCAAGTGACTTAGCAAGAATGTCGTGAACACCAGCTTCTTCAAGAATGATTCGAGCAGCACCACCGGCGATAACACCAGTACCAGGAGCAGCAGGCTTCAAGAGCACGCGACCGGCACCGGAGATTCCGAGGATGGGGTGAGTAATGGTGGATCCGGCAAGTGCAACATCGAACATGTTGCGCTTTGCTTCTTCGGTTCCCTTTTGGATTGCCAAAGGAACTTCCTTCGCCTTTCCGTAACCAAGACCAACGCGACCGTTGCCATCGCCCACTACAACAAGTGCAGTGAAAGAAAAACGACGTCCACCTTTAACAACCTTGGCAACACGGTTGATGTGAATCACGCGTGATTCACGAAGTGCGCCTGGCTCTGTTGGTGTTGGGGTATTTGAGTATGAGTTGCTCATTAGAACTCCAGTCCTGCTTCACGGGCGGCCTCGGCCGCTGCGGCAACGCGACCGTGGTAGGCGTAACCACCGCGGTCGTATACGACCGATGAGATTCCGGCTGCCTTAGCGCGCTGTGCGATCAATTGTCCGACCTTTGTTGCAGCTGCAACGGTTGCACCGCTGTTGCTGCGCATGTCGCCTTCAACAGATGACGCTGCTGCGATGGTGTGACCGAGGTCGTCATCGATGAGCTGCATGCTGAAGTGCTTGTTGGTGCGATGAACAGCGAGACGCGGACGTGTTGCTGTTCCGTAGATTTTTTTGCGTACACGACGGTGACGACGAAGTCGTGACTCGCGACGAATTTTTGCGATGTTTGCCATGGAGGATCCTTACTACCGAATCACTTCTTGCCGGTCTTGCCGGCCTTACGAAGAATGCGCTCGTTGAGATAACGAACACCCTTGCCCTTATAAGGCTCAGGCTTGCGGATGGAACGAATGTTTGCTGCAACTTGGCCGACAATTTCCTTGTCGATGCCCTTCACGATGATGCGAGTCTGCACAGGAATCTCGAATGTGATTCCTTCGGGTGCAGGCACAACAACAGGGTGAGAGAAACCAAGTGCGAGACGCAAGTTTGCGCCTTGTGCTTCGGCGCGGTAACCAACGCCGACAATTTCAAGTTCTTTTGTAAAGCCCTCTGTAACACCAATAACCATGTTGTTAACAAGAGAGCGAGACAAGCCGTGCAACGCGCGATTTGTGCGCTCGTCGTTTGGACGCTCTACGAACAGTGTGGACTCTTCCTTGCGGACAGTAATTTCACCGGGGATTTCGCGAGCAAGTGTGCCCTTTGGACCTTTCACAGTGACGGTGCGACCAGCAATGGTGACATCGACGCCGGAAGGAACAGCAATGGGTGCTTTACCAATTCGTGACATTTTCGTTTCCTACTTTCGTCCCAGGATCACCACACGAAGCACAGGACTTCGCCGCCGACCTTACGCTTGCGCGCTTCACGGTCGGTCATAAGACCTTGGCTGGTGGATAGAACTGCGACACCGAGGCCACCGAGAACACGAGGTACCTGCGTTGAGTTGCGGTACACGCGAAGACCAGGAGTAGACACACGAGTGAGTCCACTAATAGTGCGGTGACGGTCGTTTGAATATTTCATTTGCACTGTGAGCTGATCGCCAGGACCCTTTGTTGAAGGAGCCACGGAATAGCTAACGATGTAACCCTCTTTTTTGAGGATTTCTGCAAGAGCAACTTTTTGCTTTGACGATGGCATCACAACTGTTTCCTTGTACGCAGTATTTGCGTTACGGATACGTGTGAGCATGTCGGCGATGGGATCGGTCATCATTTTTGTTACCTCACCAGCTCGCCTTGGTCACGCCTGGGATTTCCCCGGCATGAGCCATTTCTCGAAGACAAATACGGCAGAGTCCAAATTTGCGGTACACCGAACGGGCGCGTCCACACTTGCGGCAACGTGTGTAACCACGCACCTTGAACTTGGGCTTTGCGTTTGCTTTATTGATTTGTGAAATCTTGGCCATGGGATTACCTGCCTACTTCCTCTTGCCGCCG
>CAEZUL010000005.1_pt1 | contig 17643 bp, 15 predicted proteins | sample 7264471 | NCBI WGS metagenome assembly CAEZUL01 (sample SAMEA6813827, study PRJEB35770) | uncultured Acidimicrobiaceae bacterium | biome: Freshwater; feature: Freshwater reservoir; material: water | place: Czech Republic | collected 2016-04-20 | depth 0.5m m
AAGAAGGGCATCATGGAAATTCTCACCGAACTCACAAACAACATCCTTGTTATCACTCTCAACCGTCCCGAGGCAGGAAATGCATTAAACGGTGCATTGAGTGAAGGTCTATCGAACGCACTTACTGAAGCAGCCGACAACCCCGAAGTGCGCGCCATAGTTATCACGGGTGCCGGAGAAAAGATCTTCTGCGCAGGAATGGACCTGAAGGCCTTTGCCGCTGGTGAAGACATCGCAAAGATTGGCATGGGATTTGCTGCACTGCGTAAGTGCGCTAAGCCACTGATTGCTGCAGTAAATGGTCATGCTCTAGCTGGTGGTTTTGAAGTTGTCATGTTGTGTGACCTCATTGTTTCTATCGAAACTGCCAAGTTTGGTATTCCTGAAGTGAAGCGTGGCTTGTTTGCTGCTGGCGGCGGTGTGCGTTTGCCCGCACGCATTCCACTTGCTGTTGCATTGGAAATGGGTCTCACCGGCGACCCCATCGATGCACAGCGTGCAAAAGAATTGGGCCTCATTAATCAGGTTGTTCCTGCAACGGAATTACGCGATGCAGCGTTGGCTCTTGCTGGGCGCATCACAGTGAACGGACCACTTGCAGTGCAAGCAACGAAGCGCCTCATGCTCGATGAAGTCGGCGATGGCAATGCTGCACTTCTCGGAGAACTTCAACGTGTTGTGTTCACAAGTGACGATGCCAAAGAAGGCCCTCGAGCATTTGCCGAGAAGCGTGCACCACAATGGACCGGTAAATAATTCACTTCGTCTAGGGTGAACCCGTGGCAAAACGCGGTGTTCTCTTTTTTGATTTAGATGGAACGCTGGCCGACTCTGGCGCCGGCATTCATGCCGCACTGAACGAAGTATTTTCAACGCGTGGACACGAGGTGTTGACTCTCGATGAGTTACACATGGTGATTGGTCCACCATTGGAAGAATCATTGCCACTGCTCTTTGAGCCTCGTGGCGTTGGCCATGAGCAGGTGCAGGAATTCATCCTTGGGTATCGCTCTATATATAAGGCTAAGTATTTACCCCACACTCAGTTCAACCTGGGCATGGACGATGCATTCCATATCCTTCGCGAGCACTGGCACGTAGCAGTGGTGACAGCTAAGCCAGAACCTCAAGCGTTGGTAGCTATCGAAGCACTCGGGATAACGGAACATATGGTCACCATTGTGGGACCCGATGGAGATCATGCCCATCCGAAAACGTTGTTGCTTGAAAGGGCAGTGCGTGAAGTGTCAGAAGCCTTGGGTACAGAAGTACTGGTAAGCGAGTGTTGGATGATCGGTGATCGGCATCACGATATTGATGCGGGGTTGCATGTGGGTACTCGCGCTATGGGTGTGTTGTGGGGGTTTGGTTCACATGATGAACTGGCAGGAGCTGGTGCCCACGCAGTAGTAGCAAACCCGGGCGAACTTGTTACCACTCTCATGAACTCATAGAGGAGGGCTATTGTTGCCCTATGGCAAAAGCTCTTGTAACAAAAGATTCAATCGACCTTGGCATCGTTGTGTGCGATGCAAATGCGTCACTTGCGTTTTACCGTGACCTTCTAGGTTTTGAATTTCAAGGCGAGATGCCAATGCCTGGTGGTGGCACGATGTATCGCTTGCTATGCGGAACCACAGTGTTGAAATTGGTCAAAGCTGATTCAGACCCATCAAAGCCGGCCGCTGGTGGCATTACTGGCGCATGCGGCTATCGCTATTTCACCATCAGCGTGAGCAACCTAGAAGAAATTACATCTGCCGTAGGAGCAGCCGGATACACCGTGACAGTTTCACCACGTGAAATTCGTGCTGGCATCAGCATTTCTATCGTTCAAGATCCCGATGGCAATCTTGTGGAGTTCTTGCAAGTCTCGTAAGGATGCACCCGACACCAACGTATTTTCCGAAGCGAGATCGTTCGCATCATGTGTTCGCTGTCGGAGTTCTCTTTTTTCTTGTTCGCGTCATTGGGTCACGGTGGCGAGCAGGGTTTCCATTAGAGCTTCCTGATTCTTTTTCGTATCTTGATGTATCACGCCAATCGGTGTTGTCATCTCGATTTTGGTTTGGTGATCGTCCTCTCCTTACCCCTGTCACATTGTGGCTCCTAAGTCATCAGACTCGGATCTTTGTTGTTCTTGAAGCATTGCTATACGCGGTGGTCATTGCGTTTCTTTGTTCTGTGGTGCTACAGATTTTTCGAAATCGATACTTGGCATGGATCTGTAACGCGCTGATTTTTGCGGTTGCTATACAACCTCGGTTCTCTTTGTGGAGCGCAGAAGTGCTTTCGGAATCATTAGGAATAACTCTTTCTGTACTGATGATCGGCTCATGGTTGCTCGTAGGGCGCCAGATGAGTAGCAAGCGAATCCATGTTGCGACCGCGGTCACAATTGTTTGGCTCTTTGCGCGGGACTCGCATGTAATTCCGGTATTTCTCTTAGTCGTCACTTTGCTCATATTCGCGTATGTGCTGCGTACTTCAGTATTTCGGTCTTCGCTCATTGGTGCGGCGGTTGCATTGTTTATAGTTTTGACATTTACGTTGTTTGCTCAAGGAGCAAGTAACCGAAATCAATTCTCATTAATGAATAATGTCGGCAAGGTAATTCTGCCCAGTTCTGAAATGACTCAGTATTTCTCAGCTCACGGTATGCCTATGAGTGATGCCTTAATTGACCGGACGGGTAAAGACTCATGGGCAGACGGAGAGGTTTTCCTCAAAGAGGAATCTCTAGAAACTTTTCGTCAGTGGGTCAACGGATCCGGTCAATTCACTTTCCTGCGATCCCTAATAGAGAAGCCAGGATTTTGGATTGATCGGGTGATTAACGATGTAGATCAGATGTTGCAATATGACTTTCACGACTATGACCGTTTTTCTGTCCGGAACAGGCTGCCTCACAATCTGTTTGGGATAAGTGCAATTGGTTCAGTCGGCCAATTGGGAGTACTCATAGTTGGGGCACTCGTGTCCATTGCGGGGTTACTGCGGATCCCACGGCGTAGAGGTATTGCACTTGTACTGGCAGGAGGGCTGACTGCTTTCCTCGCAGAGATGTACGTTTCGGCGGCAAGTGATGCGGTGGAAGTACAACGTCATTTAATAGGCCCGATATTTCGAATAATAGTGGTGAGCCTGATAGCATTTTTTTGCTTAGTTGATCATCTCCTGCATTCGCCAAGCGACCCTGAGGCTTCATCAAAATTTGCACGGCCGTCTCGTGTCCTGAGTATCTATGCAGGTTGGACGGCGGTCATAGCGGTACTCGCAGGTTGGTTTGCGACTGAGTATCGCTCACAAGACTTTGATCCACAGTTTGCTCGAACATTGATAGAACGAGTCGCCACTTTTGGGGGAACCTATTATCAGAATGCAATTCATAACAAGGGTCCTTTAGAACCTTTCATATATGCATCTGCCAAGTGGTTCACTTCCTACGATTCATATTGGTTTGCAATCGCTACTTACATATTGATTGCCTGTTTCGTTCTCACAGTGGTTGCCTCGGTCATTGCACGGTTGTTTGGTGCATCATCGTTGGTGACTTGGGCCTGCTCTGGTCTTGTTCTGGCGCACTTCTTTTTCTCGTCAAGTGATTACGCAAGTGTTTTGTATAGCCGCAATATCACAACATGTTTTCTTGCAGCAGCCGTCGGACTAGTCCTCTGGGAGGGGGTATGGGAAACGGAGAAAGGTGCACGCCGTGCGTTTGTTGTAGTTGCACTTCTGGTGGGCCTCTCCGTGCAGACCTTGCTTACATCAGCACTGGTTGCATTTTTGGTGGTTCTGTTGGTTCTTGCCATGAGAGGTCATCAGGTTCCTATCAGAAGACAGTTCGTGTCATTCGCGATGATAAGTGGTCTTACTATCGTTTCGGTTCCAATTTGGTACGTAGTTCGGGGCTCTTTCCATGAGTTTTGGTCCGGTTGGTGGACATACGCCGGCTTCATGAGTAAATCCACTAATCGATCATTCATCGATCAATTAGAACTGGGACGACACACCTTCTACACGTATTATCACCAGCGTCCGGTGTTGCTATGGGCATTAACTTGCGCAGTAATCATCTTTTTCATCTTCAGAAACTCATTGCATCGCAATCAACGGATCATTGCAGTTTTGCTTCTTGCTTGGTTGACTTCTGGTTGGATTGAATTGGTTCTCAGCCAAAGGTATTCAAGCCATTATTTTTCAGTAGTGGCAGTGCCAAGCGCTTTTATGTTCGTTGCTGCACTCTCGATACTGTGGCAATCAGTTGCAAAATATGTTGGGCACCGTCATCCCAACAAAATTTCATTAGTAATTCCAGTGTTGCTGTGCTCCGTACTTCTTTTGTTCCAGGGGACGGATTCTCTATTCGACGGACTCAGTAGAGTCGGCAGATTTACAACTTTTGCAGCTGAGTCTCAACGGAACCGCGAGAATCGTGATCCTGAGTCTCGCTTGGTACAGAGTGTTGTTGATCTGGTTTCTCCAACAGATGGCGCAATGCTTGCGTGGACAATGTATCCATGGACATATTTGAATTACCGCCGAGTTCCCGCAACGAGATTTAGCTGGAAATCATTTATGGAAGGGGAAATCTATATGGGTAGTACTTCCTCAAAATATGTTTTGGAAGATACATGGAAATGGTTCGCTGAAGACATGAAACAAACAGAACCACAGGTGTATCTGCGCCCAATTGAGATTGATACAAATCCTTCTTCTCCGTTCTTCAAATATGCCGATTCACAATTTTCTCTGGTCTTAACTTCAGCGAAGTTAGATGTACAGATTAGAAAAAATCTCTTAGCGAAATTGGTTTCACCTGTGACTCAAGGCAGTTCGGTTAAAGAGCTATCTGCTTGTTTTAGGGTTGCAGGAACTATTGATCCTTCAGAAGTACGACAAGATTCAGAACCACCATACGTTGTGATTTCTGATCGCAGTATGAAGAAATCTGACCAAAAGATTGTCTTGCCTATTGGTACACCTTTTTCTTTAGTGGTGGGAAGTAAATCAGCAGTGTTGTTTGAAGGAAATCAAGTCACTAGTGCGCTAGCAGTCTCGCCCGATTCTCATTTCTTTTTCAGTACAAATATGGCCACAAATGTTGCATCAGAGCCACTTGGATATTTGCCAGGATGTCAGAGAGTAACGGGATGAGGGTTACCGTCGTTGCGCCGACTCTCAATGAAGAGGGAAATATTGTCAATTTTCTGACTGCAGTTTGCACGGCGATGCCGTTCGCCAGCGTATTAGTGGTCGATGACCGCAGTACTGACAACACAATTGTGAACGTCATTGAATTTTCTCAGAATCATCCGCAGGTGGAAATTCTGGTACGAACAGAATCTAAGGGCCTAGGTAGCTCCTACCGCGAAGGTTTCGCAAAGGTTCTGGCAGGAGATGTTGAAATTATTGTGTCAATGGATGCAGATCTTTCGCACGATCCTGCAGCCATTCCTGCTCTCGTCGCAGCAGTAGAAGCAGGGGCAGATATGGCGATTGGGTCTCGTTATGTGAAGGGTGGCTCGTGTGTCGGGTGGCCATTGCATCGTCGGTTGCTCTCAAAGGCGGGAAATGCATATACCCGCAGCATCTTGGGACTACAGGTGCAGGACTGTACATCGGGATTTCGTGCCTACCGCGCCTCTACATTGCGAAGCATTAATCCAGCCGCTACCAAGGCAGAAGGTTATGCATTTCTCACTGAGATTGTGACCCGGACTGCAGGTTTGCCATTAGAAATTGCGGAAGTTCCCATTGCATTTGTCGATCGCAAAAATGGTAAATCGAAGATGTCGATAAAAATTATTCTTGAATCAATGTTGCTGGTGACGCGGTGGGGGATTCGATTTCAACTGAGGGGTCGATACCAGTAGGAATGGTCGTTCAACGAGGGAACGACGATCTCAGAGTAGAATCACCTGATGCGTCGTAATCCCATCCTTGCCATTTTTACAACGGTCTTTATCGACCTTGTCGGCTTCGGAATTCTCATTCCTGTCTTTCCTCTACTGATTGCAGTTGGCTCACCCTTTCGAGTGACTCCAGAATCATGGTCGTTTACACAAGGTCTTGTGATGCTGGGTTGGCTGCAAGCGGTGTATCCGTTTTGTACCTTTATTGCTTCGCCGATCTTGGGTCAACTCTCTGACCGTTTTGGTCGGCGACCTGTTCTTGCTCTATCCATTTTTGGAACTTCAATCGGTTATGTCATTTTTGCAATCGGTATTAGTACCGCCAATATTCCTTTGTTGTTTCTAGGTCGTGCACTTGACGGATTTACGGGCGGCAACTTGGCTGTAGCTAATGCAGCCATCGGCGATATCAGTACCAATGAGAACCGTGCCAAGAACTTTGGTGTGCTCGGTGCGGCCTTTGGCCTTGGATTTATTGTTGGGCCGTACTTGGGTGGCAAACTCAGTTCTCCTGATGTCAGCTTCTATGGCTTGTTCCAAACCCCCGATTGGTTTGGCGCCACAACACCGTTTTGGTTTGCAGCAATCATTGCCATGTTGAACTGCATCGCAGTTCTGACTACATTCCCCGAAACCATCAAAGAAAAGTTTCATGCAGGCCGTATCAACGCGACACAGTCAATTCAGAATGTGGTTCTTGGTTTTCGATCAGAACGACTTCGTATTATTTTGCTGACGGGCTTTTTGTTTAGTGCTGGCTTTACATTCTTCACAACGTTCTTTGGTATCTATCTGAAGAACAATTTTAATTTTGGCGCTTCAAAGACTGGTGACTATTTCGCCATTGTCGGTTTGTTCATCGCTTTCTCGCAAGCGATTCTTGTAGCTCGTGTGTCAAAGAAATTGGCTGACTATTCGGTATTGCGATTTAGCTTGTTTGGCAATGCAGCCATGATGTTGCTGTACTTTGCTGTACCAACATCATTTTCATTCGGTCTATATCTAGTTATCCCATTGTTTACTGCATTCAACGGACTCACGATGGCGAACATGACAAGCCTCATTAGTCGTTCGGCTGAACCAGGGCAGCAGGGTCAGGCCATGGGTATTTATTCCAGCGTGCAAAGCCTTGCGCAAGTACCGGCATCGATTTTGGTCGGATACATCACCACCAGCATCACTTCTAGCCAGCCATTGGTTGTCGCTTCAGTGTGTATTGCACTCGGTGGTCTGTGCTTTGTGGTTCTGTTCAAGCCAAAGTTTGTGTCCACCAGTGCTGCACCGATGGGTGCCCCAAGCCACTAACAAATCGAACAGACGTTATTCGCCTCCCCTGAATTCCATTGAGAGATGGTGTTCTACACTTCGGTTGTCGGGAGGGGCCACGATGACATCGAATCAGAAGTATCCATTACGTATGAGGGGAGCCTTGGGTTCGCCTTATTCGCTCAAGATGCGAAGTGTTCTGCGATATCGCCGCATTCCATTTACGTGGGTGCCACAGGGCTCGCAGTGGGATGATCTTCCACCTTTCCCATTGATTCCTGCAATCGCCTTCCCCGATGACAAGGGTGATTATTCCGACGCAATGATCGATTCGAGTCCACTCATCATGCGGTTAGAAGGAATGTATTCCGAGCGGAGCTTGGTGCCCACTGATCCGGTTGTTGCATTCATCGATTATCTCTTTGAGGATTATGCAGATGAGTGGGTGACCAAGCAGATGTACCACTATCGCTGGTACTACAACGACGCCATCGACAAGGCCGGAAAACTTTTGCCTCTTGATGGAAACCAACAAATGTCTGTGCATCGTGCTGAGCAATCCAAGCAATACATAACAGACCGTCAAATTTCTCGACGTGCTCTCGTGGGATCCACCGAAGAAAATCGTCCAGCCATTGAAGAGTCATATGTTCGCCTCTTACAGATGATGCAAGATCATTTGGTGGAAGCCCCGTTTCTTCTTGGGCAACGACCTGGACGTGGTGACTTTGGAATGTTCGGTCAAATGGTGGAACTGTTGCGCTGGGATCCAGAATCGGCACGAGTCGGTATCGCCAATGCACCACGCATGGTGAATTGGGTTGATCGCACTGATGATTTGTCATGGTGGGAGGTAGATGGCAACGAAGGTTGGGTATCACGAGATGCGATAGCTCCTACAGCCCTTGCTCTTCTTCCCGAAATTGGTCGTACCTATGCGCCATTTTTACTTGCTAACGATGCGGCCTTAGAAGCGGGAGAAGAAACTTTCCGTTGCACTATTGATGGGCACCCGTACAGCCAAGGAACTTTTGTATATCAACGTAAGTGTTTGCGATGGATTCGCGAAGAATATGCGCGTTTGTTGCCCACTGATAGAAACGATGTAGATGCTCTCTTAAAGGGCACCGGCTGCGAGCAACTCTTCCTGTGATGGACAGTAGTCAGGTCACTCTTTTTGGACATTGGATTTGTCCATATTCCATACGTGTGCAATTCGCGCTTGGCCAACGCAAGATTGCCTATGACCTTGTTGAGGTTCCGCCACGCGCGGTACGACCAAGAGATTTTGTTGTTCCGTCGGAGTTCATTGAACACAGCCCCAAACTTGAAGTTCCTATGGTGAAGTGTGGAACCGAGTACCTAGCTGATTCCATACCCATCTTGGAGTGGCTCGAAGAACTAATCAGCACTGATTCTTTGTTGCCGGAACAAGGAGAAGATCGACATCTTGTGCGCCAACGTGTGCAGTGGCTCGACAAACACCTGTACTGGCCTATGGTTGGCGTGTACTACGGCACCGATAACGTAAAGATCGCAGAAGCAAGCAATGCATTGGGCAATGCATTGGTAGAGATATCAACTTGGCTACAGGATTCGCAATGGCTCGCTGGCACTCAGCCCACAATTGCTGAAGCAATCATGGTGGGTTTTTACACCCGAATCGATGGTCTTCGTGAATTGGGCCTGACCGCGTCTATTCCCACAGAAGTGGCAGCACATATAGATCGGTGCAAACAACTAGAGGGTTGGGGACACGTTGAGTGGTCTGCGGAACAAACTAATGAGTTTGTGGGGCGCTTTCAGAAATACCGAGAAATTCAAAACGCACGTAGCTAGTACTAGGCAAGTATCGTTGCCGCGTGGCAGGTAACGAGAAAATGCTCGGAGAGATTTCTGAGCTGTGGAAGATTGACGGCTTTCGTCAGCTCTTTTTTGCACGCGTAGTAAGTAATTTCGGAAATGGTATTGCCCCTATTGCGTTGGCCTTTGGTGTGTTGTCATTACCCGGTGCTGATGCAGGGTCTCTCAGCTACGTCACAACAGCACACATGATTCCGTTAGTTCTGTTCATGCTGGTGGGTGGAGTGGCGGCCGATCGATTTGGGCGATCACAGTTGGTGGGCATCACCGACATCGTGGGAAGTGTATTTGTGGCTATAAGCGCAGCAAGTTTTCTCACTCACCATGCCACGGTGCCTCTGTTGTGCTTCAACGCTTTTGTTTTCGGATTACTAAATGCACTTTGGTATCCAGCATTTAGTGGAATTATGCCGTTGATTGTGCCATCTCATTTACTGCAAGCGGGAAACTCCGCGCTCGGCGTGGGCGCAAATCTTTCATTTACCCTTGGAGCCAGTGTCGCCGGAGTAGTGGTCTCATCGGCTGGGTCGGGATGGGGATTAGCAATCGATGCTGCATCATTTTTAATTGCGGGCATATTGGTATTGCGTATGAAGTTGCCTCGTACTGAACAGTCTGAAGGGAAACAACCATCGATGATTCAGCAACTACGCGAGGGCTGGTTTGAGTTTTCATCGCGTCGTTGGATTGTCGTGATCGTTGCGTCGTTCGCGTTTTATCACATGGCCTTCGAAGGTTTTCTCGGAGTTCTTGCACCTGTGCAATCGAAAGAAGCATTGCATGGCGCTAAGGACATGGGGTACATGATGTTCTCCTTTGGCGTCGGCAGTGTGTTGGGCACGGTATTTGCTCTACGTTTGCGTCCTCGACGTCCTTTGCTGTTGGCAGTCGGTGTTACTCCTGTTGCTGCACTCTGGATTTTGGCCATGGCTGTGCCGATGCCTCTCATCGTTCTGTGTATTACGGCGGCGGGAACAGGAATTGCGCTCGACCTGATGTACGCAAACTGGATGACCACTATTCATACGCATGTTCCAGAAGAGGCTTTATCGCGTGTTGGTTCCTACGATGCATTCGGCTCACTGGCGTTTGCACCCCTTGGGCTTTTTGTGGCTGGTCCGATCACTCACTTAGTGGGTGTTACCACCGCTTTGGTGGTTGCGGGATGTATTACGTTAGTCGCATCAGTAGCGCCGCTCTTCTCCCGTGAAGTGCGACATCTAGAACGTATTGACTAGGCGCGTACTAGTCGTCCGGGACGTGCACCAGTATCAACACCATCGCGACGAGTAATGGTGCCGTTCACAATGGTCGCTACGTAGCCGCTTGCAGATTGCAACAAACGACGGCCACCTGCGGGTAAGTCATTCACTGCATATGGTGCTCGGATAGTCAATTTGTCAAAATCAATGACATTGATGTCGGCTCTTGTGCCTGGGGTGATGGAGCCTCGGTCGGTCATTCCCAAAACTTCAGCAGTTGCTGTCGTTTGTAGACGTACCGCTTCTTCGATAGCAAGCTTTGGCCCGCGCGCACGATCGCGTGCCCAATGAGTGAGCAAGTAGGTAGGAATTGACGCGTCGCAAATCATGCGCACATGTGCTCCACCATCACTGAGCCCATTGATTGCTGCAGGATGCGTCAGCATTTCGTAGATGACATCATGGTTTTCTTCAACGTAGTTGAGAGTTGGGAACATGAGGAATGCATCGCCATTGTTCTCATTGAGCAAGTCGTATGCCATTTCGAGTGGAGACACGCCCGCCGCTGCAGCAAGTGCTGCTACAGACATTTCATGGGTGGGTTCGTAATCGACATTGTCACCCATGGCGTACACAAGGTGAGGAATCATGCCAAGACGAGGGCCGAGGCCATCGAATTGCACCTCATGGTCGATGGGTGCATCGGTCTCCGACAAAATTTGTGCACGTACCTCAGGTTTTGCCAATTCCTTTTTCAGATCAGCAAGTGACAAGGTCTCTGCCAACTTCATATATGTGGGACGCTTGGTGAAAAAGTGATAGCCAGCCCAGCCCACCATCATTCCGAATGGACGTGCAGCAACCTGCGGACGCAAGTAGCCACCCTTTTTCATGATGTCGGAAGAAAAATCGAGTGCTTCTCTCCATGCATCGGGAGTAGTCATGTATTGCAACAACAAATATGTGACTTTGAGATTGGTCCGAGTTGCAAGGTCACCCATCCATTGCAGTTCTTCGCGCATTCCCATCGTGGGTTGATCTCCACCATCGGGGAGAACCTCGGGAGCAATTTCGAAAAGACCACCACCACCGGCAGTGAGAGCATCGGCAATGGCATTGAGCTCTTCGCTACTTGCAAAAGTTCCAGGAACTGGTTGACCATCTTTGGCTTTATGACCCATGGTGCGACTTGTAGAAAACCCCACAGCACCTGCTTCACGCGCCTCGCGAACGATGCGGGCCATTTCTTCAATATCTGTGGCAGTTGCGTCCTCGTTACGCGCACCTCGTTCACCCATCACATACCCGCGCACTGCACCATGGGGAACATACGCAGCGATATCCATGCTGTATTGCCGCTTATCAATCGCATCGAGATATTCGGGGAAGGTTTCCCAATCCCAACTTATGCCTTCATGAAGTGCAGTACCAGGAATGTCCTCCACGCCTTCCATGAGTTGAACAAGCCACTCTTCTTGACCAGGACGAACAGGAGCGAACCCCACACCACAGTTACCGACCACAACGGTGGTGACACCATGACCACTCGATGGTTCAAGCAATGTGTCCCAACTGATTTGTCCGTCGTAATGAGTATGAATATCGATGAAGCCGGGCGTGACAAGTTTGCCGGCAGCGTCGATTTCTTCGGTGGCTTCACCAACAATGGTGGTGGCAACTTCCACAATGCGACCGTCACGGATTGCAACATCGGCAATACGGGGTGCAGCCCCAGTGCCATCGACAACCATGCCTCCACGGATCAGTAGATCAAACATGAGAACCCCCTTCTCTGCAGAAAACCCTAGTGGAGAATTGAATACTGCCCGCAAAGCGAGTTCGACCATTTCTCAACTGCCAGCCCAAGCAACGACATACATAGTATGAAGATGACGCCAAATGAGGAGGCCCCATGACTCAGGCAGACACAATCGCCCGCCCAACCGGACAGAAAATCGAACACGTTGATGTGCTCATTGTGGGGGCTGGAATCTCAGGTGTAGGGAGCGCGTATCACCTTCTCGATCAAGCTCCCGACAAGTCGTTTGCCGTACTCGAGGCGTATGAAACATTTGGCGGAACGTGGCATATGCATACCTATCCAGGCGTGCGTTCCGATAGTGACTTGTACACATTTGGTTATCGCTTCAAGCCATGGGTCGGAGCACCAATTGCATCGTCGGCAGAAATCAAGAAGTACATGGGTGAAGTGATCACTGAACATGGACTCGACAAATACATTCGTTACAGCCACAAGATCACGAAGGCATCATGGTCGAGTCTGGAAAGCCGTTGGACTGTAGATGTCACTCGTAGTGATACAAACGAGTCGTTCCAAATGACTGCATCGTTTTTGTGGATGTGCCAGGGCTATTACAAGCATTCCGAGGGATACACACCCGAGTGGCCAGGCATGGATTCGTACAAGGGCCGTATTGTGCATCCGCAAACATGGCCAAAAGATCTCGATTACACAGGGAAGAAAGTTCTGGTCATTGGGTCAGGAGCTACTGCAGCCACCATTGTTCCCGCTATTGCAGCAGATGCCGAACACGTAACAGTATTGCAGCGATCACCAACGTTCTTCGTGCCAGGTCGAAATGCCAATGAATTGGCCGACACATTGCGGCAGTTAGAAATTAGTGATGAATGGATTCATGAGATCGTTCGCCGCAAAACATTGTTTGATCAACAACAAGTCACAAAAATGGCTGTCGAATATCCTGATCTTGTGCGCGACACGTTGCTTGATGGAATTCGTCCATTACTTCCCGAGGGATACGACATTGGAAAGCACTTCACACCGAAGTACCGCCCATGGCAACAACGCATTGCGTTTGTTCCCGATGGTGATTTGTTTGCAGGTATCAAGTCTGGCAAAGCCAGCATGGTGACCGATGAAATTGAAACATTCACCGCAACAGGAGTACGTACCAAAGGTGGAGAAAACCTCGAGGCAGACATTGTTGTTACTGCGACTGGTTTCCATCTCAGCGTGCTGGGAGATATCCCATTCGATCTCGACGGCACTCCAGTCAACTGGGCCGACACAGTTACCTATCGCGGCATGATGTTCACCGGTATTCCGAACCTTGCTTGGGTGTTTGGATACTTCCGTGCCAGCTGGACATTGCGAGTCGACATTATGGGTGACTTTATTGCACGCTTGTTTAAGAACATGGAAGCAAAGGGTGCAAAAGTTGTAACACCAACTCTTCGTGCTGAAGATGCAGATATGAAGATTGGGCCATGGATGGATCCCGACAACTTCAACCCCAACTACTTAGTGCGTAGTCAGCACCTCATGCCAAAATCGGGCACGAAATCAGAGTGGCAACATAATCAGGACTACTGGGTAGAAAAAGACATTTTGCCAACTGCAGATCTGAACGACGGCTGCTTGAAGTACAGCTAGCAAGGCTCCCTAGTTTAGTTTCGCTAGTAATTCGTCAACTTTTGTAGTCAGTAATCGCAGCTGTTCTGGCATAGTGCCGCTCGACTTCAAGGTAATCAGAATGTCGCCATCAAAATTCAGAACAGCCTTTTCTACATTTTCAATACTGGTAGCGCCCACCCGAGATGCTTCCTGCATGATGTCATCGACACTCAATCTCTGACGCCGAAGGTTTCGCTTATTGACGAGGCCTGCACTAACAAGTTCGATTGGTTTTCCAACTACTAGTGAATGAAGTCGAGGATGTCGACTGGTGACAAGCTCGACTAATCCATTTGCAAGAAACAAGGTTGTTGCACCGATGCCAGCCCCTGTGAGTGAATTGTCAATGCCGATGATGCCGTTTTGTACAGCATTGGCTACCGACAGAAGTAGTACAAATTGCAATGCATTGTTTTGTCCGATTTCTCTCTGTCCCCCGATGCGAAGTGCAATTAGGAGAAAAACATAGATAGCCAATGGTCGAAGAATCTTTTCGAGAATGGATGGATGGAGAAAAAACATTGAGTGCAGCATCAAGCCCTAACTTAGTCCCGTGATGGCATATCTAAATCCCACTCAACTGGGGAAGTAGCTACTTCTTTGCGTGAGCAGGGCAGATGTTGATTTTTTTGTAGTAGCACCAGTCGCACAACTTGGTGACATTGCAGTGAAATTCACCAGTTGAACACGAAGCTTCGATACTTTCGCGGGTTTCAACAATGGTGCCACGAGCAACACTGAGATTCACAGGTGTAACGCTGAGGTCGTGTTTAGCTTTTTGGGTGAGATACAAAAGCTCAACCCGAGAAGTTGACTCTTGATCGGATTCTTCGAGCATGAGCGCGTAGGCAAGTAGCTGAAAAAACTTGTCTTCTTCTGATTTGAACCTCGGGTTCGGAATACTGCCGGTTTTGTAATCGGAAATAATGACGGTGCCGTCATCGGCAAAGATGAATCGGTCGATGTAGCCCTTCATGGCAACCCCTTCGATGCTGGTAAGCACTTCGTGTTCCATTCCATCGAGTTCTGTTTCGGTGGGGTCTTCGAGTGTCCAGAGATTGACCATGGAATCGAAAGCGGCTCGTTTGAACTCGGGGATGGTTCCCTTCTTTTCTTCAAGCGCTTCTACTTTTTCAGCCCACCCGTGATTGGTCCATCGATCGGCTGCAATGACCTTGAGCGTGTCGACGGTGCGCTCGCTGGCATCTTCTTTGTAAAGAAATTCAAGTACTTCGTGAACGAAGGAACCTAAATGTAAATGCCATTGGGGTGGCTCTTTGATTTTGTCGATGTACGACAGTTTGAACTTTTGTGGGCAATCGCGAAACAGACCAATTGATGAAGGCGACAAATACTCCGGCGGCGTAAACATGTTTCTAGTCTCTCATGTCGGTGTGGCGACACGGTGAAAGGTGATTACCCAGCGATCATCTCGGCATATTGAGACAACACATGAGCTGGCCCACCCACAAGAAAGGTGGTGATGCACGATTCGCGCCATTTGGCCATGTCGTCACGGATCTTGTCCATCGGACCCACTAGCGCAACGTCTTCCACCATGGAAAGAGGGATCGCGGCGGCGGCTTCGGCTTTTTTGCCAGCTAAATACAGATCCTGCACTTTGAGGGCAACGTCTTCGTAACCCATGCGAGCAAACACTTCGAAATGAAAGTTGGCACCTCGTGCGCCCATGCCACCTGCATACAACGCAAGAAATGGTCGCACCATGTCGGCGCACTTTTCGACATCGTCGCCAGGAATGATGGTGACAGTTGCTGCGATTTCGAATCGGTCAGCTTTGTTGGCTTCTCCACTTTTAGCAAATCCTTCGTTGAGGCATTGCCGATAGAACGCATCTTCTTTGGGTGAGAAGAAGAGTGGTAACCAGCCATCACAAATTTCTCCGGCCAATGCAACATTCTTGGGACCTTCGGCACCAAGAAAGATGGGAATGTCATTGCGCAACGGATGAACAGTGCTCTTGAGAGGTTTACCAAGCTCGGTGCCGCCCACATAAGGCATGTTGTAGAACTCACCATGAAAGTCAACTGGCTTTTCTCGCTGCACCACATTGCGAATGATCTCTACGTATTCACGAGTACGTGCAAGTGGGCGAGGGTAGGGCTGGCCGTACCACCCTTCCACCACTTGTGGTCCGGAAGCACCAAGGCCCAAAATGAAACGACCATTACTGAGATGATCCATTGTGATTGCAGCCATCGCAGTTGCAGCCGGAGTACGTGCACTCATCTGCACGATAGAAGTTCCGAGACGAATGTTCTGGGTGTGTGAACCCCACCATGCAAGTGGGGTGAGTGCATCACTTCCGTAAGCCTCGGCAGTCCACACGCTGTCGAAGCCAAGTTTGTCGGCTTCTTTGATTGCTTCTAGAGCACCTGAAGGAGGGCCACTTCCCCAATAGCCAGCGGTGTATCCAAGAGTGATGTTCTTTGCCATTCCTGCACACTAGGTGCTGGCTCAGCGCAGATGATTACGAAGCGCGGCTAATGATGTCGAAGTCGAGAGACTCGAACGCAAGTACCGGGGAATCTTCAATGAAGGCAAGGATTTCTGCGTGGGCTGTTTTGCGTATGCGTGACAGGAATAGTGCTGCGGGAGGAATAGAAACGAAGAGGGCTTTAGTCGCAAATGAGTGATATGGCGATGACACATATAAACCAAGCACTGTTGTGCCAAGGTATGCGCTTGCTAGTTGAAACTTACTGACGATGACCGTTGTGTTCATAGACAAATAGTTGTCTATGAACCTTGAATCCAAATGAACGCCACCTCAACGACGTGGGGCTATTAGTTAAAGAGTGTGATCAGCGACCGATGCCACCGAGAGCGCCACGGGCTTGCACTTTTTCATGAAAGTCGGGCAGGTATGCGCTGGTGGGGTTCTCACGAACCATTTCGTCGAGAATCACTGCGTCATCACCCACAAGGATGCGCCATTCACCTCGTTGCACGCTGGCCAAAATAAAGGCCGAAGCCTCGGCGGCGGTCATGGGTGCCATATCGCGGAATGCTTCGCCGCCGGCGCGCATGAGATCTCGCAAAGCATCGTCAGTCACTGAGTCGACAGGTAAGCCTGCTTCTGAGATTCGGGCGCGAGCCTCTTGCAGTTGCTCAGTAGACATGGTCATGGGGTCATTGCCATGCAATTTGCTCGAGTTAATTGCGATGTCGGTACCGATGTGGCCAGGCATAACAACTGATGCGCGCATGGTGGGTGCGTTCATGCGGAAATCGGTGATGAGTGCTTCGGTAAAACCTTTTACTGCAAACTTTGCAGCACTGTATGCACTGTGTGCGGTGTTTGGTCCAAGTGATGCCCAGAATCCATTTACAGAACTTGTATTCACGAGATGGCCAAACGGTGCAGCAAGTAGTAGATCCATAAATGCACGAGTGTTGTAGTACACACCAAACCAGCACACGCCGAATGTGTGGTCCCATTCGCTGCGCTTACCATTTACGATGCTGCCACCGCCACCGATGCCTGCGTTGTTGAAGAGCACATGAATATGTGGTCGCCATGCCGCAACTGCATCGCGGAATGCAAGCACTTGTTGTTCGTTCGAAACATCGGCAACGTGAGTGAGAATCTTGCCAGAGTTTCCGTCGGCTTCGCAGATGGCAACTGTTTGTGCCATGTTCTCTGCCACTACGTCGCATGTTGCAACGTCGCACCCTTGTGCCGTGAGCTGGCGCACCAATTCGCGACCCATTCCTGTTCCACCGCCTGTCACTACTGCGGTGAGTCCGCCAAAACCATTTTCAAATCTCTCGGCCATAAAGCCCTCTCCGTCTGGCTGTTACACAACAACATCACCGAGAGTAGTGTCATCTCATTCACAAGGGGGAACCGTGGTAGCAGTACAAGGAACAATGAAGCCAGGATTCGAGGCAGTGGGCGAGGCGTTTGCAGCAAACTTCGCCACCGATTTCGAAGTAG
>CAEZUL010000006.1_pt1 | contig 16166 bp, 18 predicted proteins | sample 7264471 | NCBI WGS metagenome assembly CAEZUL01 (sample SAMEA6813827, study PRJEB35770) | uncultured Acidimicrobiaceae bacterium | biome: Freshwater; feature: Freshwater reservoir; material: water | place: Czech Republic | collected 2016-04-20 | depth 0.5m m
TGCGGTACTCGATGCGGGGATTCGTATTGAGCATGTCATCACCCGACCCGACACTCGTCGAGGTCGAGGCAACTCTGTGTCGGCAAGTCCGGTGAAAGCAGTCGCTATCGAATATGGCATCGATGTCTCGTATGACCTCGGATGGATTTCAGCAAATGAGTCTCGGGGGCTGCTTGGGATTGTGGTTGCGTATGGTCGCATCATCCCTGAGTCGATGTTGAACAAAACCCCAATGATTAATGTTCATTTTTCCCTGCTTCCTCGTTGGAGAGGTGCTGCTCCTGTGGAGCGTGCCATCTTGGCCGGTGACACCCACACCGGAGTATGCATTATGGAAGTCGAGCCAACACTCGATACGGGTGATGTATACGCACGTCGAGAAATGGAACTTACCGACGCGCATACTTCTGATTCTTTAACAAAAGATTTGGCGCGTCTCGGAGGAGACTTGCTGGTCGACGTTTTGCGCAATGGTCTTCAAGTGCCTACTCCGCAAGATGGGGCAACAACATATGCACATAAGTTGTCGAGTGAAGAGGGTCGCATCGACTGGAATTCTCTGAGTGTCGAAGTCTCTCGCCATGTTCGAGCATTGCGAGCATTTACGGTGGTCGATGGTCAGCGCGTTCGAGTACTGGAAGTAGAAGTTTTAACGCCATCTAGCGCCACAGTTCCTGGCGAGATCGCTCCTGATGCAAGTGTCGACACCGCCGATGGCGCAGTGCGGCTCGTCATGGTTCACCCAGAGGGCAAAGGCCCAATGACAGGTGCGGCTTGGTTGCGGGGCAAAGGTTTCGATGCCCCGTTGATCTGTGAGTAGTCAATAAATCAGCGCATTCACGCCGTGTGGGGTCGGTAGCCTCATCATGTGCTCAAGATCGTTTTGCCCAAGGGATCGCTTGAAAAAGCGACCATCGAATTGTTTGACGCTGCCGACTTATCGGTAGTGCGTTCCTCTGCAGTCGACTACAAGGCATCAATCGATGACCCGCGTATCGACGAAGTGCGTATCTTGCGTCCCCAGGAGATTGCATCGTACGTAGAAGAAGGTCTGTTCGACCTTGGCATCACAGGGCGTGACTGGATCGAAGAGACCTCTAGTGATGTCGTGAGCCTCGGTGAATTGCGTTATTCAAAGGCAACATCACAACCTGTTCGTGTCATCGTTGCTGTCGCCGATAATTCCCCTGCGCAATCAGTTGCCGATTTGGGTGACGGCGTTCGCGTGACTACTGAATATCCGGAAATGACGCGTCGATTCTTTGAAGAGCGTGGAGTGAAGGCCGATATTCGATTGAGCTATGGCGCCAGTGAAGCGAAAATTCCCGACATTGCCGATTGTGTCGTCGACATCACCGAAACAGGTCGAGCATTGCGTGCAGCAGGACTGCGCATTATCGATACGATGCTCACTAGCTACACCGAACTCATCGCAAATAAGGCTGCATTTGCTGATCCTGTGAAGCGCCATGCAATGGAACAAATCATGACCCTTCTCACTGGCACTCTCGAGGCTCGCGACAAGGTGTTGCTCAAGCTCAATGTGTCAGAAGACAAGCGTGACGCAGTCTTGGCAATCTTGCCGTCAGCAAAATCTCCAACAGTGTCATCACTTGCCTCAGGGGGATTTGCAGTAGAGACCGTTGTTCTGAAGCGCGGTATCAATACGTTGATTCCCGATCTCATCGATGCAGGTGCATCTGATCTTCTCGAGATCCCCATCGCAAAGATCATTCACTAGGTCATGAGCGAATCCTTGGGGGACACTCTCACGGGAACCGTGACCCAATTCGATGCATTTATCGGCCTTGGCGAAATCACCGATATCGACCACAAGGTGTGGCCTTTCCATTGTGTGTCCATAGCTGACGGGACGCGCACTATCGAAGTGGGCGCTTTAGTGTCGTTTCAGACGGCCTACAACGTGGCTCGTATGGAAGCTGTAGGGATTACTGCTCTGTAGGCCGAGTGCGCTGTACAAACACCAGACGCATGTTGCTCAGGGCAGCCGTCAGCGTCTCGTGGTGCTCGCCGAGGCGCTCCCCAAGGCCATCAACGAGTAGTCCAAGGGCATCGATGGCCAGTTGGGCATCGGAGAGGCGTGGGGGTTCAGCCGAAATATGAATTGCGGCGAGCTCAAATAAGCCCATCGCGTGGTTAGCCACAACGACTGATGCGGGAACTTCGGCCAAACGGCGTCTCGCTTCGGCCACGGCTTCCAGGGCCTCAAGGGCACCTTCGTCGATGGGGGTGGATGGATCTATGGGAGGGATGGTGTCTTCAGGGCTCATCAGGCGGTACCCTAATCGGCGTCAACTGAGTGAAGTGGGGTTTCGGCTCCCACCGGTCCATTTATTGCAAATGTGGCAGGTCGAGTACGCGAGCGATTCTGTCGCTCTGTGTCTGCTTTGCGCACTGGCGCAATATGTCTCGCAAACTGCGGAACAGATACAGAGGAGGGCCCGGCCCATTGCAACAGAGGAACAGTCATAGCTACGCCACCGAGTGAACCCCGCTACAACGAGCGCATCCGTGCGCGCGAGGTTCGTCTCATTGGTCCCGACGGTAGTCAGGTTGGTGTTCGCACCACCGCCGACGCACTGGTTTTGGCACGCGAACTCGATCTCGACCTTGTCGAAGTCGCACCGCTTGCTAACCCGCCCGTGTGTCGAATCATGGACTACGGAAAGTTCCGTTACGAGGAAGCGCAAAAACTGAAGGAGTCTCGTAAGAAGACATCCCAAGTCACCATGAAAGAGGTGAAATTCCGACCAAAGATCGGAAAGGGAGACTTCGATACGAAAGTTCGACACATGCGCGATTTTCTTGAAGACGGACACAAGGTCAAGGTGACGTTGCAGTTTCGTGGTCGAGAAGTTGCCCACCCAGAATTGGGATCGAAAATTCTCGATGCGGCACTCGAACAACTCGGATCGCTTGCCAAGGTGGAAACCCAGGCGCGACTCGAGGGACGAAATATGACAATGGTTCTTTTGCCAGACAAAAAGCCAGCCAAAAAGTCGACAGACAAAGATTCAACAGATGAACAAGCACCCGTTGCTGAAGCAGCTGTAGATCTCACACCGGAAGCAAACGAGTAGAGGAAACACGACATGCCGAAGATGAAGACAAGCAAGACCGCCGCAAAGCGGTTCAAGAAAACAGGTACGGGCAAATTGCGCCGTCAGCAGGCGAACCGTCAGCACTTGTTTGAAAAGAAATCCAGTACACGGACACGTCGCCTTGCCGGTGATGTCGATGTGCATCCTGGCGATGCCCGCAAGATCAAGCGCCTTTTGGGCGAGCGATAGTTCATAGAAAGTTAGGAAGGAAGCACCATGGCAAGAGTCAAAAGAGCCGTTCATGCTCGTAAGAAGCACCGCGCAGTCCTCGAAAAGGCAAAGGGTTACTACGGCAACAAGAGCCGTTCATTCCGTGCAGCTAACGAACAGGTATTGCACTCAGGTCAATACGCATTTCGTGACCGCCGCGCAAAGAAGGGCGAGTTTCGTCGCTTGTGGATTCAGCGAATCAACGCTGCATGCCGTTTGAACGACATGTCCTATAGCCGTTTCATCGCAGGTCTTAATGCTGCAGGTATCGAAGTAGACCGCAAGATCCTTGCTGATCTTGCAGTATTCGATGCTGAAGCATTTGCTGCGTTGGTTGTGGCCGCAAAGGCTGCGCTCAACTGAGCCGGACTCCACTGTCCTCTTCGAACCCTCGGGTTCAGCGACTGCGACGCCTTATTGGGCGTCGCAGTTTTCGTTATGAGGAACTGCAATTCGTAGTTGAAGGTCCCACCTTGGTGGAAGAAGCAGTACGCGCTGGTCTGGTCTTTATCGATCAGTATGTCCGCGATGATTATTTCGATTATGAAGCTCCCGGTGTTATCACCCACGAGCTAGATGCCCGAACATTCAATTCTGTGAGTGACACTGAATCACCACGCGGCATCATGGCTGTGTGTGAGATGCCACCAGTGGCTTCTTTAGAGTTCCAGCCAAATGATTGGCTCATGGTGCTGAGCGAAGTGTCCGATCCAGGAAACCTGGGAACACTCATTCGCAGTGCTGAAGCAGCTGGTGCGAGCGGTGTAGTCCTTGTAGGAACCACAGTTGATCCGTGGTCTCCTAAGGTCATGCGTTCTTCTGCGGGCGCAATGCTGCATGTTCCCATCTGGCAAATCGATTCACTCGAGCAACTGCATATCGCAGGAGTCCGCCTGTTGGGCACTACCTCTCACGAAGGTGGAACAAAGTCGGTTTCTCTCTACGACGCCGACCTTCAAGGACTTGTTGGGATTGTGATGGGTAATGAATCACGCGGTCTCGACGCAAATGCCGATGTTGATGGATGGTTGTCTATTCCGCAGCAAGGGCGTTCGGAAAGTCTCAATGTGGCTATGGCTGGGACCGTTATCGCAATGCATGTGGCCCATGTCCGCAAGTAATGCTCCCGTACTTTCGTTATTGATACGAGTAGCGTTTCTCTCGTCATGAGTACAACTCCCACCTCAGAACATCAGCAACTAGCTGCCGCTCTCACAGAGGGCTTGGCGCTCATCGCTGCCTCTGGTTCGTCTGAGGATTTACGTGGAGTCATGTCGTCGTTGACAGGGAAAAAGGGTCCCATAGCCGCTCTTAAATCGTCACTTGGCAAAGTGGCCGATATTGAAGCCCGCAAGGAACTTGGCCAACTTGTGAACGAAGCATTGGTCACGCTGCAGCAGGCGAGCGAAGCACATTCTCGCACTTTGCGTGCCGGTGAATTTGCCGCTCAAATTGCGTCGGAGCGGCTCGACATTTCTGAGGTTGCAATGTCGGCACAGGCAACTCGCCGGCGTGGACGCATGCATCTTGTTACTCAAGCCACCGAACGTTTAGAAGATGTGTTTATTGGTCTTGGTTTCCAAATTGCTGAAGGTCCAGAAGTAGAAACTGATTTTTACAACTTCGAAGCACTCAACATGCCGCCGTCGCATCCTGCGCGCAGTATGTGGGACACCTTGTTTATCGAATCTGATGTCGAGGGCAGTGTGGTGTTACGCACCCATACGTCACCTGTGCAAATTCGTGTTATGCAAGATTGGCCGCCGCCAATTTATGCAGTGATGCCGGGTCGCGTCTTTCGTAAAGAAACACCCGATGCAACGCATATGCCAGTGTTCCATCAAATCGAAGGACTTGTCATTGATCGCGGAATCACCTTTGCAGATCTCGCCGGCACTATCGAGTCGTTCACCAAGGCATTCTTTGGTGAAGGCTTCACCAGCCGCTTGCGTCCTTCGTACTTTCCTTTCACGGAACCCAGTGCAGAATTCGATATCCGTCGCCCTGATGGTTCGTGGATCGAACTAGGCGGTTGCGGCATGGTGCACCCGCACGTACTGCGTGCCGGTGGTCTCGATCCCGATGAGTGGAGCGGTTTTGCATTTGGGTTTGGCATCGATCGCATGGCTAAAGAGCGTCATGGTGTCGACGACATTCGCGACATGTATTCAGACGACATTCGTTTCACGGAGCAGTTCTCGTGAAAGTTCTCTTATCGATACTGCTTGAGATGGCCGACATTCCATCAGATCCAGAAGTGGTTGCGGTTGCACTTACATCTCTTGGTTTAGCTGTAGAAGAGATGGATATAGTCGGAGCTCCGATTCCTGGCGTTGTTACTGCACGCATCAATCGCATGGAAAAGCACCCCGATGCTGCAAAGGTGACGCGTTGTTTTGTTGATGCCGGAGATGGCGAAGAGCGTCATGTGTGGTGTGGTGCTACAAACATGCAGCCTGGCGATGTTGTTCCTCTTGCAACGCTCGGTACGAAGATGCCCAATGGCATGGATATCGCGCGTCGTGGAATTCTCGGTATCGACTCTGAAGGCATGTTGTGCTCTGAAGTAGAACTTGGTCTTAGCGAAGAGTCGAGTGGTCTTCTCATCTTGCCGAAGGATTCTCCATTAGGCGTTAGCCCGTTTGAAGTACTTGGCATTGAACACGACGTCGTGTTCGACCTAGACCTCACTCGTAATCGCGCCGATTGCTGGGGTCATCTCGGAGTTGCTCGTGACCTTGCTGCACACTTCGCAGTGCCATTGAAAGGCCCTCGTATAGATGTCGGGGCACGTGGCGCGGAAAAATCTCTTCCTGTTGTTATTGATGCACAAGAGAATTGCGGATCGTTTTCTGTCTCATATGTCAGCGGCATCACGGTTGGTCCGTCACCACGTTCGGTGGCATCACGTCTTGCACATTTGGGCATGCGCTCAATCAATAACGTGGTCGACGCATCGAACTTGGTGATGTTGGAAACTAATCAACCAAACCATGCCTATGACGCGGCAGTTGTCTCTTCATTTCGTGTTCGATTGGCAACGGCAGGGGAGAAACTCACCACGCTCGATGGACAAGAGCGGGCATTGCATCCAGAAGATTTACTTATTTGCAATGGTGTCGACAATTCTGGCGTAGGCCTTGCTGGTGTGATGGGTGACCAACATTCCGAAATTACAGATACAACCACCACGCTTGCTGTCGAGAGCGCGTGGTTCTCTCCCGATCCCATTCGTTTCGCAGCGATTCGTCACGGACTCCGATCCGAAGCCTCAGTTCGTTTCGAACGCGGAACAGATCCGAATGCATGGGAACTTGCTGCTGAACGTTTTGTCACCATTCTTCGTGAATCATGCCCCACTGCAACATTGCACACGGGCGCAACGATTGTTCGCACACCACACTGTCCGCAACCAATTCCTGTCGATGTCAGCGTCGATTCTGTAGAGCGCAAACTTGGTATTCGAATCGAAGCAGATCGCATTGTTTCCATCTTGAATGCAATTGGATTTTCAGCCAGCGTGAAGGGCGACATCGTGTCAAGTGTTGTTCCCACGTGGCGACCCGATTGTTCAGAATCGGTCGACATCATTGAAGAGGTCGCGCGACATTTCGGATACGACAACATCGGTAAGACTGTTCCAAACTCCACCGTGCATGGTCGACTCTCGAGCATGCAGCAACGTCGTCGCACATTGCGCCGTGTTTTGGTGGGGCTGGGTCTCGATGAGGCCATGCCATCGCCATTCCTTGCGCCAGGTGACCTATCTCGTGTCGGTCTCTCTGAAGATTCTGTTTTGCGTATCGCGAATCCGTTGGTAGCCGACGAATCAATCCTGCGCACTTCGCTACGTCCAGGTTTGCTTCGGTCATTGCGATACAACCAATCGCACCGTGCGCCACGGGTTGGCCTATGGGAAATTGGCCACGTGTATCCAAAGTCAGATGCACAATTGCCCGATGAATCGGAACAACTTGCAATTGTTGTTGCAGGCGGCGATGCAGAGACAGCATTGACCCAATGGAATGCCATTTGTGATGCTTTGTCTGTTGGAACCCAACTCGATCAATCACGTGTTCCGTCTGGATTGCATGCCACTCGTTCTGCAACATTGGCCCGTGGAAAACAGGTCGTTGGTGTTGTCGGCGAAGTTGATCCGATGGTGTTGCATGAGTTGGGCATTGAGGGGCGCGTCAGCATTCTCGAGGTCAATTTGTCGATTCTCTTGAATGAAGAGCCAAAGCCAGTGCAGGCTAAAGACATCAATCGATTCCCATCAAGCGATATCGATCTTGCTTTCGTTGCACCAGATTCAGTTCCCGCTGTCAACATTCAACGCGCACTACGTCAAGCTGTTGCAAAACGTTTGGTCAGCATCGAATTGTTCGATGTGTATCGGGGCAAAGGTGTTGCCGAAGATTCGCGCAGTTTGGCGTTTCGTATTCGAATGCAAGAAGCCGGAGGCACACTTACCGACTCCGTGCTTGCCGAAGTGCAACAGGCATGTATCGCTGCTGCGCAAAAAGCCGGCGCTGCGCTTCGTTCTTAATTCGAACTGAGATCAGTCGGGAATTGACCTAGTCGGTGCAACGCCCCTTGTTGGCGCGACATCACGTTGTTCCACAACATTTCAGGGTTCGATGTCATTGCATCCTGTGGTTCAGATTCCACGACATACCAGCCATGTTGAACAAGTTCATTTTCTAGTTGTTGAGCCGACCATCCTGAATAGCCGCGAAACAATCGATGGGGTGTATCGATGTGTACTGAACTTGTTGCCTCTATGTCGATCGACCTGACACCACTGAGGGAAGACGCATCCGATGTGAGGCAGATGTAACCATTTGGTTCTACGGGGCCTCCGTAGAAAATGGTGGCGGGAGGAGCTGCATCTTCCATCCAACGAAAGATGGGGGAGTCTGAATCAATGGTCTCCACAGTAAGTGGGCGATTCAGGACCACTCCCATAGCCCCCTCATCTTCGTCGTATGCCAGAAGAAGGATGATGGTCCGGCGAAAATTCGGGTCAAGCATGGTGGGGTGGGCCACCAGAAGAACCCCTGGTTTCAGAGAGGTGCTTGCATAATCATTCATTAACTCGTATCATAATACATATGGTACGAGTCGGAATTATCGGTGCATCGGGTTACACAGGGGCAGAATTGCTCCGGTTATGTGCTGCCCACCCAGACGTTGAAGTGGTGTGTGCAACAGGGGATTCTCAGGCGGGAACCCTTGCTAGCCATCTATATCCGTCGGTGGCCGCCGCTTATCCGAACTTGGTGTTCGAAGAATATTCGCCTGACCGCTTCATAGGCCTCGATGTGGTCTTTTTGGGAATCCCGCATGAAGCTGCTCTAGAGATCGCCCCTCAACTGGTTGGCAAGGTGGGGTGCGTCATCGACCTGTCAGCTGCGTACCGCTTGAAGGACTCATCGTTATATCCGCAGTGGTACGGGTTTAGTCATACTCAGCCAGATCTGTTGGAAAAGGCTGTGTATGGGTTGCCAGAGTTGTACCGCAGTGAACTTGTGGGTGCTTCGCTCATTGCCACGCCTGGTTGTTATGTCACTGCCGCATCGTTAGCTCTCACGCCCCTTGTGCGTGCAGGAATGATTGATACATCAGGTGTCATTGTCGATGCAGCCTCTGGCGTCAGCGGTGCGGGAAGGGCTCTGAAGCATGCCTCTCTCTTTTCTACGGTTGATGAAGATTTCACTGCCTATGGGTTGCTCGATCATCGGCATACACCAGAGATAGAACAAGTCACCGGAGCACAAGTGTTATTTACACCGCATCTGGCGCCTATGAATCGGGGAATTTTGGCTACGTGCTATGCGCGGCCACAGGGAAATACCCCCACCACTGCTTCTTTGTTAGCTGCTCTTGCCATGTTCTATAAAGACGAGGCGTTCGTCGTAGTACGTCCCAATAGTCCATCAACGAAAGCAACATTGGGCACCAACTGTGTTCATATCACTGCTCGGTTTGATGAACGCACTGGCTATGTCATGGTGATTGCTGCGCTCGACAATATTGCAAAGGGCGCTTCAGGCGGTGCGGTGCAGTCGATGAACGTAGCGCTTGGTTTACCCGAATCAAGTGGTCTTTCAAATGTGGGTGTGTACCCATGAGTTCATTATCTACAGCTCACGTTCTCGTTGAAGCTCTTCCGTATATTCGTCAGTTCGCTGGCCGAACAGTGGTGGTGAAATACGGTGGAAATGCATTGGCCGGTACTTCGGAGCACGATGCGCTCGCTCTCTTTGCTGAAGACATTGTTCTTATGCACGCTGTGGGAATTCGCCCTGTTGTTGTCCACGGAGGTGGACCACAGATCAACGAAATGTTGGCTCGTCTCAATATCGAGTCCTCATTTGCAAATGGTTTGCGGGTAACCGATGCAGCCACGATGGAAGTGGTGCAGATGGTTCTAAACGGTCAAGTGAATCCACAAATAGTTAGTGCGATTAACAAATTGGGCAACATTGCTGTCGGCTTGTCCGGAGAAGATGGTCGCACAATCCAGGTAACACAGCGAAATGAAGAACTTGGCTTCGTTGGAGAGATTGAACGAATTCGCACTCACGTAATCGAAGGATTATTGACTGATGGCCTTGTTCCGGTTCTTTCAACAGTTGGAGTCGATGCAAACGGTACTTCGTACAACGTGAATGCCGATACGGCCGCAGGTGCAATTGCGGAAGCATTGCGGGCCGAAAAAATCGTGTACCTCACCGATATTGCAGGACTTCGTCGAGATATCAACGATGCCATGTCGCTCATTCAGCGCATCTCAATTAACGATCTGCAGTCCCTCATAGACGACGGAACTATTTCCGGCGGAATGATTCCAAAAATTGAAAGTTGCATGCAAGCGGTGCGCGGCGGAGTCAAGAGTGCTCACATTCTTGATGGTCGTATAGCCCACGTGCTGTTGTTAGAACTATTCACCGACCAAGGTGTTGGCACCATGATTACAGGAGCTCAGTAATGTCTCATCAATTCCTCGAAACACCCATCGCCCAAGATGCGAATCAGGGCAATGATTACTGCCCATTCATTCCAGTCTTTGGCGCTCCCGCTGAAATGTTTGATCGCGGCGAAGGCACTCAATTGTGGTCAGTTGGTGGAAAGCGTTATCTCGATTTTCTTAGTGGAATTGCAGTGGTCTCACTTGGTCATGCAAATCCAGTCGTCGCTCAAGCAATTTCTGATCAGGCAAACAAACTGGTCCATGTATCGAATTTTTTCGCAAATACTGTGGCCACACAGGCGGCTGTCGATATCTCTCAATTGATGACCGATGCAGGTGCTGGCGATGGGCAAGTATTTTTCTGTAACTCTGGTGCTGAAGCAAATGAAGCTGCCATCAAGTTGGCTCGTAAGTTTGGCGGCCGTGGTCGTCATGTCATGGTCACTGCCTACGGAAGTTTCCATGGTCGAACCTTGGGGGCTTTGGCACTGACGGGTCAGCCTGCAAAGCATGAGGTGTTCCAACCGATGCCTGAAGGTTTTCGCTATTGCGAATTCGGTGATATTGCATCTCTTGAGGCACAGCTCGACGACACTGTTTCTGCGGTGATGCTCGAATCAATTCAGGGTGAAGGTGGCGTGATTCCGGCAGATGCGACGTACCTGCAAGCAGTGCAGCGTCTGTGTAACGAGCGTGGAATCTTGTTCATCATCGATGAAGTGCAGACAGGCTTTTGTCGCACAGGAAAATGGTTCGGATTCGAGCATGCAGGTGTACGGCCCGATGCAGTCACCATGGCTAAAGGAATGGGAAACGGAATGCCAGTTGGTGCATTGTGGGCACGGCGCGATATCGCATCTGTGTTACAGCCAGGTGATCACGGCTCTACCTACAGCGGTACAGCCTTGGCAACGTCTGCAGTGCGAGCAGTTATTTCTGAAATGAAGCGCATGGGGGCATCTGATCTTGCGGTGAAGCAAGGTGCGCGTCTCACAGCGGGGCTTCTACAAATCAAGGGCATTGCCAGCGTGCGTGGATCTGGGTTATTGCTCGGGGCTCAACTCGCCGATGGCATCGTTGCCGGAGATGTCTACAAACTCCTATTAGAAAAAGGTCTTATTGTGAATGCTGTTAATGCATCAACGTTGCGTTTCGCTCCACCATTGACTGTGTCTGATTCGGAAATCGATGAAGCGCTTTCGATGGTTGCAGAGGTACTGCAATGACACGTCACCTGCTCGATATTTGTAGTTTGTCTGTGCAGGAACTGCACGACATTATTTCGTTGTCTACTTCTCCGAACAACAAACCACTCGCAGGTGAAGGTGTCGCGCTTATTTTTGAGAAGCCCTCTAACAGAACACGTCACTCGATGGAGATGGCTGTGTATCAATTGGGCGGACATCCGGTGTACACGCGCGGTGAAGAAGTGGGTCTCGATGAACGGGAGTCGGTTGAAGATGTAACCCGAATTATGGCTGGCTATCACGCGGTCATTGCAGCTCGAGTATTCAAGCATTCGTTTGTGGAGCGTATGGCTGCTGTATCAGACGTACCAATTATCAACATGCTGAGCGATAAATCTCATCCGTTGCAAGCGTTGGCAGATGTCATCACGATGCAGGAGCACTGTGGCCCCGTTCGTGATCTCACCGTTGCGTATGTCGGCGATTACAACAACGTTGCACGTTCATTGGGTGAAGCTGTTTGCATGATGGGTGGTACTTATTCGCTTGGCTGTCCATCTGCTTACGATGCAGATGAAGACGAATTGGAACGACTTGCTGCTCTTGGGGGAGTTGTTCGTCAATCGCCAGACCCAAAGGTCGCTATGGCAGGCGCCGATGTGGTGCACACCGACACCTGGATTTCAATGGGGCAAGAAGAAGAATCTGCAATTCGTCGCAAAATCTTTCGAGGATTTTGTGTCGATGAAGCACTCATGAAATTGGCAGCTCCCAATGCAAAATTCATGCATTGCATGCCAGCACATCGTGGTGAAGAGGTGTCAGCTGAAATCTTTGATGGACCAAACAGTTTGGTAATACAACAAGGTCATCATCGCCTTACCGCGGCTATTGGTGCCTTAACTTGGGTAATGGAGAAGTCATGAGCAGCAAACAGCAACGGCAGCAAATGATCTCTCGGCTCATTGCCAAAGACAACGTTTCCAGCCAGCCCCATTTACAAGAGTTGCTCAAAGAGCAGGGGATCGAAGCAACTCAAGCGACGGTGTCTCGTGACCTTGAGGAGTTGGGTGCTGTAAAGATTCGAGTTGCCGGAGGCGATTCCATTTACGCAATTGCCGAGTATGCGCCAGCGCGTGTGGCCCCATCTGATCAATTGCGGCGAGTAATGGCCGAATGGGTTGCAGAAGTGACATCCAGTGGAAATCTTGTGGTTGTCCGTACACCTCCTGGTTGTGCACATGTAGTTGCTTCTGCACTCGATCGCAGTGGTCTACAAGGATTACTTGGCACTGTTGCAGGCGATGACACGATCATGTGCGTCGCTACAGAAGAAATGGGTGGCATCGGGCTCGCTGAACAGTTTCGATCGTTATCGGGAGTTACAGACGCCACTGGTGGCATCCCACGCAGAAAGGGCACTCTCAATGTCTAAGAATGAAGTCTCCGAAGGCGCAGCCCTGTGGCATGGTCGTTTCGATGCTGCACCTGCCGATGAACTGATGGCATATACAGAGAGTTTGTCTTTCGATAAACGTCTCTGGGCTGACGACATTCTTGGGTCAAAAGCTCATGTTTCGATGTTGGTGTCCGTTGGCATTTTGACTGAAGCAGATGGAGCCGTGATTCTTTCGGCTCTCGATGCAGTTGCTCAAGAGTTCGCATCGGGAAAATTTGTATACGAACCAAGTGATGAAGATATCCATACAGCGATTGAACGCAGGGTTACACAGATTGCGGGTGAGCCTGGTGGTCGTATTCACACAGGTCGCAGTCGTAACGATCAAGTAGCAACAGCTGTTCGTTTGTGGTGCAAGCGCGAAGTGGCCGTAGTGGCATCGCATGTACTTGCACTTGTTAACACCCTTGAAGAGCGGGCTCTTGAGGCCGACGCTGCCACGCCTCCGACTCGCTTGCCTGGGTACACACACGTACAGCATGCACAACCAGTGCTTCTGTCTCATCACCTTCGTGCTCATTCGTGGGCTCTATTGCGCGACGTTGACCGTTTCGCCGACACATTGCAGCGACTCGATGTCTCTCCACTCGGTGCAGGAGCACTTGCTGGTTCTTCCTTGCCATTGAATCCACAGACCAGTGCTACATCAATGGGCTTTGCATCAACATTTGCCAATTCTCTCGATGCTGTTTCCGATCGCGACTTCATTGCAGAGATTCTTTTCGATATCGCACTCTTGGGCGTTCATCTTTCTCGCATCGGAGAAGAGTGGGTGCTCTGGACGAGTGCTGAATTTGGTTTTGCTGTGCTCGACGATGCATATGCAACGGGTTCATCGATGTTGCCGCAAAAAAAGAATGCAGATATCGCAGAACTTGCACGTGGTAAAGCCGGTCGCCTCATTGGAAATCTCACTGGCCTGCTGGTGATGCTGAAAGGATTGCCTTTGGCCTACAACCGCGATCTGCAAGAAGACAAAGAACCGTTATTTGATTCTGTCGACCAAGTACGTCGAGCACTTATTGCTCTCAACGGCATGATTGCGACTGCAACATTTAATACGAAAAACATGATTGCAGGAGCCGATGCGCAAGCGTTGGTGGCTACTGATCTTGCCGAATGGTTGGTGCAACGTGGAACTCCGTTTAGAGATGCACACGCTGTGGTCGGCAAGGTGGTGCGTGACTCTATTGCTACGGGTACACCGATGGTGACACTCGTTGAAGCTCATCCAGCGTTTGGCCCTGATGCGGCATCCCTCTTTGATGCTGGAGTGGCGGTAGACCGCCGTCAGACTCCTGGTGCAGCCGGTCCGCTCGCTGCAGCAGAACAACGCGCTCGACTTGTCGAAGCGATTCGTAGCGCTGAGGCAAGATTGGCATGACGTTTGTACAAGAGTTTCGCGTTCGATACAACGAATGCGACATGCAAAACGTTGTGTTCAATGCGAATTACTGGGTGTATGCCGATGATGCGGTGGCACAATTTTTTCGTCACGGAATTGCACAAGAACTACAAACATCAATCGATTCAGTCGACTTAGTGGCAATTGGTTTTGATTTCATGTTGAAAACTGCAACAGGAACTTGGCATAAGGGTGCTCAATACACTGACATCATTGCGGCGGCATGTTCAGTAACTCGATGGGGCAACACATCCTTTGACGTCACTGTTGATATGTCAGTAGCAGGGGAGCAAGTCTTCGATTGCGTCATTACGTATGTGAGCGTTACTCCCGGAGCACCTCAGCCAACGCCGATTCCCGATGTTGTGAAGCGTGCGCTTGCTTAGAGCCACATCATGTCTTGGCCGTGGTATCCCACTTCTGCCAAGCGAAAGTGACGCGGTTCTGGTGTAACACCGTCCCAGACATCTACTTGTACATCAGCCACTGCGCCAGCGGGTTCCATTCGTACCCACACAAGTGGTTTCTCTTTGGTAGCTGTTGCACCGAACGACTGAAGCGTGTTCTTTAGATTATTTTGGCACTCAGTTCCGAGGTACTGCCACACAATCGAATGAAACACAACAGTGGCATGTTTGCGTTCTTTGTGAAGCTGAGCAAGCAGCCACGTGTCTGCTGATTCGGCGTCAACACTTGGCTTGTGCAATTTCGCTATAGAAATAGCACTGCGCAGTCTTTCTAATCGTAATTTTTGATCCGGCCACACGAAAGAGAGGAGTCGAAGTTCTTGATTGCGATCATTGACATCGATGGGGGATATGTCGCATCCGCGCCTCTGTGCCACTTGTGCACCGATACGGGGCACATCGGGAGCATTGCCGAACCAGTCACCCATAAAGCGCACAGTTGACGTGGGGTCTCCCATGCGAAGTTGTCCGAAGCAGGCATAGAACTTGTCGAAGTTGAGATTGAGACCAGCGCTCGCCCCAATTTCGTAGTGGTCAAATTCGGTGATTCCTAAGGTGGCGAGCCAATGGCTGATTACAAGATGGACAACGCTGCGACCCACCTCATTTGTCTGCACCTGACTGCGCAATCCCACTTCAATATCTTCAAGATGGTCACGCATATAGCCAATGAAATCAGCAGTAAAGTCCTCAGCGGGCTTCCCGCCAACGCTTGGGTAATGTCGCGCCAGGCGTTCATCTTTCCCAGCAAGAACTACGCCGTGAATTGCTCCAGCAAGCCGCAATGGCACTGCGTCGTGGAAAGGTCGAAGACTGCGACCAGCCAACAGGGCATAGGTGCGCCCACCGTCTGAATAGTCGGCTGCCAAGTCGTTGAAAAGAGATTCGTACATGCGAGATCCCAGATTTCGACATGCGTCAGCCTGATGTCGCAATGCTCGCAACATCTCGTCGCCATCGAACAAACTGGGTGTTCCAAACATGGGCACAGATGAAGACGCGATGAATCCATAATAGTGCAGGGTCCCGACTCGGCTTCATGCAAGACTTTGTACGTGACTACACCAGGCCTGTTTGCTGATCTCTCTGCTCGTGGATTGATTCATGACTCCACCGATGCGACTGCTCTCGAAGCTCGCTTAGCTGCAGGGCCAATTGGCATCTATGTGGGCTTTGATCCCACCGCAGATTCGTTACATGTAGGGCATCTTCTTGGTCAACTCACCTTGCGCCGTTTTCAAATGGCTGGTCATCGGCCGTTTCCGTTAGCGGGAGGTGCCACCGGCATGGTCGGCGACCCATCAGGAAAAAGCGAAGAACGTAATTTGCTCGATCGCGAA
>CAEZUL010000007.1_pt1 | contig 15038 bp, 13 predicted proteins | sample 7264471 | NCBI WGS metagenome assembly CAEZUL01 (sample SAMEA6813827, study PRJEB35770) | uncultured Acidimicrobiaceae bacterium | biome: Freshwater; feature: Freshwater reservoir; material: water | place: Czech Republic | collected 2016-04-20 | depth 0.5m m
CGATGGTGGTGGAATTCACTGGCATCGATGTGAGCACCGACGAACTCGGTGGCGCAGGCACGCACGCACGTCATAGCGGAGTTGCATCCGTGGTTGTTGCCGATCTTGCCGCTGCAACAATATGGGTGGAAGAGTTACTTGATTTTCTTCCCTCAAACGTTAATGAATTAGCACCGATTGTCTCAACGGACGATCCGGATAATCGGGCAACACCAGAAGCGGGGGAACTCATCCCCACCACTTCGACAGGAAGTTACGACGTACGAGATGTGATTACATCTATCGCAGACGATGGCATTTATCTTGAACTGAAACCACGTTGGGCGGGCAATGTCATCACTGCATTCACCCACATGGCTGGTTACTCCGTTGGCATCGTTGCTAACCAACCCATCTCTCTTGCAGGCACCCTCGATATTCCTGCATCACAAAAAGCAGCACGGTTTGTTGCATTCTGCGACGCTTTCAACATTCCTGTTCTGACCCTTGTCGATACACCTGGTTTTTATCCAGGCAAAGACCTGGAATGGCGAGGCATGATTCGCCATGGCGCACAACTGGTGTTTGCATATGCGCGCGCCACCGTGCCACGTATTTGTGTCATATTGCGCAAATCGTATGGTGGTGCCTACATCGTGATGGACTCAAAGGAGATGGGTAACGATCTCTGTCTCGCATGGCCATGCGCGGAACTTGCCGTAATGGGAGCCGGACAAGCTGCCGCCATTTTGCAACGTCGAGCAACTCCCGAAGAACGAGCTGCTTTCGAAGCCGATTACACCGCACGACTTCTTAATCCCTACATCGCTGCCGAACGTGGCTATATCGACGCAGTTATCGACCCCGCAGACACTCGCAGAGAGATTTGTGCATCACTTCACATGTTGCGAGACAAACGCGAGGCCATTCGCTCCCGCAAACACGACAACACTCCCCTGTAACCCAATATTTCCCTCGGGTAAGTGGAACAGGGAGCATCGGGTCGCCTAACCTGTTCTGCGGGGGAGCAAGCCCTCGCCACCTTCGTCTTAGTCGAGGAGATCCCACATGACTGACACAATTACCATCACCGATGATCGCACCGGAAAAACAGTCACGGTGCCCATCACTGGTGGAGTTTTCAGCTCTGCAGCTTTGCGCGAACTCGATCCCAGTCTCTTCATGTACGACCCCGCATATCTCTCTACAGCGGCCTGCCAATCATCGATTACATATCTCGACGGCGATAACGGAGTCCTGCGCTACCGCGGAATCCCCATTGAGCAACTCGCCGACCAGTCAACTTTTCTCGAAGTTGCATACCTTCTCATCCATGGCGACCTTCCCACCGCACAACAACTCGTTGACTGGGAACTGAATGTCACTCACCACACGATGATTCACGAAAACATGCGTAAGCGTTTTGTCGATGGATTCCACTACGACGCTCACCCAATGGGCATGTTCATCTCAGCAACTGCAGCCCTCGGCACTTTCTACGATGACGCAAAAGATATTTTCGATAAGGATTCTTTCGATAAGCAAGTGCTTCGCCTTGTAGCCAAAGTTCCTACTATCGCCGCAATGTGTTACCGCTTTAGCCAGGGACTGCCTTTCGTTTCCCCAAACAATGCGCTTTCCTACGGCGAGAACTTCTTAAACATGATGTTCAAGATTGGTGATGATTACAAAGTGAACCCAGTACTTGCTCGCGCCATGGACGTTTTGTTCATTCTCCATGCCGATCACGAACAGAACTGCGGCACCACCGCAATGCGCGTAGTGAGCTCAGCCAACTCCGACCCATACACAGCTACTGCAGCCGCAGCGGCAGCGCTGTATGGCCCACTTCACGGTGGAGCTAACGAAGCTGTAGTGCGCATGCTCGCCGAAATTGGTGATGTCTCTAATGTTCCTGCTTTTATCGAAAGTGTGAAAGCAGGCGAAGGTCGCCTCATGGGATTTGGCCACCGCGTGTACAAGAACTTCGACCCACGTGCCACCATCATTAAAAAGACCGCGTACGAAGTATTCGAAGTGACAGGCATGAACCCACTTCTCGATGTAGCGCTTGCACTTGAAGCTGCTGCACTGAGCGATGACTACTTCATCTCGCGCAAGCTGTACCCGAATGTCGACTTCTACTCAGGCCTTATTTACCAGGCTCTTGGTTTCCCTGTCGACATGTTCACCGTTTTGTTCGCAATCCCCCGCACTGTTGGCTGGTTGACCCACATGCAAGAGCTATTGAACGACAAAGAACAAAAAATCAGTCGTCCGCGCCAGTGGTACACCGGCCCTGACGAACGCGATTACGTCGCAATCGCTAAGCGCTAAGCGCAGTTATTACGCAACAGTAATAACTATTTTGCCCACGTTGCCGTTGGTGGCCATGTACTCATGGCCCTTCGCAATATCGGCAAACGAATACGTTGAATCGATGACTGGTTTCAATGCCCCTGTACCAAACAACGGCAGCATTTCAGATACAAAACGCTGAGTGATTGCAATCTTTTCATCGAGTGGTCGAGCACGTAACACCGTTCCCGTAATCGAAGCACGTTTTGCCAACAATGTTCCAACGTTGAACGGCAATGGCTGACCTGCCATGACACCCACCTGAATAATGCGACCTTTCACAGCAAGCGATGCCACATTGCGTTCGACATAATCGCCACCAATGACATCGAGAATGACATCGACACCTTTGCCACCGGTAGCTGTAGCAACTTCTGCCACAAAATCATGCGAGCCGTAATCAACCACAACGTCGGCACCGAGGTCTCTACATGCCTGCACCTTGCCTGCAGAACACGTGACGATGATGCGCGCACCAATTGCTTTAGCGATTTGAATACCTGCAGTTCCCACGCCCGACGCACCTGCGTGCACCATTGCCCAACGACCAGACGTGAGCCCACCTTGCACCACCAGTGCATCCCATGCAGTGATAAAAACCTCGGGGATTCCTGCAGCATCATGTAACGACATGCCGCTCGGTACAGCCATGGCTTGGCGCTCATGTAACGCAAGTTCTTGCGCGTATGCGCCACCACTAACGATGCCCATCACAGCGTCGCCCACTTTCCAAGCAGTGACACGCTCACCCACTGCCTTAACGGTGCCAGCAAATTCCAAACCAGGAATCTCGGGGCCACTAGGAAACGGATTGGGATAGAAACCCATGCGTTGCAATAGATCGGCTCTATTCAATGCGGTAGCAGCCACCGAGACAAGAATCTCTTCTGCCCCAAAAGTGGGTGAAGGAATATCTTCTGATAGGAGAACATCAGGTCCTCCGTAGGAACGAAGGACAATTGCTTTCATGACGATTAGGCCATCTTTGCTTGAAGGCGACGATCGATTGCAGCAAGGAAATCTTCAGTGGTGAGCCATGCTTGATCTTTCGAGATGAGGAGCGAAAGATCCTTTGTCATCTCTCCAGCCTCGATGCACTCAACGCATACTTGTTCGAGCTTTTCTGCGAATTCACTGAGCTTCGGATTGTTATCGAGTTTGCCGCGATGCTTGAGACCACCGGTCCATGCATAAATTGATGCAACAGGGTTTGTTGATGTCTTGTTGCCCTTTTGGTGTTCGCGATAGTGACGAGTCACTGTGCCGTGAGCTGCTTCTGCTTCTACGGTCTTGCCGTCTGGAGTCATAAGAACCGAAGTCATAAGACCAAGTGAGCCAAAACCTTGAGCAACGGTGTCTGACTGCACGTCGCCGTCGTAGTTCTTACATGCCCACACGTATCCACCTTCCCACTTCATGGCGCTAGCAACCATGTCGTCGATGAGGCGGTGTTCGTAAGTAAGGCCAGCCTTGTCGAAATCAGCCTTGAACTCAGCCTCGAAAATCTGCTCGAACAAATCTTTGAACTGGCCGTCGTAGGCCTTCAAGATGGTGTTCTTCGTGCTCATGTACACGGGGTAGTTACGTGAGAGGCCATAGCGGAACGATGCACGTGCGAAATCGCGGATGCTGTCGTTGAAGTTGTACATACCCATTGCAACGCCGCCGTCGGCGCCGTAGTCAGCAATCTTGAACTCCATGGGCGCACTGCCATCTTCTGGAGTGAATGTCATGGTGACTGATCCGGCACCTGGAACTTTAAAGTCTGTTGCTTTGTACTGGTCACCGTGTGCATGACGACCAATAACAATGGGCTTTGTCCAGCCGGGAACAAGTTTTGGAATATTGCTGCAAATGATTGGCTCACGGAACACCACACCACCAAGAATGTTTCGAATGGTGCCGTTTGGCGACTTCCACATTTTCTTCAAACCGAACTCTTCAACACGAGCCTCGTCAGGAGTGATTGTGGCGCACTTAACGCCCACACCGTGCTTGAGGATGGCATTTGCTGAATCGATGGTGATTTGGTCGTCGGTCGCATCGCGACTCTCCATACCAAGGTCGTAATACTCAAGTTCGATATCGAGATACGGAAGGATGAGGCGCTCTTTAATGAACTGCCAAATGATGCGCGTCATCTCGTCGCCATCGAGCTCAACTACGGGATTATCTACCTTGATCTTTGCCACGGGAACACCTTTTCTCTGTGTCGGCTGTATGCCGAATATCACTTGTATCAGACTTGTACACAATAGCGTTTCGGGCAAGTTCGCGCTCTACCATCTGAAGTAATGGATTTTGAGTGGACTCCCGACCAAATAGCCCTTCGCGCCAAGGCCGCCGAGGTGGCTGCAAGCGGTGTTGCCCGTTTCGGACGTCATGCTGCATCTTGGATGAACGGGTACTCCAAAGAGTTCTCACGCGAGCTCTCATCGCACGGATGGATCGGACTCATTTGGCCCACTGAATTTGGTGGCGGCGGTCGCCCACCCATCGAACGACTAATTGTTGGCGAAGAAATGATCAAAGCAGGCGCACCCATTGCCGCTAGTTGGTTCGGTGACCGTCAAATGGGTCCCGCTCTCATTCAGTACGGCACCAAAGAACAACAAGAAAAGTTCTTGCCCGGAATTCTTGCTGGTGAAACAACATGGTGCATCGGTATGAGCGAACCAAACTCCGGTAGCGACCTTGCATCACTTTCCACTTCTGCACGTGACGATGGCGATGAATGGGTCATCAATGGTCAAAAGATTTGGACCAGTTTTGGTGGCGAAGCCGACTACTGCTATCTCATTTGCCGCACCAGCAGTGATGGCCCACCACATGCGGGCATCAGCGAGATCATCGTGCCGATGAACACTCCCGGAATTGAAATTCGCAAAATTACAGACATGACTACCAATCGTCATTTCTGTGAAGTGTTCTACACCGACGTGCGCGTACCGAAGGAAAACTTAGTGGGACAAATTGGTGGAGCCTTTTCTCAAACTATGCGTCAACTCGAACACGAACGCGGCGGCATCGACCGCCTTGTTTCTACGTACTTCCTCTTTCAAGAAGCATGCGCAATGGCCGACACCACCGATGATCTGGTTCGCCAAGAAATCGCAAAACTTGAAACCGGATACCGCATTGGTCGCATCTTGGTGATGCGCGAGGTACTGAAACAAGCGCCTGCAGGATTTTCTGCTGCAACGAAGTGCTTCTGTACCGAACACCAGCAACGTGTCGATCAGTTTGTGAGCACCGTCATGGGCGCAAACGCAATGATTTGGGACGACACTGCAAAAGGTCTCGCCTATAGTCCTGGGTACACAATAATGGGTGGCACATCAAACGTGATGCGTAACATTCTGGGCGAGAGAGTCCTTGGCTTAGCCAAAATCTAAAAAGGAAGTTCACCATGGCAGATCTGATTGCTCTGAGTACCCGCGTCGTCGATTCGGGAATCGCTAACGAGCCAGTCAATAGAACCACTGGAGAACTATCGGAAATTGCCGAGGGGCTCGCCATGGTGGAGTCCTTTAGCCATGTAGTCACGTGGAATTCTGGCGATGGACTTGTGTGTTTCGACACCAGCCACGTGAACACGGGTCAACAAGTTGTCGATTCCATTCGTTCATGGTCCACAGACCCATTCAACGCTCTGGTCTACACACACGGCCATGTCGATCACGTTGGTGGCAGTGTCGCTTTTGCAGCGAACGCTGCAGCACTTAACCATCAAGCACCACGCGTCATCGGTCACAAGAATGTGCAACGCCGTTTCGATCGGTATCGATACACCAACGATTGGAATGTTGCGATCAATGCACGCCAGTTTGGTGGTATTCGTGGCGACGTGAACACCATCATGAACGACTTGCGACCTCCCACTGGAGCCCCGCGACTCAGCGATTTCATCCCGCGTAACACTCTCGACACCACCGATGTCGTCGACACGTTTGCTTCCATGAAGTTTGGTGACAGCGAGGTTGAATTTCATCATGGCCGAGGCGAAACAGACGATCATCTCTGGTCGTGGTTCCCCCAACAAAAGTGGGTTGCTACCGGAGATTTTGTTATCTGGAATTTTCCTAACGCCGGCAACCCACAAAAAGTGCAACGATGGCCAATTGAGTGGGCCGAAACTCTCAGAGCAATCATGGCAAAGGAGCCAGAACTGCTGCTCCCCGCCCACGGTTTACCCATTGCCGGAAAAGAACGTATTGCGCGCGTACTCGATGAGATTGCATCTGCACTTGAGTACTTAGTGGCAACAACTGTTGAAATGATGAATGCGGGCGAAACGCTCAACACCATTATTCATAGTGTCAAGATTCCCGAAGCAACATTGGGCAAACCGTATCTTCGTCCTCTCTACGACGAACCAGAATTTGTTGTTCGAAACATTTGGCGTTTGTTCGGAGGTTGGTGGGATGGTGCACCGTCTCGCTTAAAGCCCGCTTTAGACGAATCGCTTGCCGTTGAACTTGCCTCTGTCGCTGGTGGCGCCGATGTACTAATACGTCGTGCCGCCGAACTTGCCGCATCAGGCGATCTCCGGCTCGCCTGCCATTTGGCCGACTTTGCCGGTTGGGCTGCACCCGACGACCCTGATCTTCACAAGATGCGGGCCGACATTTACGAGACCCGTCGAAAGTCAGAGTCGTCGCTCATGGCAAAGGGGATTTTCCGTGGAGCCGCGCGCGAAAGCGAAGCAGTAATCAAAGCCGCACTAGGCGAAAAATAACTACCCGATCGAAATCATGACAAGGGCAAGTGCGGCAAACGCCAAGCCCACTGCTTGAGAACGGTGAATCTTTTCTTTGTCGAGCCCTGTTGCTAACAAAAGAGTGCTCGCCGGATAAAAGGAGTTGATCGTTGCAGTGATGGACAACAGTCCGTGTCGTACAGCAAGTAAATAGATGGCGTTTGCAGCTGTGTCTAATAGGCCAGATCCCGCAATTAAACGAAGCTGCGGACGCACATCTGAAATTTTGTTTTTACTTAACAGCAAAACAACGAACATAAATGGCACCGATGTGCAACGCATTGCTAACACTGGCCAAAGACCAGAGTTATCGCTCGTGTGTCCGAGAATGACAAACAACGAACCAAACACACTTCCCGCAACGATGGCCATTACGAAAACACTGCGGGGTGCACGGCGATGATGAGGGCCTAACGCATCACTGACTAACGCGATAGCAATAAGTGCGATGGGGATTCCAGCTAGCGCCAATCCGCCAGGTCGTTCCCCTGTCGATAATCCCACAATGACAGGAATTGCTGCAGCAGTTACTGCAGACACTGGAGCAACCACGGTCATGAATCCGCTACCCATCGCCTTGTAGAAGGCAAGTAGTCCCGTTGCGCCAGCGACACCGCCTACACCACCCCAGAACCAATCAGAGACCGGAGGGGTGGGCACGCCCGACAAAAGAACGATGACAAGAAGTGCAAGAAATCCACAGAATTGCCCAACCACGGTGACGGTGATTGCAGATACTGATCGAGTCGCACGTCCGCCGCAATAATCGGCCACGCCATACACGCTGGCTGCAAGGACTGCGAGAAGAATATCCACTACGGGATTCTAGTGGGCGCGACGGGGCTCGAACCCGGGACCCCCACCATGTCATGGTGGTGCTCTACCAACTGAGCTACACGCCCTCAATAGGTAATTGTCAGTTTATCAGGGCTTCAGCGTGAGCGTCACTTCGTTGGCCAAAAGCCGACCCCGGCGAGTGAGCACCACACGGTCTCCCCTACGTTCCACAAGGTCACCTAGGTAATCCTCATCGAGTGTGCCCGCAGGAACTCCATCGATAGTGCGTAGAGAAAGTTCGAGAGCTTCCTTTTTGCGTCCGAAATCATCGAGCACTTCGTCGGCGGCTTCCACCGATTCATTTGCAATCACTGCTGCGATGTATCGCTCTGGTGTACGCATGTTCCACCAACGCCTGCCATCTAAATGTGAATGCGCTGCACAGCCGAAACTTGTGTAGTTGCCCTGCGACCAATACACCTTGTTGTGCCTGCATTCGTGACCAGGCAAAGCCCAATTGCTTATTTCGTAGTTGTGCATGCCCGCTGCCAACAATGCATCGTCGACAATGATGTATTTATCTGCTTGGTCGTCGTCGTCGGGATACCGCGATGGATCGTCGGCGAGTGGTGTTCCCGCTTCAACTGTGAGACCGTATGCCGAGATGTGAGTGGGACGTAATGCAATCGCGGCATTCACAGTGGTTTCCCAATCTTCGGTTGATTCGCCGTTGACTCCATAAATGAGGTCGAGATTGATGGAGGTAATTCCCGCACTTCGCACAGATGCGATTGCCTTTTCAACATTTGCCGGATCATGAGTGCGATTCAGAGAGTGAAGCACTGATGGCACCATTGACTGCACGCCCATGCTGATGCGATTGACGCCAGCTTCTGCATAAATACGCATCATGTCTGTGGTGACATCGTCCGGATTGCATTCGATAGTGATCTCTGGCTGATTCGATACAGGAATTGCTTTCACAATGGCAGCTAGAAGATGTGGGTCGAGACGTGTGGGAGTACCGCCTCCAAAAAATACGGTGTCGGCAACGGGCATGCCATCTGCCACCTTGCGCTCAATGTCGGTAATCACCGCTTGAACATACGACTCCATAATGTCGTCTTTGTCGGTCCAAGTAGCGAACGCGCAATAGTCGCACCGATGTCGACAAAAGGGAATGTGTACATAGACACCGAACTCAGACATATAAATACTTACGCTGCTGGTGGCACGAACAACAGGCCAAGTTCAGACAACTTGTCACCCACATTGTCGACAGGCACATCGAGCATCACGGCGATTGCACGTGTGTCGTGTGCGCGTACCGTAATTACTTTTCCATTGAAGTCTTGACGCTGTACTTGAATCATGCGCAGCAACCGTTCGAGCATTTCGAACTGGGGGCCACTCATCGTGGACAACTTGGCAACGTCAATACGTAACTTGCGCGGAGCACCGTCATTGTTCGATGCTTCATCGCCCCGTTGCGAATCACGAGGAAGTAACTGATCGATACTGACCCCGTAGAAGCGAGCCAGTCTTTCCAGGCGAGGAACAGAGATTGCTCGCTCTCCGCGTTCATAGGCGCCCAAGACAGATGCCTTGAACTCGCTGTCGCTATTGGCCTCGACATCAGACAACGACCATTGTTTCTGTTGCCTGATACGGCGCAGACGCTCCCCGACTAGGTGCGTAAAGGGTGAATCTTTGAGAAGTTCGTCGTCAGAGTACGTAGGCATATCACCACCCAGTGTGGTGCATACGGTGAGGTCAGTGTGCGACCATCAGGGCAGCGCCCACAATGGCAGCAGTTTCGGCGCGCAGGATTCCCTCACCAAGCGACACCGTGACAGAAGCAAGAGCTAGCTCGGCTGGCGAGAAGCCACCTTCGGGGCCGATGACCAGGGTGGTCACATCTCGCGGATGTGCAGCGCCTCCTGGTTCGGCAAAGCCCACCGATTGGCCCAGTACGTCTCCTAGTGGTGTTGGGCCAGAGACGGTAGGCAAAAACACTCGTCGAGATTGCATGGCAGCAGCTTTTGCGATTCGCTGGTAACGCGCCATGACTTGTGGAATTTTGTCGTGAGCCCAACGCACCACGCTGTAATCGAGCGGAGCAAGAATCACGATGTGGTCGATGCCAATCTCGACCAATTTCTCGATCACTAAATCTGTCTTATCGCCCTTCACCGGCGCGATCACCACCGTAAGAGGTGTGTTACGGGGTGCTTCAGTGACGGATTCACCTATCACTGCGATGGAATCGTTGCGCCATTCACACTGGACCCATGAACCTTTGCCATCACTGCAGGTAACTGATTCGCCATCACGTAATCGCAATACACGAGACAGATGATGCTGGTCATCGGTAGTAAGTGATGGAGAAAAAACATTGTCGACAAAGACGTGTGCCGCCGATTGTCGCAATGCTTCGTTCACGAAAATGCTGACTTAATGCGAGAGAAGAATTTTTTGTCTGTGCTTGCCACTTCGTCGCCAGAGATTTCGGCCAAACGACGCATGATGGTTTCTTCTTCGTCATTTAGTTTCTTCGGAACAACTACCGACACTCGTACGCGCAAGTTGCCACGACCGCGCCCACTGAGATGCGGAATACCGCGTCCCTTTGCTACAAATTCATGACCATGCTGCGTACCAGCAGGCACCACAAGATCGAGTTCACCATCGAGTGCTTCTAGAACGCGATGCATACCGAGCGACGCCTGAGAAATCGAGAGCGGCAATAACCACACAAGGTCGTCGTCATCGCGAATGAATTCGGGGTGTTGTGCCACTGCAACATGCACATACAGATCGCCAGGACCACCACCGCGCGGCCCCACTGCTCCACGACCAGAAAGACGCAGTGTTTGCCCTGAGCTAATTCCGGCGGGCACATCAACTGTGTACGACTCACGCGACGACGTACGACCTTCTCCCGAGCACTTTGAGCACGGAGTAACAACGACCTTGCCCATGCCACCACAGCGCCCACACGGACCAGTGGTGACCATTTGGCCAAGCATGCTCTGACGCACACGACGAACCTGACCAACACCACCGCATTCGGTGCACGTGACGGGTTCGGTTCCCATCCCCGCGCCACTTCCTGTGCAGTCGGTGCATGTAATTGCTGTGTTTACTTCAACAGTTACTTCGGTGCCAAACATGACCGCTGCTAAATCGATGCGAGCAGTGACTTCGAGATCTTGACCACGCGGAGGACCGGCTTGCTGACGAGAACCGCCGCCGCCTCCGAAGAACGCCTCGAAAATGTCGCCAAAACCGCCGCCACCGAACGGGTCTCCCCCGCCGCCACCACCATTAAGGCCTTGTTCACCAAAACGGTCGTATCGCTCACGTGATTCAGGATCAGACAGCGCCTCATAGGCACGGCTGACTTTCTTGAACATGTCCTCGGCTTCAGCATCGCCAGGGTTTGCATCGGGATGCAGTTCTCGTGCACGACGACGGTACGACTTCTTGATTTCGTCGGCAGTTGCAGATCGACTCACCTGAAGTAATTCATAGAAATCTTCGCTCATGACACTCCTTCTGCAATATGACGCCCCAATTGTTCACTCACTACTTCAACAGTGGTGAGTGCTTGAGGATAATTCATTCGAGTTGGTCCGAGCACACCCACTGTGCCGATGACTTCACCATCGGCCATGACTGGTGCCACCACCACGGAACATGCAGACAAGGGTTCAATTCCATGTTCGGCTCCGATGGCTACAGAGAGTCCACGATCGAGAAGGTCTTGCAGCAAAGTCACCACAACAAATTGTTGTTCGATGGTTGACAACACATCACGCACAACATCGACTGCATCGAATGCGTTAGCCAATGATGATGCCCCACCGACAAAGACAGGTTTGTCGGCACGGTGACGCGAGAGCGCATTCACCGTGGCAAAGCACACTGCATCAACATGTGCATCGTTCGAAGATGGAACGGTGTGAATATCGGCCAATGAGTGCGACACCAAGGTTTTCGACAAATGCCGCACCGCTAATGCAATGTGGTCATCATTAATGTCTTCTGACATCTGAATGGTTTCGTTTTCCACGTTGTGATTAGACAGCACCACAACCACAGTGGCTGTACGCGGAGTGACTCGACTGATATGGACCGCCCGAACAATGGTGGCATCGGCCTCAGGACCAACAATGACTGCGGTGTGATGCGTGATATTGGCAAGAAGCGTGGTGGTATGACGCAATAAATCTTCCATGCGCCCATGGGCTGCACTAAAGAAGTCGCCCACTTGGGTTGCATCTTCACGTGCCAAGACTCCGCTATGTGCCATGGAATCGACAAAGTGCCTGTAGCCCTTATCGGTGGGGATACGACCAGCCGATGTATGGGGTTGAGCTAAATACCCCTCTTGTTCGAGGGCAGCCATCTCATTGCGCACTGTTGCCGACGACACTTTGACTGCAGGGATATTGGCAATGACCGTAGAGCCAACAGGTTGCCCCGTGGCTACGTATTCCTGCACTACGGCGCGAAGAATGGCGGTTTTGCGTTCGTCCAACATTGACTTACAAATTTACTTTCCGCTGACCGCTTTATAACGCGCCAGCGCTTCATTTCGTTCCACGGCATGGTCGACCATTGGTTCGGGATATCCCGTAGGTGCCAATAAACCAAGCGATGACGGCTCGTGAATTGATTTGTCGTCCAAGTCTGCGATTTCGGGAATCCAACGGCGCAGGTATGTACCGGTGGGGTCGAACTTGGCGCTTTGTGATGTGGGGTTAAAGACGCGGAAATAGGGAGCCGCATCGGTGCCGGTGCCAGCGGTCCATTGCCATCCGTGGTTGTTGGAAGCTATGTCGCCATCGACAAGATGCTGCATGAAAAATTTGGCACCCCACTGCCATGGCACATGAAGATCCTTCACCAAGAAACTGGCAACAATCATGCGCACACGATTATGCATAGAACCCGTAGCAAGCATTTGCCGAATGCCGGCATCGACAATGGGGTAACCCGTTTGGGCAGAACAGAATTTCTCAAAACGCTTCTGCGCATTTGCATCAGAGTCAATCGATAAGACATTCATTTTTTCCTGCAGGTTTTCCCACATTGTGCGTGGCTGATGAAACAACACGTCTGCATAAAACTCGCGCCATGCAAGTTCGCGCCGATAGTGATCGGCACCTTCTGTGCCGTTTAGATGCGCAATCAGTTGTCGTGGGTGAATCACACCGAACCGTAAATACGGAGACATCATTGAAGTACCGTCAATACCAGGGTTATCGCGGTCTTCTTGGTACGACGACAATTTTACAGACCAACTATTCCAGCGTTCCCATGCAGCATCCTCGCCGACTGGCGGCAATTCGGTAGCAGTGGTGCTGACCTCGGGATAGCCCTGACTATGTTGCACCTCATTGGCATACACAACATCGGTTTCAGTTGCCGACGAAAAATCGATGAGTGACCATCGCTTATAAAACGGTGTGAATACCTTCAGCGGTGTTCCATCGTCTTTGAGCACCGTTCCTGGATTCACACAGTAAGGGGAATCGGCCTCCACTAGCTCGATTCCGTTCGCGGCAAGCGCATCGCGAACTGCCGCATCACGCCTACGGCCGTACGGAGCAAAATCACTCGCGATATGAACACTTGTGGCTCCCACTAATTGTGCGAGTGCCAAAACCTCTACAAGAGGATCACCATGTCGCAGCACAAGATTGTTTCCCATTGCGGCATCTAGCGAACGCAAGTGGTTATACATAAAAGATTTGCGTGCATGCCCTGCAACTTCAAATCGAGGGTCAACGACAAACAGTGGCACGACAGCACTATTGGCAGCAGCCGATTGCAATGCCTTGTTATCGGCCAATCGCATATCGCGCCGAATCCACCAAATTGCAGTTGTCATTTTGCCTTCTTCAAGAACGGGAGCACACCCAACGCAAGCACCCCGCCATACGCAATTGACCAACGAATACTGATGTGGTCGCCAATCCAACCTGTGATGGGTCCGCCAATGGGGGTGGAACCAAGAAACGCCACCGATTGTAAAGCCATTATGCGACTGCGCATTTCAGGCCCGACTTTGCTCTGAGAAATTCCAGTCATCGACGCAACAAGCGCGGTGCCACCAAACCCAAGCGGCAATGCCACTACACACGCACTGTAGAAATTGGGCGCAAAACCCATGCCGATACAGGCCACACCACAAATGGCGATCATTGCGGCATACCAGCCCATAGTGACTTGTCGGAATCGTGCAGTCGCAAGCGCTCCACCCACACTGCCGAAACTGGTCATGGTGAGAAGGATCGGATATCCATTCGGTTCATTCCACATCACATCGCTCAGTTTTGGCAATACCACGCTGTAGTTAAAGGCAAATGTGCTGACCACCGTGAACACAACGAAGGAGTAACGCATATACGGATCCGCCCACACAAATTGAAGGGCTTCACGTACAGGCTTGCCATCTCGTTTCGCAGTTGGTACCGCAATCATGTCGGAACGTCGCAACATAAGTATGGAAACAATGACTGCCACATATGACACTGCATTCATAGAGAACAACCATGCAGTGCCAAGTGGACCAATGAGCGCAGCCGCAATTGCTGGTCCGAAAATACGAGATCCTGTCATTACCGTTGTGTTGAGAGACATTGCGTTAGAAATATCTTCCGGTTCCACCAACTCCGTCACCAAACCTCGACGTGACGGATTATCGATGGCGTTTGCAATACCCAGCACTAACGACAATGAGTAGATAACTGGCAACGATGCATGTCCACTGAAGTCGGCAACGGCTAGCAATACCGCTTGCACCAAGAGTGCAGTTTGAGTCCACATCGTGACCGTGCGCCGGTCGTGCCGATCGGCAAATCCGCCGGCCCATGCCCCCAGCAGCAACATCGGTAAGAACTGGAACAAGGTGTTCAAGCCAGCATCGGTTGCGCGATGGTTAATGCGGTAAATCAGAAGCGATGTCGCTGTGAACTGAAGCCACGTTCCGACATTAGAAAGTAACAACCCAACGAAGTACACACGGACGTTGCGGTGACGAAGCGACCGAAAAGCACTTCCCTTGTCAGACTTCGTCGACTCGGACATCAGTCGTCGAGCTTAAGAGCGCTAATAAAAACATCACCAGGCACTTCGACTCGGCCAATCGCCTTCA
>CAEZUL010000008.1_pt1 | contig 14716 bp, 13 predicted proteins | sample 7264471 | NCBI WGS metagenome assembly CAEZUL01 (sample SAMEA6813827, study PRJEB35770) | uncultured Acidimicrobiaceae bacterium | biome: Freshwater; feature: Freshwater reservoir; material: water | place: Czech Republic | collected 2016-04-20 | depth 0.5m m
CGTGGTTTTGGGTACCAAAACTGATGTGGAAACCAATCAGTGTTACTGCCTACATCGTTGCCGGAGAAGCAGTCATCCGAATCACAACGACCGCGACACCCACCAACGTTGTGTACTCGCCTGGTGATGGAAATGAGCCCGTGATATGTCGTGGTCCAGGTACACCGTGGACCTCCTCGAATGGAGACAACGACACCAGTTCGTGCATGTACACCTATCGGTCCGCGTCTCATACTCAGCCTTCTGGCGTATACAAAAGCAAGACCTCCATTGAATGGAAAATCACGTGGACCTCAAATTTGGGCGCTCGAGGCAATCTGGGAACCATTCGATTGGGTCTGAACTCCAATGTCCGTGTGCTCGAGATGCAAGCATTGTCTCGTTGACCGCAATTGGCAATATCCTCGTGCGGTACCCCTGAAAGGCCACATCATGAATGACGACAAAGATCGCTTCCTCCTCGACCGCCGCTACACAGCAGCTTTCGAGAATCTTGAAGACAGCACAATCGCCACCCTTGCTCTTCAACTCGAAGGCGACCTTCGTGATGGTTTCGCTCGCATCGTCGGACTTTCTGCTGCAGCGTTTGATGATCAGGCATCACTCGGAGGACTTATCCGTGAAGGCATCGCAAAACGTCGCGTGGCCCACGATTCCGGAGTTGTATTGGCCGAGCCATGCACACAATGGACTATTGAAAAATTGGGCGATTCATCGGAAGACCCCACTCTCGAAGAACTTCACGCTGTCTTGCCAGAGGCAACAGAGAAATTTGGTATGGATGCAGTGCGCCTGATGGTCATTCAGTACTCACGTTCTCTTAAGGGTTTCCGTCAATTAGTAGCAACCGATGAGCGGTTCGCTCCATCGGGAAGCGCACCTGGTATTACCGTTCTCGAAAAAGACGAAGCCGAACAAGCAGCAAAGCGTGAAGCACGCAAGGCGCGTAAAGCGGAAGAAAAAGCAGCCAAGGCTAAGCAGCAAGGAAAGCGCTAGCCGAAAAATACGGTTGCCACATTGTCGTATAGCGACAAGTCGACATACCGAGTTTTCCCCACCATGTCATGAAGTGGAACGGTGACTATGTCGTCGCCTTTCACAGCAACCATCGATGCTTCAACCCCTTCGTGCAGAGCAGTCACTGCTGCCACTCCGAGGCGGGTGCATAACACTCGATCGAATGCTGCGGGTGTGCCACCACGTTGCACATGCCCAATTTGCACCACACGTGTTTCAAATCCAGTGCGTTGAAAAAGTTCGCGTGCAACTTCGACACTGATGCCACCCAACCGATGACGACCATATGGGTCGAGATCGTATTGCGGCATTGGCATTGTTCCTTCCGCAGGCATAGCTCCTTCAGCAACCACAACAATGGAAGCAAATTTTCCACGCGCGTGTTTGCGCTTGACTGCTTCAGCGATGTATTCAATATTGAACGGCCGTTCAGGAATAAGAACTGCCGTCGCTCCACCAGCAATACCGGCATATGTGGCAATCCATCCGGTATCGCGACCCATTACTTCAACAACCATGATTCGGTCATGACTTTCGGCTGTGGTGTGTAACCGATCAATTGCATCGGTAGCAGTCTGTACGGCAGTGTGAAAACCAAAACACACATCGGTTCCTTCAACGTCATTATCGATAGTCTTGGGAACTCCGAGAACGTTGATACCCACCTCATCGTGCAGTCGTGATGCGACGGTGAGAGACCCATTGCCACCAATCACGATGAGAGCATCAATCGACATGATGTTCATCACTTCACGAACTCGTTGCGGCCCACCGTCTGTGTCGTAGGGGCTACCTCGGCGGGTGCCCAGAATTGTTCCCCCATGCGGCAAGGTGCCGCGCATTGTTTCCACAGTGAGTTCCATGCTGCGCATTTCCAGCACACCATCCCACGCATCCAGAAAACCCACCACCGTGTCGCCATGATCGTTGATTGCTTTACGCACCACTGCACGAATGACTGCGTTTAGACCGGGGCAATCTCCCCCACCAGTTAAAACTCCAATGCGCATGGGCACACGCTAACCACGGAAAAGTACAGGAGTTCTCTATTTACAGAAAAGTAAGTTCATCATCTAACGAAATGGAACCAGGTGTTGTTATTCGTGCGTACACCCCGACCGCTTGATTCAGATCTCGCACCACGTGGCGCAATATGTTGCGGTCTTCGGGAATGTTGTCGTTGATACGCCGAGTAATCATGATGCATCGCGGACACGGATCGAGAAACTCAATGACTGTAGTGCCAATGCGTGCAGTGCGACCTTTCCACGAGAACTCAATATGTCCTTCGTGATGTTGGGTTTCAACCACAATGCTCGGCCTGAATCGCAATACATCAACAACAGAATCAGGCAATGCTTCCTGCAGTGCTGTTAACGCAGATGTAGTCATCACCATGAGTGGCCAGCAATCGTGGTGTGTTCCGGGTGGTGATTCAAATTCACCCACTTCAGGTGGGAATACGGAGAAGTCAGGAAGCGGTTCATCTTCGGCACGACCAAAAATTCCGCGCAACTCCGTCATAACATCTGCTGAGTCAGCTGCGCCACGACGAAAGTGTTCAATGTTGCCCGAGGCAGGCAAAGATTCAAGTGTCACCGAATGGTGCAATGCTTCAGAGAGTGCGGTGTGCACGTTTTCATCGCTGCTAAGAATCTCGGAACCGTTTGGCAAGGTGATCACAACATGATTGCTCTGATCTCCGATGGGACGTGCAGTGAATTGCATGAGATCACCAATTTTTTTAGCACCCCGAATACCACCGCGTTCGTTGTCGCGAATGGCCCAGTGACGATCGCCCACAATTCCGAGTTCCGATACACCTATTGATGGGACCTGAACCCCCACCATTGATTTCACGGGGTAGGTCCATAGTTGTGACACCCTCATGACGAATGCTCAGCTGTAATAAGGGTTTGAACCCGTTGCATGATCGGTGATGTCACGCACTTTGACAACGCCAGGAACTTGTTCAATCAAGGTGGTCTGCACACCATCGAGCATGGTCATCTTGCTCATGGAGCAGCCATGGCAACCGCCACCCATGGTGAGGTAGGCAACGCCTTCAGTGTCGTGACCGACGAAAGTAACAAAGCCACCATGTGCAGCAAGTGATGGATTGACATCAACAGAAATAACAGCCTCGATAGATGCCGACAATTCGTCATCGTTAACAAGACCCTCGATCATTGCAACCGGCGGTTTGTTGGGGTTACGAATGATGAGACCTTGACGCTCGGAATAATCGAGAGTGGCACCATTGATGTGTTCGAAACTTGCAAGCGGGATGATGACTTTCAGTCCTTCAATCGTGCGCACTTCATCAGAGAACGCGGCCTGCGTCACAATCTCGAAAGATAAGTCGTACTTGAATTCTTCGCCAGGAGCCGCCATCACTTCGAGACGAAGTCCAAGGCGCTCTTTTTCTGGTTCTTCATCACGAAGAATCTTGAGTTGCACAAGTGCTTCCTCAGTGATTTCGATAATGGTGTCGGTGCTGTCGGGGGCAAGTGGGCTCACGATGTGAAGGCTATCTACTGACGGGGGCACCAAACACGGTGGTGCGCAACTACTGCCCTACCCGGAGGTTCGAGCCTCCACCATCGACCTGGATTCGTTGTCCGGTGATGTACGAGGCAGCTGGAGAACAGAACCACAACACAGCATTAGCAATGTCTTCAGGCTGGCAGACCCTGCCGAAGGGGGCATCACTATCCATTGAACGTAGGTCGTCCATTTCGCGTCGGCCCGTGATGGCTCGAGCTAAGCGCACACCCATATCGGTCTCCACCAACCCCGGCGCCACGATGTTGACGCGGATATTGTTCGGTCGTTCTTCCTTTGCCAAAGTAAGTGCCAGTGCTTCCATTGCTGCTTTGCCCATGTTGTAGGGAGCACCATTTGCCGACATGCCTGAAGTAGCAACAGATGAAATGAATACGATGTCACCGCGATCTCGTGCGCGCATGGACGGCAACAGTGCCCGACACAATTGATGAGGCCCAAGCGCGTGGGTGGCCACTAACTGCCACAACTCTTCAGCTGTTGTATCGGCAACGCTTCGACCTTTAGATGCGATGCCCCCATTGAGCACTGCAATATCAATGCCGCTGTGCACTGACAAAATATCTTGCACCATCGCAACATTTTCTTCAGGAATATCATTTGCTCCCTGATGAATGGTGGCCAGTCCACCCGCATCGATAATGGTGCGCATTGTTTCTTCAGCAGCTTCTTTATTGCGGTGGTAGTTGATTGCAACTGTCGCACCTTCTGCTGCAAGCGCGAGTGAAATCGCTTTACCGATTCCGCGTCCTCCGCCAGTGACCAATGCAATTCGTCCGTCTAAAACGCCCATAGTTTCCCCCATATGTTTCTGACCGTGAATGCCACATTTGCGGCCTCACTATGACAACCTAGACCCATGAATGAAGGCAGTCGTAAGGCAATCATCGCGGCGTTTTTCGCCAACCTCGGAATCGCTATCTCTAAATTTGTCGGCTTTCTCATTACAGGGTCAGCCGGATTAGCAGCAGAGGCCGTCCATTCCTTTGCTGACACGGGAAATCAAGGGCTTCTCATGCTGGGAGCCAAGCGCTCAGTGAAGGCGCGAGACGAAGAACATCCATTCGGCCACGAACGTGAGCGCTACTTCTGGGCATTCATTGTGGCACTCGTATTGTTCAGCATGGGTGGCCTCTTTGCTCTGTACGAAGGCATACATAAATTTCGTAATCCTCATGAGACGGACAACATTGGAATTGCCGTTGGAATTCTGATTGTGGCAATTCTTCTCGAGTCCTATTCCCTACGAACAGCCATCAAAGAAACTGCTCATGTGAAATCGCCTGATCAGAGTTACTGGCAATTTATTCGCTCGGCAAAGCAACCAGAACTCCCCACCGTTTTGCTCGAAGATGTTGCAGCAGAAACCGGCCTCTTGTTTGCTCTCGCTGGCGTCCTTCTTGCCCACTACACACATGAACCACGATGGGATGCAGTGGGTTCCATTGCCATTGGACTTCTTCTTGTGGTTGTTGCCTTCATTCTCGGTGCAGAGATGAAAGGTCTCCTTATGGGTGAGACGGCCTCACCCGAGACTCGACTCGCACTGGCCAAAGCACTTCGTGATCACCCTCATGTGCAAGAAGTTATTTACTTGCACACAGAGCACTTAGGCCCCGACGCCCTTCTCGTTGCAGCGAAAGCCATTTTTAGTCCCACATTGTCGGCAGCAGACGTAAGCCGCAGCATCGATGAAGCAGAAGTAGAGATGCGACGGGCAGTGCCGAGCGCGCGATTCATCTTTATTGAACCCGACATTGCCCGCACTGGCATATAACCTCAGACGTACAACCAAACAATGGGGAGCTCGCGCGATCGGCGGGCTGAGAGGGTCACTGCGGTGACCGACCCACAACCTGATCTGGATAATGCCAGCGGAGGGAAACAACATGGCTTTCACGCACGCAATCATTTTCACTGGCGGCGACCCACCACATCCCAATGTTGTGAAACATCTTGATAGAGATGCGCTCGTTATCGCAGCCGATTCTGGTTATACCCATGCGCAATCACTCGGCATGCAACCACATCTTCTGGTGGGTGACATGGACTCCATTTCACCGGCAGATATTGCAGACGCACAAGCGCGCAGTGTGGAGATTCACGCGTACAACACAGCCAAAGATGAAACCGACACAGAAATTGCCGTCTCTGGTTCAATCGAGCGTGGCATTACTGACATCACAGTCGTATCGGGTGGAGGCGACCGCTTCGACCATCTCTTGGGCATGGTGCATTCGCTAGCCACCTCACATTGCACTCTTTACTTAGGAAAAGCACATGTGCAATTTGCTCAACAAGACTTACCGCGCACACTTTCGGTCTCTATTGGTGACGTGGTTTCACTCATACCATTGGGTGGATCGGCTCGCATTTCCACTACCGGCCTGCAATGGAATTTGTGCGACGAGGACCTACATGCATTCGCATCTCGTGGTGTGAGCAATATCGCCACCCACCCATCCGTTGATGTCGTCGTTACTCGCGGCTCAGTAGCAATTATCCAGCCAAATTTCATTGAAGGAACACAATGAAACGATTCATCTTTCTCATCACTGCAGTGGTCGCATTGTCATCATGCACTTCCGCTGCAACTGAAACTGCCCAAGAAAAAACTACAACTCTCACGCTTCTGGCCTACGACGCATTTACGCCAGAGCCAGGCATTTTTGATTCGTTTACTAACGACACAGGTATTGCCGTAAAAATTGTGACGGGTGGAGATTCAGGCGTACTGATTTCTAAAGCGATTCTTACTGCGGGGAAGCCTGAAGGAGACGTGCTGTGGGGTGTTGACAACACAATGCTGTCGCGAGCGCAGCAAGCGTCACTCCTCACAAGTTATGAACCAGTCGATATCGGAGACATTTGTTTAAATGCCGATACAGACTGGTTTGCAAGTAGGAATCTTGCCATACCTACTCGGCTAGAAGATTTAGTGCTCCCCCAATATCGGGGTCTAGTTGTCACTCAAGATCCTGTTGCTTCATCACCTGGTCTTGGTTTTCTACTCGGAACCATTGCTCACTTCGGAGAAGGAAAATGGCAGAAGTATTGGTCAGCGTTACAAAGTAACGGTGTTCATATTGCCCCCGATTGGACTACTGCATACACCATTGATTTTTCCGGAGGTTCTGGCAACGGTAAATACCCCCTTGTTGTGAGCTACGGCTCTAGTCCACCTGCCGAAGTTCTCTATGCAGACCCATCAGCGCCGATAACTGAACCAACAACCTCTGTCATTGAGTCATCTTGTTTCCGTCAAACTGAATACGTTGGTGTTCTGCGAGGAAGCAAACACATCACGGCTTCTCAGCAATTGATTTCCTTTCTGTTAGGAAAGAAATTTCAAGAGTCCATGCCCCTTTCACTATTCGTTTTCCCCGTGAACCCAGATGCAACATTGCCGGACCTATTCACCAAATTTGCCGTGCGTGCAAAAACACCACTCACTATTAGTCCTCAAGACATAGAAAAGAACCGAGAAAAATGGCTGAACGAGTGGAGAGCACTACTGCTATGACCATGCGACGACTGCTATCTGTTTTCCCAATCGGATTCGTAGTCGTCTTTCTCGTTCTGCCTTTTTTCAATTCGGTTGCATCATTCTTCAGTCTGAGCACTACTCGAGAAGTCTTATCAAACTCCTCCATGCTTGGCATTGTGTGGTTTTCACTATGGCAAGCCATGTTGTCTGTGGTCGCCACAATGATTGTTGCCTTCCCCGCTACATGGGCATTGTCACGTTTCCAATTTCGAGGAGCACAGCTGTGCCGGGGCCTACTGACAACACCTTTTGTTTTGCCTTCAATCGTTGTAGCTGCAGGGGTGCTTGCCATCACACATCGCACTGGAGTCGTGTCGATTTTGTGGGCTCATGTGGTTTTTAATGTGGCGGTGGTGCTGCGCCTAGTAGGTCCTCGCTGGTCACTGTTACATCCGAAATACGAAGAATCAGCTGCCACTTTGGGATCTTCGCCTCTGCGGACTTTTGTTTACGTTGTGTGGCCCACTATCCGCACAACAGTCCGATCAGCGGCAGCACTTGTATTTGCATATTGCTTCACATCATTTGGTGTGATCTCTATTGTGGGCGGATTTTCTCGGCGCACCTTAGAAACAGAAATATTCACTCAATCTGTGCGACTAGGCAACATGGATGTCGCTATTTCTCTAGCAATTATCCAAATGATTGTTGTGTTGTTGGTATTCCAAATATCTCGTCCATCTGTGCAACAAACATCGTCTATAAATGTGGTGGCTACCCCGACTGCACTGAATGTGAAGACACGAGGAAGATGGATTGTGTTGGTATCGGTTGTTGCACCCACGCTCATAGTGACTCTTCCCCTTCTTGCCACCTTGATGCGATCTATCTCGTATCGAGGGCAGCTCTCTCTTCATGCGTGGAGCACCGTACTTAGCGGGACATTGCCTCGACTCAACGTCTCTACCTGGAAAGTGATGGGCACTTCACTTGTGTTTTCGCTTGCCACTGCATTTCTCGCAGTTTCGCTCGCTCTCATCGCTTCACAACAAATGAGTGGTAATCATTTTCAATATTCATCGCAACATCGCGTACTACGCCTTATCACTTCTCTGCCAATCGTTGTATCGGCCGCAACGCTCGGTCTCGGACTTGTCACTACATTCAATAAAGACCCATTTGCATGGCGTAGCCATACCTGGCTTATCCCGGTTATTCATGCAGTCATAGCTCTACCAATTGCGATTCGCATCCTAGAACCAGCAATACAAGCAATACCCCTGACCTTGCGCGACAATGCGGCAACTTTGGGTGCCACACCATGGCAAACATGGTTGCACGTAGACGTTGCACTACTCCGTCCTGCTTTGCTACGTAGCTTCGGCTTTGCAGCAACCATCTCTTTAGGTGAATTTGGTGCAACTTCTTTTCTCACTCGATCGGATTCCACCACGATGACTATGGCTATTTCTCAACTTCTTGGCCGCCCCGGCGCCATTACCCAACAATCGGGATACGTATTGGCTTCGGTGCTTATTGTTCTTACCGTGGGAATATCTAGCCGTGCTTAAAGTGAACAATCTCTGTGTGTCTTACACCGACCAGCAAATAGTTTCTGGACTTTCATTTGAAGTACCTACTGCAACCACTTTGACAATCACTGGGCCATCGGGTGCAGGCAAGAGCACAGTATTGAAAGCAATATGTGGCCTAGTGAGAACTTCAAGTGGATCAGTCTTTATTGACAATCGCGACATCACACAACTTCCCACCCATCGTCGAGGCATTGGACTTGTGACGCAAACCAATGACTTATTTCCTCACCTCACTGTTGCGCAAAATATTGCATTCGGATTACGGATGAACGGTGCATCGAATCGAGAAATGTCAGATCGTGTTCGAGAAATGTTGAACGTAGTTGGTCTCGCGAACTTTGCTGATCGCGATATCAACTCGCTCTCTGGCGGCGAGGCCCGACGCATTGCGCTGGCAAGGTCTCTTGCTCCGTCACCAAAAATTCTGCTACTTGACGAACCTTTTACTGGCCTCGACGATGAGATACGCATCTCCCTCATGTACCAGACAAAGGCCATTCTTGCTTCATCATCCATGACGTCGATCTTGGTGACGCATGATCATTCGGAAGCAGAATTTTTCTCCACGTCGGCACTCTCATTACCACCCCCAGTCGAACCCTCCCTGTAAGGGCCATCCACGCTTTGCAAACAATTCCGTTTGCATTCAGAAACGAAAAAACCGTGGCCGACATAACTTTCGCCATGCCAGCCACGGTTTCCCGGACTATTCAGTCGTAAGGGTTTTAGTCCTTAGACGCCTGACTGCGTCGAACGAGGTACGCAATAACTGCAACCGCGATTAACGCAATGATGATCCAGAGGATCGGTGAAGATCCACTGCTGTCATTGCTAGGAGCATCTGTGCCTGAAGCAACCGTGGTTTCAGTTCCTGCAGCAACGGTTGTGTCTGACGCAGCAACGGTGGTGTCTGACGACGCAGCAGGAGCAACCATTGCGCTACTTGCCTTCGCAGAGGCACGCTTCACAGGCACTGTGATCTCCTTGGTCTTTCCACCGGCTGCAACCGTGAAGACAAGAGTCGAGGCATCAGCACCCAATGGCACAGAATTAGCACCTGTCAAGAGAACTGCAGGCCCACCATTAACGCTGACGGAAACTTCACCATTTGGCAATCCTGCAGCTGCTGCCATACCGGCAACGCACGCTTCCCGACATGTGAAGTCTTTGCCCTTATCATCAACAAGTACTTCAGTTGGCGGCGCGACTGGCAACGGTGTGTTGTCAGCCACTGTGGTCGTTGTGACTTCTGCAGGCGTTGCTGGTTCTGTCGTAGGAGTTGAAGGATTTGCCTTGACGCGAACTTCAGTGTCGTCCATGTCAGCGCCGTAATACCCAGCCCACCAGCAGCCATCTTGGCCGCCGTCTGTATATCGCACCGAGCGTGCACCCGTTGAGTACCCAGTAAATGTGACTGAGTGCTGTACCCATGACTGATCTACCCAGTCAGACTCGTGCACATACTGGAGATTTCCTTCATCACCAATGTTCTTGGTGTCAAGCACATTGCCTTCAGCGTCGAGAAGCTCAGCGCGCATGAAGAAACGGCCACCACAACGGCCGTTGAACCAGGTGCTCACGGAGATATCCGGAGATGTATCGAGATATGAATCTCCTTCTGCACTGAGACTGACAGTTTGGCTGCGAGTTCCCAGCCAATATGAAGTGGCCGCAATGGCTGTTCCACTACGTGGACGCTGCCACTCGCCACCTTCGTATCCGAAGCCATTCCCAACATAGACGTCACCTGTGTACGACCAGCCTGTAGTTCCTTCTTCGTTACTTGGGTTAACTACAAGGTTTGGACCGAATGTGGCACTCGAGGATGACACTTCGTTGCTCGTTTCATCCCCTGGCTGAGTAATCGCAGAGTTTCTTTGTCTGTTTTCAGATTCAGATTGAGAGCACGATGCGAAGATCAGTGCACTCGCTACCGCAAACGCGGCGAGTATTTTTGTGTTTTGTTTCATTTCTGCCTTTCAGAACACGGACAATTGGATACTAATAACAATTAGGGAGAGATTCAAGACTAAATGGATATAAAGTTCATGTACATAGTCTTTCTCAGAGACAGGCGTGCTCCGCTACAAAATGAGCCCGTAATATCCTCCACCTATAAACATTAGGATTCTCCACATGCAAGTCCCCAAGAAGAAACGCCAGGATGGCCTAGCGACCATGCAAATTCTTCTCGACGCAGCCGTCATCGAACTGGAGGCCCAGGGAGAAACTGGGTTTGACATGGATGCAGTTCTTGCCCAAACAGGAGTGGCTCGAAGTTCTCTCTATCACCACTTCACAAACAAAAATGGGTTGATCGCTGCAGCAGAGATTGAAATTGTTCGACTCACAATGCATAAAGAGAATGTCGCTCAGCGCCAACTGTATGAGCAAACCACATCGTTTGAGCAGCTTTTCGACATCGTGTCACTCTTTATGCGTGCTGATAGCACCGATCGCGGAATAGATGTTCGTCGCAGTCGTTCACGCTTAATGACTGCTGCATTACACAATAAAAAAGTTGCTGAGGCAATTACTGAAGCACAGCGCAGTGAATCGCGCTACTACGCCGAAAGTATGGAAATCGCCCAGAAAAATGGCGTCATCCGAAAAGACATTGACACATTGGCAGTTTCCTATTGGATTCAAGGCCAGTTTTTCGGACGCATTTTGCTCGACATAGCGGAAGAAGATGACGAGGTCGCACGACAATGGGTAGAGACTTCATTAGTTGCACTAAAAGCAGTGCTGTCGCCAAATAATTAATCATCATTGACGTTGCGGAAAAATTTTTACTGAACCGACCAATCGCTCACGAATTAACTGTGGAAACTGCTGGAACATACACACCGTACGATTCGGCTGAAGTGTTCGATGTCCCATCTGAGTTGACGGCACTCACACGGAAGTAATACGTGCGACCACCAAGTAAACCGCTAATAGATGTCGATGTGTTAGTGCTCACACCATCGTTGTACACGCTGAATGAACCACCACTTGAAGTGGCGTACTCCACAATGTAATCAGTGATTGCAGTTCCGCCGTTAAGACCGGCCGCTGCCCAGGAGAGTTCAGCTTGGGAAGCACCTGTGTGTGAAGCCTGTCGGACCTTCACACTGGTGTCGTCCATTGCCGCACCGTAATAGCCCCACCACCAACAGGTGTCTTGGCCGCCATCGGTATAACGAACCGAACGCACTCCCGACGAGTACCCAGTGAAACGTAATGTGCGTTTGGTCCACACACCGTCGACGCCTGTAATTAAGGAATTTTCAGATCCATAATTTTGTGTTGCCAGAACATTGCCAGCATTGTCTAACAACTCGGCTCTCATAAAAAACTGTCCACCGCAACGGCCATTAAACCAAGTACTCGCTTCAATATCAGGCGAAGTGTCGAGATATGTGGTGGTTTCAGATGCAAGGCTTACTGTCTGAGTTCTTGTGCCCAATGTGTAAGAGGTCGACACCGAGTTAGTATCCGAATGCGGACTGTTCCATTCAGGACCCACATACCAATCACCTGTGTATGTCCAGCCTGTTGTGCCCGACTCTGCTCCTGGGTTCACGACTAGGTTCGCACCAAGGAATGCGCTTTCAGCGCTAATTGATGTGGGCGCACTTGGCAATAACGCAGTGGGAATCGCAGAAGCATTTGTGCTCCAAGATGTTGTACCAACTTGAGGAGACAAAGAGTTGTTCCATCCAGCTACTCGAACGTAATACGTTGTGCCGTTTACTAACCCTGAAATGTTGTAGGTGGTATTGGTGGTACCCGTGTACGTGTAACTCGCATTCCATGTCGAATCTGTTCCCCACCAAATTTGGTAATTGTCGCCGCCATGTTCTACTGCGCCCCACGAGACATTTATTTGACCATTGCTTCCTGAGATTGATGTGATCACAGGTGCTGGAGCCAACGGCGTGATAGCTGACGTTTCTGTACTACCAACACCAGATCCAGCAGCATTGACTGCAGACACCGTGAAGTAATACGCCACCCCATTTGTTAATCCGGTGATTGTTGCTGTACGAGATGTTGAAGCACCATCGTTAAAGATCGAGTATGGCCCGCCACTGGTTGTTGAGTACTTAATGATGTAATCAGAAATTGCGGCACCGTTCGTTGAGCTTGGTGCATTCCAAGTGAGTGAGACTTGGCCGTTACCACTACTGGTGCCAACAGATAACGGTTGAGTGGGTGTACTAAATGAACGAACAGGTCGGACATTGAAGCCGTAATTCTTTCCCCAGTTGTCATTGGAATTTGTGGCGAATGACCAGTTACGTGCTTGAGAAGCAGAGTTCTGAGTCGAACTCCAGTAGGTGGTCGTTGATATTCCCGTTGATACTTGAGTACCAGCCTTAAACCCACCAATTTCTAGACGTTGCGCATACATCTGCAGCAGTTCGTCTATGGATGGCAAAAACCAGTCTGAGAATCCGCCACCGTCATATGCGATGGCCCTGTCAGATGCTCCCGAGACACACGACGAGGCGACCACTGCCGTATTCGCTTTGCCCGAACCGATTGACGTTCCAGTGGAACCTGCGATAGAGCTAGAGGAGTTGTTACACCACGCGATGTTTGGATCAGCGCCACCATTCCAATTGTTGGGCGCTGCCTCGAAATACTGCCCGCTTGAATTGCCATTCGTCGAAGGCGTGATGAAGATGATCCCTCCACCTGGACCAATATCACCAACAGCGCATGTTCCAGAACATGGCTGAGCAGGAGTTACTGCTCCGGTTGAACTGGAGTACACCCCGGTTCCACCAGAATTCTTGGCCGCAACCTTGAAATAGTAAGTCACTCCATTTGTCAGACCAGTCACAGTGGCGGTGGTGTTCGTAGAGACACCATCATTAAAGACTGTGTACGAACCGTTTGCGGATTGCGAATACGAAACCACATAGTCAGAGATAGCGGCACCACCAGCTGATGTGGGCACATTCCATGTGAGCGACACAGCGTTAGTGCCTTTGGTTGCCGACACTGACAGCGGCGCACTCGGCGTTGCTGCTTGAGGCGCGAGCGTGGTGGTGGTCGTAGTCGAAGTTGTTGTCGTTGTTGTCGTTGTCGTTGTCGTTGTTGACGTCGTAGTAGTAGTCGGCGGAATAGTCGATGTTGTTGTTGTCGTAGTAGTAGTCGGCGGAATAGTCGATGTCGTCGTAGAAGTCGTAGGTGGAACCGTCGTTGTCGTTGTCGTTCTCGGAATAGTCGTAGTTACAGGCGGAACAGTGGTTGTAGTCGTTGTCGTAGTAGTTGTTTTAGGAATAGTCGACGTAGTAGTTGAGGTCGTTGTCGTTGTTTTTGGAATAGTTGTAGTAGTTGTTGAAGTTGATGTAGTCACTAATGGTTTTTGGTACCGGAACGGCTGCCTCATCCCCGCCTTTAGTGAAGGTCGATAAATAGCTAAAGAGTGATCACCCTCCTCAAGATCATCGGGCAAGGTTGCAGTAATTCGCACGGTTCCACCGCCGTCGGCTTTGACCGTCGACAACACCCGCGGCGTAGAGGCAACAACCAGTTGCACCCATTCACTTGGTCTAAATCCTGAATATTGCACAGCGATTGGCCCGCCCGGTTGAACATCATTCAGAGTTGCCAATGGTTCTTGCGGGTTCACCATTGCAAAGCTCATCACGGCCGACTCGGAGGGAGGGTCTGGAGGGGGTGCTTGTTGCTCAACAATAGAAAAATCTCGCTGCGCTGCCGGCGGCAAGTCACCCTTAGTTGCAGCTGATGCAAGTTCTGGCACCAGTTCAGCCGTTGCTTTCTTATTATCTAAAACACCCGCTTCAGTTTTCACTACTTTTGTTCCGTCAGTCTTTACCACTGTCGTTTCAATGAGATTGTTACCTATTTGCTTTGCTATTTCGTACTTAGCTCCAGACGACCCACCGGGAGCTTCACTTGTACGAATCTCAAAAGATGGTGCATCCTTGGTGGTGGTGACTTCAATTTTTGCACCGTCAGCAGCGACCAACTGGACCGTAATACCTTTGCTTGACGAAGTGAGAGCGTTTTCAGAACCAGTTGAAGTAGCTGC
>CAEZUL010000009.1_pt1 | contig 14573 bp, 9 predicted proteins | sample 7264471 | NCBI WGS metagenome assembly CAEZUL01 (sample SAMEA6813827, study PRJEB35770) | uncultured Acidimicrobiaceae bacterium | biome: Freshwater; feature: Freshwater reservoir; material: water | place: Czech Republic | collected 2016-04-20 | depth 0.5m m
CAACAAGTTCTGGGTCGTCGTAGTCGCCCCATGTGTACATCGCCAAGGTGCCAGAGCTCTTGTTGATAACGCGACTCCAGTCGCCTGATGCAAGTTTTGCACCGTCACCACCAGCAGCTGCTGTGGTGTCTGGTGCAGAATCGCTTGAACCACAGGCCATGAGCACCACGGCCATACCAGCAGTTGCAGTTCCGGCCTTTATAAACGCACGTCGATTGAGCTTTTCGCGAAAGCTGTCGGGTGCGAGGATTCTAAGTTCCTGTGTCATGTGGTTTCTCCTTGTTGTGTTGTTGTAGAGATCGTGGGCAACCTAGTGCAAACCAGGTTGAGAGTAGGACAAGTTATGCGTCGACACCTTCGGCCATGACGACACCTGCTTGGCGAGCAGAAAAGAGATACACCTCTTCGGCTGCCCACGTGCACCAAACATCGTCACCGAGTGCGGGGCGGGGTTGCATGCTGCGTGGACACAACACCAATAGATCACGCCCTCCGGCTGTAACCACGTACTGCAAGACATCACCAAAATGTGAGATTCCCGAAATACGACCCCGGACTGAATTCTCGGCACGGGTGGGTTGATCATGAGACAAACTGATGCACTCAGGGCGAACGGCCGACAGGGTGTCTTCGCCATTGGGTACGTCTTCTTCAGGACGAGACGCCACAAAGATGGTGCCGTCGTCGGCCAAAGCGCCGTCTTCAGTAGCGACGCCGGTCCAAAAGTTGTTGCGGCCAACGAAACCAGCCACAAAAGCGGTTGCAGGGTGCTCGTACACGGTTTCTGGATCACCCAATTGTTCGATGTGGCCATCGAGCATGATGGCAATGCGGTCAGACATCGACATGGCTTCTTCTTGATCGTGGGTGACGAATACAAAAGTGATCCCCAGGCGACTCTGAAGCAACTTCAGTTCAATCTGCATCTCTTCGCGTAATTTACGGTCGAGCGCACCGAGTGGCTCATCGAGCAGCAAGACGCTCGGACGATTAACAAGTGCTCGCGCAACTGCGACTCGCTGTTGTTGTCCACCAGACATTTGGCGGGGATGACGATCTGCCAATTTGGTCATTTGCACCATGTCGAGTGCCTCAGCAACTCGGGTAGCAATCTCTGACTTGGCAGTGCCCGCCTGCTTAAGACCATACGCAACGTTCTCAGCAACAGTCATATGTGGGAACAACGCATAATGCTGAAACACCGTGTTGACTTCACGCTTGTACGAAGGAATGTTTTGTACTTCGAGACCGTTGATACGGATATGGCCAGCATCTGGCTGTTCGAAACCAGCCAACATGCGCAGGGTTGTTGTTTTGCCACAGCCGCTTGGTCCGAGCAATGACAAAAATTCGCCATGCTTAATGGACAAGTTCATTGAATCGACTGCAACCATGTCGCCGAACCGCTTCGTCACATTGACGAGTTCGACAGAACCCCGCTCACTTGCCACTCTCACCTCCTATTGGTGTGTACGCATCAAAGCATAGGCAACGACGACCAATACAGACGCACTCATAGCTAATCCAACCAAAGTCTGATGGATTGGTCACCTACAGTTCATATATGGAACCAAAAGTTCACACAGAAATCTCTGATCTCACAAAAAGACACCTTTGGGGCCATTTCACCCGCTTGGGGGGCGCCCAGCGCGAGGGACTTCCCATTATCGAGCGAGGAGAAGGTGCGTATGTATACGACGCACAAGGGCGCAAATACCTCGATGGTCTCAGCGGGCTATTTACGGTCAACATCGGTCACGGCCGCACCGAGCTCGCCGAGGCTGCTCGCGCACAAACCGAGAAGCTCGCCTACTTCCCTATCTGGAGCTACTCCACCGAACCTGCCGCACGCCTTGCGGGACGATTGGCAGATCTCGCACCAGGAGACGTAAACAGGGTGTACTTCACAGCAAGTGGTGGCGAAGCCGTGGAAGCTGCTTGGAAACTCGCCATCCAATATTTCTCTGTCATTGGTCAGCCGCAACGCCGCAAAGTAATTAGCCGCGATTACGCATATCACGGCACTTCTTTGGGGGCGCTGTCCATCACGGGCATCCAAGCGTTGCGTGAACCGTTCGAACCATTACTTCCTAACGCTGTGAAAATTCGCAACACCAATAGATACCGCTGCGAAACATGCGCCAATGCACCCGCATGCACTCTTGATTGTGCCGATGATTTAGAGCGACGCATTCTTGCCGAAGGTCCAGAGACCATTGCCATGGTGATTTTGGAACCGCTACAAAACACCGGAGGCGCGTTAGTTCCCCCAGAGGGCTATTGGAAAAAGATTCGCGAGACATGCGACAGGTACGGGATTCTTCTCGTGTCAGACGAAGTGATCTGCGCTTTTGGTCGACTGGGTCACATGTTCGGTTCCGATCGATTCGGATACCAGCCAGACATGATTACGTTCGCCAAAGGCGTCACCAGCGGATATGCGCCGATGGGTGGAGTTCTCATTAGCGACCGCATTGCTGCTCCGTTCTTAGAAGACGACACACGTGTCTTTCTTGATGGGCACACATTCGGTGGACACCCAGTGGCATGCGCAGTTGCTCTAGCCAATCTCGACGTGCTGGAACAAGACGACATCTGTGGAAATGTGCTGCGCAACGAACCATTATTCGATGACGTGATGAATTCACTGGCCGCATTGCCACTCGTCGGTGATGTTCGAGGCGCCGGTTACTTCCGAGTTGCCGAACTTGTACGCGATGCAGATACTCGTGAAACTTTTTCCGATGAAGAAAGCGAATGGCTTTTGCGCACCGTGGTGTCACCCATGTTGTACGACGCTGGTCTCATTTGTCGCGCTGACGATAGAGCCGACCCAGTGGTGGTGTTGTCCCCCACCTTGATCTGTGGCGAGAAAGAACTCGAATTCATTCGCACCACTCTGACTTCAGTGTTCACTGAAGCATGGAAACAGTTTCAGGCTCGAAATTAACTGTCGAGGTTTGCCATCACGTGCTTGATGCGCGTGTAGTCATCAAGGGCATAAGCAGACAAATCTTTCCCATACCCTGATTTCTTATATCCACCGTGTGGCATCTCGGCCACAACAGGAATATGGGTGTTAATCCATACACAGCCGAAGTCAAGATGTTTGGCCATTCGCATTGCACGTCCGAAATCTCGAGTCCACACCGATGACGCCAAGCCGTATTCCACTCCGTTTGCCCAACGCAATGCCTCGTCTTCATCAGAGAAACGCTGCACGGTAATAACTGGTCCGAAAATCTCTTTCTGAATCATTTCGTCATCTTGCTTCAAATCAGCAATAACGGTTGGCGTAAAGAAGTAGCCGTCAACACCTTGTCTCTCACCGCCGGTCACAATGCGTGCATGCTTTGGCGTGCGATCAACAAACCCAGCAACATGAGCCAACTGGTTTGAGTTGTTGAGTGGACCAAATGCAGCTTCTAGATCGGTGGGGCCACCGGTACGGGTAGCTGCAGCTTGTTCAGCGAGAGCGGCAACAAATTCTGAGTAAATCTTTGGACCACACACCACGCGTGTTGCTGCTGTGCAATCTTGACCTGCATTAAAATATCCAGCAGCAGCAATACCTGCAGCAGCAGCTTCGATATCGGCATCGTCAAACACGATGACAGGAGCCTTGCCGCCCAGTTCGAGGTGCACTCTCTTCAGGCTCTTTGCAGCAGCTTCTGCCACTTCAATACCGGCTCGCACAGAGCCAGTTACCGACACCATGGAAGGGGCAGAGTGGGTCACCATTGCACGTCCAGTGTCACGGTCGCCACAGATCACATTTAAAACACCTGCGGGCAAAAATTCTGAAGCGATTTCGGCAAGCAAAGTAGATGAGGCCGGAGTTGTATCGGATGGTTTCAACACCACTGTGTTACCCGCTGCGATTGCCGGAGCGAATTTCCAGACGCCCATCATCATGGGATAGTTCCACGGCGCTACCTGCGCACACACGCCGACTGGCTCTCGGCGAATCATCGATGTCATGTTTGCCATGTACTCAGCCGTTGCTTTGCCTTCAAGCATGCGCGCTGCACCCGCGAAGAATCTGATTTGGTCGACCATAGGAGGAATTTCTTCACTCATCGTGAGCGCAATGGGCTTCCCGGTGTTTTGCACTTCTGCTGCCACGATCTCTTCGGCACGCGCTTCGATGGCATCGGCAATGCGATACAACGCAAGGGAGCGCTCAGATGGAGTGGTCTGGCCCCAGGTGGTGAAGGCAGCGCTTGCCGCCTTCATGGCGGAATCGACGTCAGCTTCTCCACTCAATACTGCTTCTGCATACTGCTGACCTGTTGAGGGATCGATAACGGCCGTTGTCTTGCCCTCTTTGCCATCGACATATTCACCATTAATAAAGTTCTTGAATTTCTTCATGGACTAACAATTCCACATTCACGCCCCTCTTGGCTACTGATTCACAAACTTGCAACGAATAGGTTGGAGTCATGGCCACCCCCGTCGCAGACATACAGCTCCCCTCGATACCGGTATTGCTCGATCAAAGCCGTTCCGAGCGCCTTGCCTTGCTGCGCGAAACCGCAGCCGACAGCTGGCTTGCTCGCAACGAAATTGGGTACAGCGTTCTCACCTACGAATCGGTCATGGGGATATTGCGCGACAAAAGGTGGCACTCAGCCACGGGCCTTGTGGCCCAGATGCAAGGCATCTCAGATGATGCGTTTCTCAGTAGGCGCCGTGTTTCAATCTTGAATGCTGAAGGCGAAGTTCATGTGCGCTTACGTCGTCTCGTTGCACCTGCATTTTCTCCACGAAGCGCAGACCGACTTCGACCATTTATGCGCCAGACAGTAAACGAACTGTTCGATGCCGTTGCTCACACTGGAAAAGCAGAAATTGTTCGCGACGTATGCGAGCCCTACCCCATTCCTATTATTTGTGAATTGCTCGGAGCACCAAAGGAAGACTGGAAGCTATTCAGCCGTCTCGCTACAGATGTATTACGTATCTTCGGCGGCAACTTGGCAGAGGAATTCCCCCTCATCGTGGCCGCACAACAAGAACTTGAAACATACACAGAAGGCCTCATCGCCGATCGACGCAGCCAGCCTGCCGACGATTTGATTACCGATTTGATTGCAGCAGAAGAGTCTGGCGACAAACTGAATACCGAAGAACTCACCATGATGGTGGAAGCAGTCATTGTGGGTGGCACCGACACCACACGTAATCAACTTGGCCTCGCCATTGCACTCTTTGCTGAGCACCCCGAGCAATGGGAGATTCTGCGAAACGATTTATCACTAGTTCCCCGTGCAGTTGAAGAAGTGATGCGCTTTTCTGGCGCAGTGAGCGGAACCATTCGCTTTGCCTCCGAAGACATTGAATACAACGGTGTGCTCTTCCCGAAGGGAACCTTTATGTCGACATCGATGTCTACGGGAAACTTCGATGCATCAGTGTTTCCCACTCCCAATGTTTTTGACATCACCCGTGAACCCGTGGGTCAACCACATTTATCCCTCGGTGCTGGCATCCATTACTGCCTTGGGGCATCGCTCGCTCGTGCCGAATTGCAGGAAGCATTTTCTGTGCTCGCTGAACGTATGCCCAACCTCTCGCTCAATGGCGTTGTCGAGTACAAACCCACTGGTGTCGGAATCTTTGGTCCGTCGTCTCTCCCTGTGTCTTTTAGCGCTCAATAAATCCTCACCACGCACCCACGAGCAGGGCCACAACCAGCGTCAACAAGTAGCGTAAGGAACGCCCCTATGACGACCGATTTGCCTTCCTACGACACAAAGCGGCCAGCACCTCGTCCTGGCACAGCACGTGCCGCATTTGCTTATCGAGATTTTCGCATCATGTGGTATTCGAACTTTTTGTCGAATATCGGAACGTGGATGCAAAACGTAGTTCTTCCTGCCTACATCTATCAACGAACAGGCAAAGCCTCCGCGGTCGGCATCTTTGTTTTCGCCCAGTTGGGTCCGCTACTTCTTCTGTCGATTCCTGCCGGTGTAATGGCCGACAGATTCGATCGAAGAAAATGGCTGATATTTGCTCAGTCCATTCAGATGACCGGTTCTGTGTTGCTCGGAATTTTTACCATTACTCATGCACCCATCTTTGCGTTGTTTCTTGCCCAGCTCAGCGTGGGCATAGGTAACGCTTGTAATGCTCCTGCATTTTCTGCTGTATTGCCAAGCCTTGTGCGTCCTGAAGATCTTGGTGGCTCCATCAGTTTGAACTCCGCATCAATCAATGGTTCGCGTGTAACCGGACCTATTCTCGTGGCACTCATGATGAGTTGGGGCGTGACTGCTGGCCAAGTATTTATTTTCAATGCCGCCACATATCTGTTCGTCACTTGGGCCGTCATCCGCATCACCTTGCCAAAGAACTCAACTCGGAAAGAACAGGGCCTTAAATCTTTTACCGCAGGATTCTCTGTTGCACGCAGCAGACCCGCCATCGGAAGAATGCTGTTGTCGATGTCTTCATTTTCTCTCTTGTGTTTGCCCTTTGTTGGATTATTTCCTGCCGTTGCTGACAAAGCATTCAATATCCAGCCAAAAACGGTGACCTATAAATGGCTCTATGCCACCTGGGGAACGGGCGCCCTGCTCGGCGCACTCGCAATCGGAACTGTTCTTGCTTCTTTCGATAAACGAAAAGTATCTCGATTCGGCTTTATGGCATTTGCAATTACGATCGCCCTGTTTGCATCCGTTCACGGAACAGTGCTGGCATTTATCACGGCATTCTTTCTTGGCATTGCCTACTTCGGTACTACCACTTCGCTCATGACGGTGTTCCAAAGCAGACTAGAGATTGAAATACGCGCACGCGTGATGGCTTTGTGGTTCATGGCATTTGGCGGAACCATTCCTATCGGCAATGCAATCTTTGGTCCAGTGATCGATGCGGTAGGTGCTCGACCGGTGCTCTTTATTGGTGCCGCGTGGGCAATGTTCCTGTCGTGGTGGTGCAATATCGAAAAAATCGATCTGCACGACGAACTTCATTCAGAAAAAGCCTGAACAACTCTTTCCACTGCAGCAACTCGCGAACCTTTAGCCAACACAATTGTGTCAGCAGATTGCGCCTTGAGATAACGAACCACTTCGTCGACTGACATCGCAGTTGTTCGATACAAATCGGTTTCTAGTGAAATCAATTCAATATCTAAGTCACGACACAACGAAGCAATTTGGGCATGAGAAGAACCAGAGTCAGCTACTTCCGCCATCGCGCCAAGGACGGCGATTCTTTTATGTGCAGATGTTTCAGCAAGAGTGCGTAACGCAGCACTCATCGATGTGACGTTTGCGTTATATGAATCATCGAGAATTCGAATTCCATTTGTACCTGTAACCCACACCATGCGATGCGGAGCAGATAATGCATTTTTCAGACCAGCGACAGACAATGAAAGCGGCATACCCATCGTGACTCCTGCCGCCACTGCCGCAGCAGCATTAGACACCATATGCGTGCCAGGCAGAGGTACGTATCCCTCGCAGGATTCGCCCTGGTAGTAAAACGTCGCAGTGCTTGTTCCATCACTAGCAACTGAATTAATCATAAAACGGATATCAGCAGTCGTGCTTGTTCCGAATGTCAACACTTTTGCAACCGTATTCTTCGTTGTGCGCATTGCATATTCTGAGTCGGCATTCACTATTGCCACACCATTGCTCGGTAATGCATTTAACAATTCAGACTTGGCTCGTACGACACCGTCAATGCCACCGACACGTTCACTATGTGCGTCACCCACTTCCGTGATGATTCCAATGTCTGGTGACGCAATGTCACACAATCGTGTGATTTCTCCGAGACCGCGCATGCCCATCTCAAGAACTAGAGCATTGCAATTCTCGGGAGCATTCACAATCGTGACGGGCACACCTATGTCGTTGTTAAGAGATTTACTTGGTCCGTGAACAGCACGAAATTGGGATTGCAAAACTGCCATCACCAAATCTTTGGTACTGGTTTTTCCAACAGAACCAGTGATACCCACAACACGCTGTTGAACGGAACCACCTAAACGCTCACGGCACATGCGACCTACAACTGCCAGGGCGACAATGGTGTCGTCAACTTCAACGCACGGCAACGAACTATGAGCCATCGTTCTATTCACAATCGCAAATGCGGCACCGCGAGTTGCAGCATCGGCCAAATACTGATGACCGTCTCGTGCATCAACGATGGCTACAAACGCCTGACCTGCCGTGAGTTCGCGAGAATCAAATGAAAGCCCGAAAGCCTCGATATCGGCGCCAATTAATGTGCCGCCTGTGGCGAGTGCCACGTCGGAGGCAGTGATGCGCATGTAACGACCCTAGTGGCGAGTACCGTCGTGTCGATGGACATCACCGACTCGCGCACAGTTCTCGCCATTATTTATGGCGGACAATCGGCCGAGCACGATGTCAGCTGCGTTACTGCAGCCCATGTTCTGCGAGCAGCAGACCCCACTAAATACCGCACTGTGCCAATCGCTATTGCACGTGACGGATCATGGCATGCACCTACATTGGCCGAGTTACCCGAAGGTGGTGTTCGACCCGATACCATTCCTGCTCGTCTCGAGACCAGTGGTGTTGCTACAACGCCATCAATCATCACTTCACTTTCCACCACACAGCCCATTGTGGTGATGCCGTTATTACACGGACCTCTCGGTGAAGACGGCACGGTACAAGGCCTCATTGAACTACTCGATCTTCCGTATGTGGGTAGTGGAGTGCTTGCAAGTGCCGTCGCCATGGATAAAGGGGTGTCGAAATCACTTTTCCAACAGGCAGGAATTCCCCAAGTGCGACACATCACGCTTCGAGAAGACCAAGTGTCAGCCGAATCCCTCAGTGACCTGGTGCTTACACTCGGATTGCCTATTTTTGTGAAACCAGCGAACATGGGATCGTCTGTTGGCGTATCAAAGGCTCACACTCTCGACGAGTTGATAGCTGCAATTACCCTCGCAGCAACATATGACCAATGGATTGTGTGCGAAGAAGCCGTTGTTGGTCGCGAGATTGAAGTTGCAGTGATTGGTAACCGCACTCCTCGTGCTTCAGTGGCCGGTGAAATCACACCCGGGAACGAGTTTTACGATTACGACGACAAATACGTCACCGACGCCGCCACTCTCAATATTCCGGCCCAATTAACCGAAGAACAGTCACAAGAAATTCGTGCGCTCGCCATTCGGGCCTACGAGACATTGCACTGTGAAGGTATGGCCAGAGTCGACTTCTTTTTCGAAGAAGGTGGGCGTGGTTTTCTCTGTAACGAAATCAACACAATTCCTGGCTTCACACCCATCTCGATGTATCCGAAATTATGGGAAGCAAGTGGACTGCGCTATGCAGACCTCATTGATGAACTAATCGAACATGCACTTGAGCGTCACGCTCGTCGCAAACGAACAACTAGCCACTAACTCCCTGCAGCGGGCATGTTGATGACTTGCCCAGGCAAGATAGTGATATTGCTATCGGCCCAATTATTTGCGCTCAATAGTGCGCCGAGCGATACACAAAACTTTTGGCGAATGGAATAAAACGAATCGCCTTTTTCAATGGCATACGTGCCAGCAGGTCGCGTGCCACAGCCAGGACCTACTGGACCAGGTGCTGCAGTGGTGACGGGAGTCCCTGGGTCTACTCCGGGAGCCGCAGTGGTGACGGGGTTAACTACTGCTTGAGCCGGAATAAGAATTTGCGTTCCGGGATACGGAAACTGCGCTGGGCTCACCCAACCGTTGTAGGCCAACAAGGTGGTGAGAGAAATGCCGTACTTATTTGCAACTGCCAAAGGCGAGTCACCAGCAACCACGGTGTACTTCTGTTCAGACCCCACTGCATTTGCTGGAAGAGTTGTTGATGGCCCCGGCAACGTTGACGACACTGCCGGAATGGTGGCGAAATTTGTAGGAGTCACGTTGACCACCGTGGTCGCAACGCCCAGGGTGTCTCCGCCACATGATGCGGCCAACACAGATACCACAGCTATCCCGGCCCCAATAGAGAGCACGCGACTCACTACAGGAAAGCGACGAACGGATAACACAGAGTTCAACAGTAGAGCCTCGCAGCATGCAAAAGGTGGCGCATCGGCCACCGGCTTACATGAGTGGGCGTGCCGTGGGAAGAATCGGAGCTGGTAATGAGGTTTCGCCCATGAGATAGGCATCAACTCCGGCCGCACATGAGCGCCCTTCGGCAATTGCCCACACGATGAGACTCTGACCTCGGCCCATATCGCCCGCGACAAAAACTCCAGGCACGTTGGTCTGGTAGTTGGCGTCGCGCGCAATATTGCCACGTTCGTCGAGGGCGACTCCCAAGGTGTCGAGCCATGAGCCCTTGTCCGGACCAACAAATCCCATTGCTAAGAAAACAAGATCGGCAGGAATTTCCAGGTCTGTTCCTTCTTTTTTCACAAAGCGACCTTCGACCATTTCGACTTCATGAAGAAGAAGTGCACGGACATTGCCATTGCCATCATCGACGAAACGTTCGGTGTTCACGCTAAACATGCGCTCGCCACCTTCTTCGTGTGCCGATGAAGTGCGGTAGATCATGTTGTACTGAGGCCAAGGGTTTCCTGCTGCACGTGTCTCTGGTGGGCGCGGCATGATTTCTAACTGAATCACTTGCTTTGCACCTTGACGCAATGCTGTACCCAAACAATCGGCTCCGGTGTCGCCGCCGCCGATAATGACTACATTCTTATCTTTTGCATCGATTGCAAAAGTGCTTGTATCGCCTTCTTGCACTTTGTTAGCAATTGGTAGGTATTCCATTGCTTGATGCACTCCGTGCAGGTCACGACCAGGAACAGGAAGGTCACGCCATGCGGTTGCGCCACACGCCAACACAATTGCATCGTGCGAAGCGCGCAGAATATCGATGTCTACCGCTCCACCAACATCGGCACTTGTGCGGAACTCGGTTCCTTCTGCACGCATCTGATCAAGGCGACGATCGAGATGCTTCTTTTCCATCTTGAATTCTGGAATTCCGTAGCGCATCAAACCACCAATGCGGTCGGCACGTTCAAGTACCACTACCGAATGGCCGGCACGCGTGAGTTGTTGAGCCGTCGCTAGACCAGCAGGTCCACTACCAATGACAACAATTCGCTTGCCTGTTTGCAATGAAGGAATCTGAGGAGTAACCCAACCTTGCTCAAAGGCATGATCGATGATGGTGACTTCCACTTGCTTAATGCTCACGGGGTCCTGGTTCACACCAAGTACGCAAGCAGATTCACACGGAGCGGGGCATAAACGACCAGTAAATTCTGGGAAATTATTGGTGGCATGCAAACGCTCAATGGCGTCTTGCCAGTGTTCGCGATACACCAAGTCGTTCCAGTCGGGAATCAAGTTGCCAAGCGGGCATCCGTTATTACAAAACGGGATGCCGCAGTCCATGCAACGGCCTGCCTGGTTCTTCAAGATGTTGCCATCGAATGGCTCGTACACCTCTTTCCAGTCTTTAAGTCGTAGTTCGACTGGTCGACGTGTTGGCCCACTGCGACCCCACTGTAGAAATCCGGTTGTCTCACCCACGGGCGGCCTCCATTACTCGATCAGATGTTTGTTCTTCTGTGAGTCCATCTGCTTTTGCTTGTGCAAGAACAGCAAGGACTGCTTTGTAGTCACGTGGCATTACCTTGCGGAAATGCAATGCTTCTGCGTTCCAACCCGCAAGTACACGGGCTGCAACTGCCGAATTAGTCAATGAGCCATGACGTTCAATAGTTGCCTTCAAGAACTCATGATCCGATTCATCGAGTTCTTCGATGTTGACCATTTCATAGTTCATGTTGTTTGCAAGTTGTTGCGATGGGTCGTATACATACGCAATGCCGCCCGACATACCTGCTGCAAAGTTTCGGCCAGTAGCACCAAGCACCACAACCCGGCCACCTGTCATGTATTCACATCCGTGATCGCCAACACCTTCGACAACAGCAGTAGCACCGGAGTTACGAACACAGAAGCGCTCGCCCACTAGGCCGCGAATAAATATTTCACCACCCGTTGCTCCGTAGCCAATGACGTTTCCGGCAATGACATTGTCTTCAGCGACAAATGATGACTCTGTGTGTGGATGCAAGATGATTCGTCCACCAGAGAGACCCTTGCCGAGATAGTCATTGCAGTCACCTTCAAGACGCATCTCGATTCCTGATGGAACAAAAGCACCGAAGCTTTGGCCGGCTGAACCAGTGAAATGAATCTTGATTGTGCCGTCGGGTAATCCCGCGCCGCCGTAGGCCTTTGTGACTTCGTAACCAAGCATGGTTCCCACTGTGCGGTTCACATTCTTAATGGGGAGTGCAATATTCACCTGACGAGCATCGGACAATGCATCTTTTGATAACGCAATCAATTGGTTATCGAGCGCCTCTTCTAGCCCATGATCTTGGGCTACCGACATATACGGCGTTTGGTTGTACGGGTTCTGAGGAACTGCCAACATGGGCGAGATATCGAGACCTTGAGCCTTCCAATGGTTGACGGCAGCTTCAGCGTCGATCATTTCAACATGACCAACTGCTTCTTTCAGCGTACGGAAACCAAGCTCCGCCAAATACTCGCGCACTTCTTCTGCAATGTATTCAAAGAAGTTCACAACGAATTCAGGCTGGCCGCTAAAGCGAGCACGTAACACAGGGTTTTGCGTAGCAATACCTACAGGACATGTATCGAGATGACACACGCGCATCATGACGCAACCGCTCACCACAAGTGGTGCTGTTGCAAAACCAAACTCTTCTGCGCCAAGTAATGCAGCAATCACTACGTCGCGGCCAGTCTTCATCTGGCCATCGGCTTGCACCACAATACGGTCGCGAAGACCGTTCAACATGAGAGTTTGTTGCGCTTCGGCAAGCCCGAGTTCCCAAGGTCCACCCGCATGCTTGAGCGATGTGAGCGGAGATGCTCCCGTGCCACCGTCGTGACCCGAGATAAGTACAACATCGGCCTTTGCCTTGCTAACGCCAGCCGCAACCGTGCCGACACCAACTTCTGCCACAAGCTTCACGTGAACGCGGGCAAGTGGGTTTGAGTTCTTCAAGTCATGAATGAGTTGCTTCAAGTCTTCAATGGAATAGATGTCGTGGTGAGGAGGAGGACTGATGAGTCCCACACCTGGCGTCGAGTGACGAGTCTTTGCAACCCATGGATACACCTTGTGACCAGGCAACTGTCCACCTTCACCAGGCTTTGCACCTTGCGCCATTTTGATTTGAAGGTCATCTGCATTCACCAGATACTCACTGGTGACACCGAAACGCCCAGAGGCCACTTGCTTGATAGATGATCTCTTTGAATCACCATTTGCCATAGGAGTAAACCGTTCGGGGTCTTCGCCACCTTCACCGGTATTGCTCTTTCCGCCTAAGCGGTTCATGGCAATAGCCAAAGTCTCGTGTGCTTCGGCAGAAATTGAGCCGTAACTCATTGCGCCTGTTGAGAATCGCTTCACGATCTCTGACACTGGTTCTACTTCGTCGATAGAGATAGCGGTGCGCTCACCGGTGCGTAAGTGAAACAGTCCACGCAATGTGGCCAGACGCGTCGACTGGTCGTCGACATCACGTGTGTACTGCTTAAACAGGTCGTAGCGACCTGCACGCGTGGAGTGCTGCAAGCGATACACGGTGTCGGGGTTAAAGAGGTGATACTCCCCTTCACGACGCCACTGATACTCGCCGCCCAATTCAATTTTGCGATGCGAGCGCAGATCGGGACGTGTTGGATGAGCCGTGGCATGACGTGATGCCACCTCACGTGCAATCTCTTCAAGACCAATACCACCAAGACGCGACACAGTGCCTGTAAAGAATTCATCGACAAGATCATTAGCTAATCCGATGGCTTCAAAGATTTGAGCACCTGTATACGAGGCAACAGTAGATACACCCATCTTCGACATAACCTTGAGTACACCCTTGCCCGAGGCCTTGATGTAATTCTTTACTGCCTTAAAGGAATCCATCGCACCCAGCGAGTACATGTCGTTCGCGATCACGTTCTCAATGGTTTCGAAAGCCAAGTATGGGTTAATTGCACCAGCACCAAAACCAACAAGTAACGCCATGTGATGCACTTCACGTGCATCTCCGGCTTCAACGATTAGGCCCACTTGCGTACGACGCTTCTCACGAATGAGGTGGTGATGCACTGCACTGGTGAGCAAGAGCGATGGGATGGGAGCAAAAACTTCGTCAGAGTTGCGATCGGACAACACAATGATTCGCGCACCGTTGATAATTGCATCGGTCACATCTGCACGCACTTGATCGAGTGCAGCACGAAGACCAGCGCCACCGTCTGCAACGCGATACAGACCACTGATCACTACAGCAGCCAATTGAGGCTGGGTGTTGTCATCATTGATGTGAATAATTTTTGCTAATTCGTCGTTATCGATAATGGGGAACGGCAGTTCCAATTGTCGGCAACTATCGGGCCCTGGTTGCAACAAGTTTGCCTCTGGGCCAACGCTGGTACCGATAGCGGTAACAACTTCTTCACGAATGGCATCGAGTGGTGGGTTTGTGACTTGAGCAAACAACTG
>CAEZUL010000010.1_pt1 | contig 14434 bp, 14 predicted proteins | sample 7264471 | NCBI WGS metagenome assembly CAEZUL01 (sample SAMEA6813827, study PRJEB35770) | uncultured Acidimicrobiaceae bacterium | biome: Freshwater; feature: Freshwater reservoir; material: water | place: Czech Republic | collected 2016-04-20 | depth 0.5m m
CAAGACTGGTGTCAATATCGCAGAGGGCAAAAACTTGGTGGGAGCATTTTGGCAACCACATGGAGTGGTGTGTGATCTCAACACTCTTGCAACGTTGTCTGATTTTGAGACACGTTGCGGACTTGGTGAAATGGCGAAATACCACTTCATAGTGAGAGAGGATCTCAATTCACTCTCAATGGTGGAAAGAGTTGCGCGGTGTGTTCGTATCAAAGCCGACATTGTGTCTGCCGACGAACGTGAAGGTGGTGTGCGTGCCCTGTTGAATTACGGACACACACTTGCACATGCTTTGGAAATCGCTACTGATTTCTCTATCGCACATGGGGAAGCAGTCTCGATTGGATTGCTCTATGCGGCGCATCTAGCTCATCGCATGGGTCGTATTAGTGCCGACAGAGTTGACCAGCACTATCACGTCGTGCACGAGGTATACGGTCTGCGCAATCCATTGCCGGTTGGTATTACCCCTGAGCAACTCATCATCGATATGGGTCGCGACAAGAAAGCCATTGATTCACTTACTTTCGTTCTCGATTCAGCCGATGGTCTCGAAGTGGTGACACACGTTTCAGAAGAAATGATTCGTGAAGCACTTAGTGATCTTGTAGCCCGATTGGCATAAACATGTATCGCACTGCACGGCTGGTGTTGCGCGGCTGGCGTGAAGAAGATCTTGACCCATTTGCAGCCTTGTGTGCAGATGTAGATGTAATGGAATTTTTCCCCTCAACTTTATCGGCGGATGAATCTGAGGCCATGGTGAATCGAATTTCTCAACGAATGAACGATGATGGTTTTGGGCTGTGGGCGATAGAGGTTGATGGCGCCTTTGCTGGTTTCACGGGGCTTAACTCCGCTGCATCAATCGAGGGAACATCTTTTACTCCCTGTGTTGAAGTGGGCTGGCGCTTGGCGAAGTGGGCCTGGGGTAAGGGATATGCCAGTGAGGCGGCGCGTGAGTCTCTGCGCATTGGATTCGAAGAGCACCAACTTCATTCGATTTTCTCATGGACCACGCAAAGCAATGCACGAAGTGAATCTGTGATGCGCCATATCGGAATGGCACGACGGCCTGACCTTGATTTTGACCATCCGAATACCCCGAATTGGTGGGGTCAACCTCACATTGTTTATTCACTCGAGCGAAGTGCATGGGCAGAGTACGGTATGTGACATGACATTGTCATCGATTCTCGTTTTACATGGACCCAATCTCAATTTGCTCGGCACAAGAGAACCAGAGGTGTATGGCACTGCGACGCTTGCATCGCATGTAGCAACAGTCTCAGCGGCTGCTTCACGACATGGAATTTCGGTGACCGATGTGCAGTCAAATACGGAAGGCGAATTGGTAAACGCAATTCATGCCGCCAATACTGCTCATGGTGGGATCATCATAAATGCAGGAGCTTTCACGCACTACTCATGGGCCATTCATGATGCCCTCAAATCATTTCCAGGCCACGTTATTGAAGTGCATCTGTCTAACCCAGGGGCGCGCGAGCAATTCCGCCATATCAGTGTGTTGGCACCCGTAGTCGATGGAACAATTTCCGGCTTTGGCGGACTCGGTTATTCACTTGCTGTTGAAGCATTGGTCGAACTCGACAGTCAGTAATGAATGTCGCCAACCGAATAGGTCGTCTCGCATCGCGCGACGATTGTGAGTTCGAATTAGTTCTTAGGCTCGAAGACATTCGATGGCTCACCGGTTTCACAGGCGGTACGGCTCAGTTAATCGTAAACACCGCGCGTGGTGAATCATGGCTTCTGGTCGATGGCCGTTATGTGGAACGAGCACAATCTGAATTAGCGATTGGGGGAGCATCCACATCAGTTGTTCCAGTAGTGAACGGTGCACAATTCCTTGATGTGCTCCTTGAGATAACTGCAGGTTCGGTTCTTGGTGTCGATTTGACCCACCTCACTGCAGCGCACTTGCAACAGTTACAACAGCGAACAACCGTTGTGGCAATTGAGAGTCAATTCGATGCAGTGCGCCGAATTAAGGACGAGAACGAGATTCGACTCATCTCAGATGCTGCACGCGTTGCAGACTTTGCTTTGCAAAGTGTTGTATCCGACGGTTTAGTGGGGAAATCCGAGCGGCAAATCCGCAATCGACTCGATCAGCTCATGCGTGAAGGTGGCGCAGACGATGTGGCATTTGAAACCATCGTGGCAACGGGCCCAAATGGTGCACGACCTCATCATGAACCGTCACATGACATCGTGGAAAATGGCCATGGGGTAATCATCGATATGGGGGCCATGATTGAGGGGTATCGCAGCGATATGACTCGTACCGTCCTCGTGGGTTCGATTGATGCGCAATATCGAAAGATGTTTGACACTGTGATCGAGGCGCAGGCACGTGGAGTCGAGGCCGTTCATGATGGGGTCGCTGGTTCAGATGTCGATGCAGCAGTTCGTCGTGTTTTTGCTCGGGAAGGACTAGAACACGAATATCCCCATGGCACAGGACATGGGATTGGGCTGTATATCCACGAGCAACCCATCCTGAGTCCTCGTTGCACTGCAGTGCTTCAGGCCAATGAGGTGGTGACCGTCGAGCCTGGGCTCTATCGTGGAGGGGTCGGCGGCGTTCGGATCGAGGATCTGGTCGTCGTCACCGGCACTACGTGTCGCACGCTTTCTCTTACTCCGAAGGACCTCACATGCCCGCGATCACCACAAACGATCTAAAGAACGGAATTACCCTCGAGCTTGATAACGGTCTCTTCACCGTCGTTGAATTTCAACATGTGAAGCCAGGCAAGGGTGGGGCTTTTGTTCGCACAAAGTTGCGCAACCTGAAAAATGGAAACCTTCTCGAAAAAACATTTAACGCTGGTATCCGCGTAGAACAGGCCATTCTCGACAAGCGCGACATGCAATTTCTCTACAAAGATGGTGATGATTTTGTGTTCATGGACACCGAGTCCTACGACCAAATGACCGTTACTCCTGTAGCGCTCGGTGATGCAGCCAATTATCTGGTGGAACAAGCAATGGCGATTATCGCGTATCACAATGGTGAAATCGTGACGGTTGAAATTCCTGCTTCGGCCGAGTTGATTGTTGCCGATACTGAACCTGGCCTGCAGGGAGACCGAGTGTCGGGTGCCCGTAAGCCGGCCACATTGGAAACAGGAAAAGTTATTCAAGTGCCGTTGTTCGTCAATGTTGGCGACAAGGTCAAAGTCGACACTCGCACCGGCGATTACGTGACACGCGTCTAATGGCACGTGACCCAGAGTCGTTCCGCATGAGCGACGAACGGACAGATGCCCGTGAACAAGCGGTTATTTTCCTCTACGAATCAGAGCAACGTGGAATCTCGCCACTTGAACTACTGGCCGACCGTGGCGTTGCCTCTGCAGATCTCACAAGTGAGCTGCTCAATGGCATCGAAGCGGTACGTGCCGACCTGGATGCTGAGATCGTTACTTTCGCTAAGGGCTGGGCTCTCGATCGCATGCCAGCACTCGACCGGGCCATCTTGCGACTAGCTATTTATGAGCTCCGATCTCGTCCCGATGTGCCAGTGGCAGTTGTCATCGACGAAGCAGTCGAGCTAGCAAAGCGTTTCTCCACCGATGATTCGGGCCGGTTTGTCAATGGTGTGCTGGCGGCGGTAGCGAAGGAAGCTCGTCCCACCGCATAGTCGCACTGGCGTGGCACCGATCTGTGTGTCTATAATGAGAACGACCGTAAAACGAGTCCTGTGAGGCTCGAACGGAAGGAAAATATGACTTCATCATCTTTCATGTGTGCACGCCCCTCGCGAGGGGCGTTTTTCATGCCACAACTTCGAGTTTCCTTCCCACAATGACCACGGTGTCGTCGCAACGCTCCGAGCTACTCGGCGAGGCAGATATCGAAAGAGCAATTACTCGTATTGCTCATGAAATCATCGAACGCAATGCCGACTTGTCGGTTGTTGTCATTATCGGTATGCAAACTGGTGGAACGTGGATTGCACAACGCCTACGTGATGCTGTGAGCCGCATAGCGCCAGGAAACGACCTTTTGTTAGGGGCCATCGACATCTCGATGTATCGAGATGACTTCAGTCTGCGCCCTCGAGTACTGACTGCACCCACCGATATTACGTTTGACCTCACTGAAAAAACCGTGGTGTTGGTCGACGATGTGCTGTTTACTGGTCGAACGGTACGAGCAGCCTTAGAGGCTCTCAATGATCATGGGCGACCACGTGCAGTGCAGTTGGCAGTAATGGTCGATCGTGGGCATCGTGAACTGCCCATTCGTCCCGATTATGTCGGCAAAAACATCCCCACTCACTTCAGTGATGAAGTGAGTGTTGGACCTGGTGGTGTCGCAGTGATGGGCCTCGAAAAGAGCCAATCATGAAACATCTCTTGTCAACACATGACTTGTCGGTCGAACAGATGATCTCATTGCTGGAAACTGCTGACTACATGTCGGAGATCAATACACGGTCGATTTCGAAGGTGCCTGCACTGCGCGGGAAAACTGTTGCGAGTGTATTTTTCGAAGATTCGACGCGTACACGCTTGAGCTTCGAAACAGCGGCGAAGCGTTTGTCTGCCGATGTTCTCACTTTCTCGGCTGCGTCTTCCAGTGTGAACAAGGGCGAGAGTCTGCGCGACACGATTGAGACCCTGTCAGCTATGGGGGTCGACGCATTTGTTGTTCGACACAAGTCGAGCGGAGCACCTCAGCAAATCACGCAATGGACCAATGCGTCAGTATTGAACGCTGGGGATGGTTGGCATCAGCACCCAACACAAGCTTTGCTCGATACGTACACCATCACACGATCCTTTGGCCAGCTCGACTCTATGAAGGGTCGCACGATTGCCATCGTAGGAGACATCAAACATTCTCGTGTCGCGCGAAGCGACATCGACATGTTCACGCGCTTAGGTGCCGAAGTCATTTTGGTAGCACCAAGTGCGTTGCTGCCAAGTCACATTGAAAACTGGGGAGTTACTACTGCGTCATCTATTGACGAGGTAATCAATTCGGTCGATGTTTTGTACATGTTGCGAATGCAAAGGGAACGTATCAGCGCATCGAATATGCCGAGCCTTCGTGAGTACAGCAGCCACTACGCGTTAACCGTTGAACGAGCAGCAAGGTTGTCACCTCATGCTTTAGTGATGCACCCCGGTCCCATTAATCGAGGTATCGAGATGATGGTCGATCCATCAGATTTACCAGGATCACGTATTTTGCAACAGGTAACAAATGGAATAGCCGTGCGCATGGCTGTTCTCTTCACGTTGCTTGGCGGAGATCTCACTGCAACTGCAACAGGTGGAACGGTATGAGTTCAGCAACACAATCAATAGTCATTCGTGGCGCTCAGATCGTGAATCCAGATGCAGTGTTTCTTGCCGATGTTCGTATCGTTAATGGAATCATTGAGGCGGTTGGTGAAAACCTACAAGGAGATCTCGTTCTCGATGGAACGGGTTGCTACATCTCGTCTGGTTTTGTTGATCTTCATACGCACCTGCGTGAGCCGGGCAAAGAAGAGGCAGAAACTATCGAATCGGGTTCCCGCGCTGCAGCCCTCGGTGGGTATACCGCCGTTGTAGCTATGCCGAATACTGATCCAGCCCAAGACAATGTGGCTACGGTTCTCTTTGTTCGAGAGCGCGGCATTGAGGCTGGTCTATGTGAAGTTGTGCCATCTGGCTGCATCACAGTGGGAAGACTCGGGCGCGAACTAGTGCCGTACGACTCGCTATCTCGTGTCGGAGTCACACTCTTCACCGATGATGGCAATGGAGTGCAAGATGCGCATGTCATGCAACGTGCACTTACTGCGGCCGCGCGTCTTGGTGTCACGTTGGCGCAACACTGCGAGGTCTCGGCGCTCACCGAAGGTGCAGTGATGCACGATGGAGCATGCTGCTCCTCAATGGGTGTACCTGGCTGGCCATCAGAAGCCGAAGAGCAAATGGTGCGACGAGATATCGCATTGGTGCGACTCACTGGCGCAAAGATGCACTTTTTGCACCTGTCTACAGCTGGAAGTGTTCAGTTGGTGCGAGACGCAAAGGCCGAGGGTTTACCTGTTACTGCTGAAGTGACACCGCATCATCTTTCTCTTCTCGATGAAATGCTTTTGGGATTTGATCCCATCTTTAAGGTGAATCCACCATTGCGCACTGCTGAAGATATTGCAGAACTAAAGCGCGGACTAGCCGACGGCACCATCGATGCAGTTGCAACCGATCATGCGCCACATGCTGGTCACACAAAAGAACAACCACTCGACACAGCGCCCCCCGGAATGTTGGGATTAGAAACAGCCCTTGGAGTGGTCAATACTGCACTCACTCTCACCGCACAGCAAATTGCGCAGGTCATGTCGTGGGCACCGGCTCGCATCGCATCGCTTCCACAGCAAGGGCGTCCTATCGCGGTGGGCGAACCAGCAAATATCTCGGTCTGGAACACGACCGATGTGTGGACTGTGTCGAGACACGATCTAGCAAGCCGTAGCAACAATACGCCGTATCACGGCATGGAACTTCGTGGTCGCGTGCGGCACACGATCTATAACGGCCAAGTGGTCGTACAAGAAGGGAAGGCACTCAAGTGAGTTCCGGAATTACAGAGATTGCACTAGTACTCGAAGATGGTTCAGTCTTCGAAGGAGAAGCAATTGGGCATGTGCCCGACAATGGAATTGCTGCCGGTGAGGTTGTGTTCCATACCGCTATGACTGGTTATCAGGAAGTGTTCACTGATCCGTCATACGCCGGGCAAATTATTACGTTCACTACATCTCATATCGGTAACTACGGAGTCACACCCATCGATTCTGAATCACGAGGAACCTATGCCCGTGGTGTCATCATGCGTGATATGGCGCGTCGTCGCAGCAATTGGCGAAGCGACAATGATCTCGATGCAATGTTGAAAGCACAGAAATTGCCAGGTGTTGCGGGTCTCGACACTCGTCGCTTAACTCGTTTGCTTCGTGACTCTGGGTCATTGCGTGGCGCATTCGGAACTGCTGATCAAGCGTCGCTTCTCACAGCGGCCCGAAACGAAAAGGGAACCTCTGGTATCGATTTAGTTTCGCAAGTCACAACAGACAAGCCCTATGTCGTTGGTGACGGAAAGTTCCGTGTGGTGGCCTACGACTTCGGTATCAAGACAACGATCCTTCGTTGCTTGTCAGATATGGCAACCGTCACGGTGGTACCGGCAAGCACTACCGCAGAAGAAGTTCTTGCCATGTCGCCATCTGGTGTGTTCTTGTCTAACGGACCAGGCGACCCAGAGATGGTGGGTGGAGCAACTGCGGCAATCAAAGCAATCGTTGAAGCAGGTACACCCACCTTTGGAATTTGCCTAGGCCACCAGTTGCTGTCACGAGCATTCGGTGGACACACGTTTAAGTTGCCCTTTGGTCATCATGGTGCAAATCATCCTGTGCGCCACATTGCAACGGGCACTGTCGAAATCACCAGCCAGAACCACAACTTCTGTGTTGATCCCGATTCGCTGTCGGGAGTTGCCGACATTACGCATATCAACTTGAACGACAACACAAACGAAGGGATGCGTCTGCGTGATCTACGCGCCTTCAGTGTTCAGTATCACCCTGAAGCTGGCCCTGGTCCGCATGACAGCCGCTACTTGTTTGGACAATTCGCAGAACTTATGGAGAAGAACTAATGCCTCGTCGTAATGACATCCACACCATCTTGATTATTGGATCAGGACCCATCGTTATTGGTCAGGCGTGTGAATTCGATTATTCAGGAACACAAGCATGTCGAGTGTTGAAAGAAGAGGGATACCGCGTCATTCTTGCGAACTCCAACCCTGCAACAATCATGACCGACCCCGATTTTGCAGATCGCACATATATAGAGCCACTCACTCCTGAAATTCTGGCCAAAATTATCGAAAGAGAAAAACCAGACGCTGTATTGCCAACTCTTGGTGGACAAACCGGTCTCAACCTCGCGATGGCACTATTTGAAAAAGGGCTCGTAGGAGTTCCTGGGACCCCTGAACTTATTGGTGCTAATGCAGAAGCGATTGCTACAGCAGAAGATCGCGACAAGTTCAAGCAAGCCATGATTGAAATTGGTCTGAAGGTTCCAAAGAGTGGCATTGCCCACAACATGGATGAAGCACATTCGGTACTTGCCGAAATCGGACTACCAGTCATCATCCGCCCTGCCTACATCTTGGGTGGCAAGGGCACGGGCATCGCAAACACCATGGAAGAGTTCGCGAAGTTGGCTTCGAATGGTCTTGATGCAAGTCCGATTCGTGAGATTCTCGTGGAGACATCCATCGTTGGTTGGAAAGAATACGAACTTGAAGTGATGCGTGACCACGCCGATAACTGCGTCATTATCTGCAGTATCGAAAACTTCGATCCGATGGGAGTGCATACAGGTGACTCCATCACTGTGGCTCCTGCGCAAACACTGTCAGATGTCGAGTACCAAGAAATGCGTGATGCGGCGTTTGCGTGCATCCGACGGGTTGGTGTGGAAACTGGTGGCTCTAACGTTCAATTTGCGTTAAACCCAGCAAATGGTGATCTTGTTGTTATCGAGATGAATCCTCGTGTATCGCGTTCATCGGCCTTGGCGTCGAAAGCAACTGGATTTCCCATTGCAAAAATTGCAGCCAAGTTGGCAGTGGGGTACACCCTCGATGAAATTCCTAACGACATCACAAAGATGACACCAGCAAGCTTTGAACCCACGATCGATTATGTGGTTACAAAGATTCCACGGTGGGCCTTTGAAAAACTTCCTGGTACGTCAGGAATTCTGGGAACGCAGATGCAAAGTGTTGGCGAAGCAATGGCCATTGGTCGTACCTTTCCCGAAAGTTTGCAAAAGGGTTTGCGCTCTCTCGAACAAGGACGTCTCGGACTTAATTGTGATCCGGGTGAAAGTCTGTACGACGCCCTCGATGACGAAGCTTTATTGAAGATGGCTGGCATCGCTACACCAGAACGAATTTTCCAAGTGGGCGAAGCTCTCCACCGTGGCATCACAGTCGACCGGGTTCATGATGCGACAAAGATCGATTATTGGTTCCTTGATCAGATGCAGATCATCATCGATGAGCGACATTCATTACAAACAAAGAAATTGTCAACTTTGTCGAAACATGAAATGCGTCGTGCAAAACGTCTCGGGTTTTCTGATTCTCAGTTGGCCTATGTGTTCGGTGTCGACGAACTTGAGGTTCGTGCACAACGTGAATCTCTCGGCGTCATACCTACATACAAAACTGTCGATACTTGCAGTGCTGAATTCGCAGCGCTTACTCCGTACCACTACTCAACGTACGAAGACGAAAATGAGGTGCGCCCATCAGATAGGCCTCGCGTCATCATCTTGGGATCTGGTCCGAACAGAATTGGACAAGGCATCGAATTCGATTATTGCTGTGTTCATGCGAGTTTCGCCCTACGTGCGGCTGGATTCGAGACTGTAATGGTGAACTGCAACCCAGAAACTGTGTCGACCGACTACGACACGTCTGATCGCTTGTACTTCGAGCCACTCACACGTGAAGACGTGCTTAATGTGATTGCGGCTGAGACATTTGCATCGGGTGGTGTTGCTCCCAAAGTCATTGTGAGTCTCGGTGGACAAACTCCGCTGAAACTGTCTGGTCTTATTGATCCGGCTTTGATTGCTGGCACATCACCACACTCCATCGACTTGGCAGAAGATCGTGAGAAGTGGAATCAACTGTGTAACAGTTTGTCGATACCGCAGCCTCCCGGAGGTACTGCGGTGACAGTTCCTGAAGCAAGCAAGATTGCAGCCGAAGTGGGGTTTCCGGTTCTGGTTCGCCCCAGTTATGTTCTCGGCGGGCGAGCAATGCAAATCGTTCACGATCAAGCAGCACTTGAACGTGCGATGGATCAGATGGCCCACGATGGGAGTCTGGGTAAAGAAGGCGGATTGTCTTCTGAGCGACCAGTACTTATCGATCGCTTTCTAGAAGACGCCACTGAAGTCGATGTCGATGCCATTCGCGACCATACAGGCGAAGTCCTGATTGGTGGAGTGATGGAACATGTGGAAGAAGCTGGTGTTCACTCCGGTGACTCAGCGTGCGCCATCCCGCCACAAACTCTCCCAGCATGGGTCGTTGAAGTGATTAGTGCCTACACAACATCGATCGCTAACGCACTCGATGTTCGAGGCTTAATTAACGTTCAGTTCGCGGTGCTCGGAACCACTGTGTATGTCATCGAGGCCAACCCTCGTGCGTCGCGCACAGTGCCGTTCGTCGCTAAAGCGACAGGAGTACCTCTTGCAAAGGTTGCGAGCCGCGTCATGCTCGGCGCAACACTTGAGGAACTGCGAGTAGAGGGGTTGCTCACGCCTCCTGTTACTGGTGGCCACGTTTCAGTAAAGGAAGCGGTGCTGCCGTTTAATCGATTCCCCGACGTCGACACGGCACTTGGACCAGAAATGCGTTCAACCGGTGAAGTCATGGGAATCGATCGAACCTTCGGGCGAGCATTTGTGAAATCTCAAACTGCTGCTGGCACGGTGTTGCCAACGTCAGGGACAGTGTTCTTGTCGTTGAATGACGGCGACAAACCTGCGGGATTGGTTGTAGCTAAGCGACTACGTGAACTCGGACTCGGAATTGCCGCTACCACCGGTACTGCTGCCTATCTTGCAAAATTCGGGCTACCCGTTGACCGTGTGGTCGGAAAGCTCTCAGAGATTGCTGGATCCTCGATGGACAATGCAGCCGAATTGGTAGCTCAAGGTGAAATCACTTTTGTAGTGAACACGCCTCATGGGCGTGGGTCACGTGAGGATGGCGAGGCCATTCGTAAAGCGGCGAACTCAAACGGTGTGTCATCGGTGACCACGGTGGAAGCGGCTTTGGCTGCCGTAAACGGTTTGTGGGAACAACGATCAAGTGAAGTTGAGGTACGTTCACTGCAGGAGTATCACGGACGATGATTCACATGCGGCGCGGCGCAAGTGCTCTCGAAGCACTGGGAGAAGTAGAGGTAGGTGGAGTCGTATTGGCTAACCCTTTTATGACTGCGTCGGGCACAAGCGGGCATGATGTTGAACTTGGTAGGTATATGCCGCTTCACCGATTGGGTGCAGTAGTTGTAAAAAGTTTGTTCCACGAATTGTGGGAGGGGAACCCTGCTCCGCGAGTTCATGTTGCCCAGAGCGGCATGATGAATGCAGTTGGTCTTCAGGGACCAGGTGTTGTGTCATGGTGCGACACTTCTTTGCCATTGTTAGAACAACAACAAGTCACAGTGGTTGCAAGTATCTGGGGACGTAGTGTGCGCGAGTATGTGTTGGCTGCCGAACAATTGCAAGCAGTGGGTAATCGTGTTGCGGCAATCGAAGTCAACCTGTCGTGCCCGAACCTTGAAGGTCGAAGTGGAATCATTGCGCACGACCCATCGCTCGCCGGAGAAATCGTGGCGGCTGTCTCGGCTATTGCGTCTGTTCCTGTGTGGGCAAAGCTCAGTGCTAACACCGATCGCATCGTGCAAGTGGCAACAACGGTTATAGATGCAGGTGCATCTTCATTGACTCTCATCAACACCATGCTGGGAATGCAGATTGATATTGGAAAGCGTGGCTACACACTGGGAAATGGTGGCGGGGGATTATCGGGTCCAGCCATTCATCCCATAGCGGTGCGTGCCGTTCACGATGTGCGAAGCGCACTTCCCGAAATTTCTATTGTCGGTGTTGGTGGAATTGCCTCGGGTGCCGATGCAGTAGAGATGATGATGGCCGGAGCGAATGCGGTGCAGGTAGGAACAGCGTCTTTTGCCCGACCCGACGCCACGTGGAGAATTGCATGTGATGCAGCGAATATTGCTCGCCAGCAAGGCGCTTCAACATGGAGTGACATTGTGAATTCTGTCCACCGGTAAAAATCAGAAATTCGAGACACATCGAGTTCTCGGAACTATCATTGGCTCATGGAAAGCACAGTTCGCGATATGGAGACCGTTCGTCTTCTTCGTGAAGGTCGTGATACCACGGTGCGCTTGTCGCAGAACGGCTCACTTGCCGAGGTTTTGTCTGCTCCTCGCGATGTTCATCGTGACCATACATATGTGGTGAAGTTGCTTGATGTCCATCCAGCTCTTGGAAAAGTAAAGGGCCGTCGGCTTATGGCTGAACTCGCCATTAAGGCTTTTGCCCGCTTGGCCGATCTCGATTCCGATACTCGTGCTGCCTTGTTGATTGCAAGCGGGGAGGTGACATGACCGACCCCATCATTGTCATCGTGTCTGGCCCAGGTGGCGCAGGGAAGGGAACACTGGTTGAAGCACTGGTGGCTCGCGATAAACAGCTGTGGCTCAGCAGGTCATGGACAACGCGTGCACAACGTGACGGTGAGCCAGACACTGCGTATGTCTTTGTCGCACGTGAAGATTTCGAAAAACAAATAGCGATAGACGGTTTTCTTGAGTGGACAGAGTTTCTTGGCAATTTGTATGGTTCGCCCCGACCCGAAATGGGTTCAGGACTCGACATCGTTCTTGAAATCGAGCTGCACGGAGCCGAACAGGTAAAGGCCAGCCATCCCGAGGCCATCTTGGTATTTGTGAGCCCACCATCGCGTGAAGAGCAACAACGTCGCCTCCAGGGGCGCGGCGACCCTGAACATCACGTCGTTGAACGACTCAAAAAGGCCGAGGACGAAGAGCGTGAGGGTGCCAAAAAGGCTGATGTTTTGATCATTAATGACGATCTAGAGCGTGCAGTTGCTGAGATTCAGGGCATTATCGGTGCGGCCCGAACCGCACGCCGATAACCTGTAGCGACTTCGGAGGTCCACCATGTCACGTCAAAACGACTCCATGATTCATCCACACATTGAGGGATTGCTCGACCGCGTCGACTCCAAATTCAGTCTCGTGACTCTTGCGTCGTACCGCGCGCGCCAGATCAATTCGTATTTCAACCAGCTCGGCGAAGGTCTCGGCCATATGGTCCCACCTCAAGTGTCGTCAGTTGCCCGTAAGCCTTTGTCAATCGCTTTCGAAGAAATTGCTGCCGACAAAATCGTCAAAGTAGAGCGTTTGCCATACGACGAGATGGAAGCAGACGCTGCTGAATTGTTCGGTGAAATCGAAGAAGACGCAGACGTAGCCGATGCCCCTGAGGCTGACGCCGAGTAATCACTCGGGTCTCATCGCGACCGTTACATCTGTAGAGAATTTTTTCCATGGAATCTGTGCGCGGTAAAAAAATTGTTCTTGCTGTTTCTGGTGGTATCGCTGCATACAAAGCAGTAGAGGTCTGTCGCCAGTTGGTCGACGCTGGTGCGCATGTAGCGCCCATCATGACCGAGGATGCACACCGCTTTATTGGCCCCGTCACATTGTCGGCACTTGCTTCTGAGCCACTGCACACAAGCCTGTGGGACGATGCATCACCTATTCCTCATACCCGACTTGGTCAAACGGCTGATGTGATTGTTGTTGCCCCGGCAACGGCACGTGTGATCGCTGCATATGCGATGGGTTTATCGCATGATTTGTTGACTGCAACGTTGATTGCCACCCGTGCACCAGTGGTGTTGTGTCCGGCTATGCATACCGAAATGTGGGAACACCCTGCGGTGATCGACAACATTGCATTGCTACGTAAACGTGGCGTGATCATTGTTGAACCGCAATCTGGTCGCCTTGCAGGTGGCGATATTGGTACCGGGCGACTCGCCGATGTTGCTTCCATTGTTGGTGCTGTTTCTTCAGTACTTGCTGGTCGTCATCGCGATATGGAAGGTCTGTCGGTGTTGGTTACTGCCGGAGGCACTCGTGAACCAATCGATGCGGTACGTGTGATTGCTAATCGTTCCAGTGGTAAGCAGGGATACGCCATCGCCGAAGCCGCTGCCATCCGTGGTGCCACCGTCACCCTCGTCAGCACAGTCGATCGCTCTACATTGCCTGGTATCACCGTGGTTCCTGTTGAAACTGCGGCCCAGATGATGAGCGAAGTGGGAAAGTTCGGGCCACAGTCAGATGTCATTGTGATGTCAGCGGCAGTCGCTGATTTCCGACCTGTCCAAGCGGTTGCAGACAAGCTCAAAAAGTCCGATGGAATTCCCACCATTACCCTCGAGCCAACGCCCGATATTTTGGCCGCACTGGGTGCTGCGAAGGCTTCGGGGCAGACTTTGGTGGGTTTTGCAGCCGAGACGAGCAACCTGGTGGATAACGCTCGTGGCAAACTGCAACGCAAAAATCTCGACCTGATTGCGGCCAATGATGTGTCCGCTCCAGGGGTCGGTTTTGCTCACGATACGAACGCGGTCTCCATTGTGGATGCCACTGGAACAGTGACAGAAGTGCCACTTTCCGACAAACACAGCATCGCTAGTGCTGTTTTAGATAGCGTGCTACGGATGCGGTCGGCCA
>CAEZUL010000011.1_pt1 | contig 13961 bp, 13 predicted proteins | sample 7264471 | NCBI WGS metagenome assembly CAEZUL01 (sample SAMEA6813827, study PRJEB35770) | uncultured Acidimicrobiaceae bacterium | biome: Freshwater; feature: Freshwater reservoir; material: water | place: Czech Republic | collected 2016-04-20 | depth 0.5m m
GGACTCGTGACGGTTTCGATATTGGCCTCACGCGCGCAGTGTCCGATGCAGTGGGTGTGCCTGTGATTGCAAGTGGCGGCGTTGGTGCCTTGTCTCATCTATCTGATGGCATCATTGATGGAGGTGCAACAGGTGTACTCGCTGCATCAATATTTCATTTCGGCGAGTTCACTATTGCTGATGCAAAATCAGACATGACACACCACGGAATTCGAGTTCGACCAGTTTCGTAGTTATAACGAATTGAGAGCTTTTGTGATGGCTTCAGAACAATTGCTCAGCGCATCAACTGCAAAAAAATGATCTACGCCCTTGGCGACATCGATTGTGGTGTTGGTCCATGTCTGCATTGCCGCTTGCATTGCTTCGGGTTGCGTGTATTGGTCGTGTTCTGCAGCAACAACAAATTTGGGCCGATAGTTACTGGCGGCAAGTGGAGATGCCGGCATTAACGAAAGTGGTGGCGCCACGGCAACCCAGGAAGCAATCAAAGGGTGGGTGACGTTTAATGCCACCATGGCACCAAATGAATAGCCGCTCATAATGATGGGACACTCCGGCTCCACCATGTCTGCTAATTCGATTGCTGCAGCTAGATCGAGTCGTTCAGAATCGCCGTCGTCGTGAAAGCCGCCAGAATTGCCCACTCCGCGAAAGTCGATGGCGATGGAATGGCAATCGGCACTAAAAGCGGCTTCCTGCAACGCTCGAACCACATGGCTATTTTTGTCCCCTCCGAATTGGGGATGAGGGTGGCCAATAATGACCACCGCGCGAGGAATCGCAGCATCGGTGCGTATGAGATCTGCCTCAATAGCTACGCCATCGATGGTTTCGAGGAAAACAGTTTCTACTCCCATGGGGTAAGACGGTACCGTGCAGGTGGTGAGTGCTGACGAATCTAAACAAACTGCTGGCGTTGGCCGCATTATTATTGCCACCCCCGAGCAGCTCGGTTCCGTTACCTACAATTCCGATGGGTTGGTTCCGGTCATTGCTCAGTGCGTCGACACGGGTGACATTTTGATGATGGCCTGGATGAATGAAGAGTCTCTTGGTATGACATTTTCTGAAGGTCGAATGGTGTACTTCAGTCGTAGCCGTCAAGAGCTGTGGCGCAAAGGCGACACGAGCGGAGATCGCCAGTTTGTGCGTGAGGCCTACTACGACTGTGATGGCGACACACTCCTTTTCAAGGTTGAGCAAGAAGGAAAGGGTGCGTGCCATACCGGTGAGCGCTCGTGTTTCTATCGGTCATTTGGCGCATAGCAATGACAGCAACGTCCATCACTCCATCACGCGACGAGTTTGTTGCACTGGCAAAACTTCACACTGTTGTTCCCGTGTGGACTCAAATTTTGGCCGATCTAGAAACTCCTGTCGCAGCCTTCATTAAGTTGGTCGGCGACGGCAATGGGTTCCTGTTGGAATCAGTCGAACATGGCGAGCGATGGAGTCGTTATTCCTTTGTGGGTCGCAATCCTCGCGGCACACTGACTCTGCGCAACGGTGTTCTCACTACGTCGGGTGATATCCCGGCAAGCGTTCCTCTAGATAAGGGAATGTTGGCTGCAATGGAAGAACTATTGCGCATTTATAGGGCTCCTTTGTTCCCTGATCTACCTCCACTACAAGGTGGGCTGATGGGTCACCTGGGGTACGACGTGGTGCGAGAGATTGAAGACCTTCCGAACGCCCCGTTCGATGATCGTTCATTACCCGATGCCTCAATCAGCATTATTGGTTCGCTTGCAGCATTCGATCACTGGCGCCAACGTGTGTACTTACTCGAAAGCGTTCCGGTGGCCGGCCTGACCGATGACCAAATTGGAACGGCATACGACGCTGCCGTCGTGCGTGTTCATGAAGCGGTAACAGATCTCGGACGACCACTTGCTTACGCAGCGGTGGAACCTCCCATTGCCGACGAAGTATTACCGACGGTGCGGTCTTCTATGCCCGACGGACAATTTCGTTCTGCAGTTGAGGTTGCTAAGGAATACATTCGCGCAGGAGATATTTTCCAAGTCGTTTTGTCGCAACGATTTGATCTTGATCTAAAGGCTGATCCCTTCGACGTGTATCGCGTATTGCGTCAAGTAAACCCCAGTCCGTATATGTATTTCGTACGTCAGCCAGAGCTCACCATTGTCGGTGGTTCTCCTGAACCAATGGTGCAAGTGGTGAATGGTCGCGTTATTTCTCGCCCCATCGCTGGTACCCGTAAGCGAGGCTCAAACGATGAACACGACCGTCGACTTGCTGCTGAACTGCGCGAGAATCCGAAAGAAATCGCCGAACACATCATGTTGGTCGACCTTGCTCGAAACGATGTGGGTCGAGTTGCCCAATTCGGCACTGTGAAAATGGATGAACTTATGACACTCGAGCGATATAGCCATGTCATGCATCTCACCTCACAGGTCTCAGGTGATGTGCGAACAGAACTTGGCCCGATCGATGTACTGCGTGCCACCCTGCCTGCTGGCACGGTGAGTGGCGCACCCAAAGTGCGGGCCATGGAAATTATCGATGAACTCGAACCTGTTCGACGTGGGCCCTATGCAGGGGTAGTGGGCTATGTCGACTTCTCAGGCAATCTCGACACTGCACTTGCGATTCGCACCATGTTCGTTGGTCCGGAGTTTGCAAGTCTGCAAGCCGGTGCCGGAGTAGTGGCCGATAGCGATCCTGCAGATGAAGATCTTGAGTGCGCAAATAAAGCGAGAGCATTGCTTGCCACTATTCCTGCTGCAGAACGAATGACATTACGACGCCGCGAAGCGGGGACCAGCGCATGACCTCATTGGTATGGGCCGACCTCAATCGCGATGTAGTTCTTGTTCAAGGTGACGATGCACAATCTTTTTTGCATTCTCAATTAGCTAATGACATTGCTTCATTGGCTATTGGCGCAAGTGCTCATAGTTTGTTGCTCGAACCAACTGGTCAAGTGTCGGCACTCGTGCGAGTTGTTCGTCATGCCGACACGGTTTTTACTCTTGATACAGAGAACGGCATGGGGCCCGCGGTCATCACCCGTTTGCAGCGCTTCGTATTACGCGCCAAGGTGGCCATGCGTGAAAGCGATTGGGTAGTACGGGCTTTTCGTGGCGATGATGCAGTTGCTGTAGTCGGTGAGGGGGTTGGTCGCGCCACTCCGCATTGGGGATCTCTACACGAAGTTGATGTAGTTGGACTGCTCGCCGATATGCCGTCCTGTGGCGAACAAACTGAACCTGAACATATTGATTACCTGCGAGTCGACGCGCGATGGCCTGCAGTAGGTCTCGACATTTTGGTGGGCGATATCCCGGGAACCACAGGGGTGCTTTCTGTGGCTGTGAGTTTCACAAAGGGATGTTATCCAGGGCAGGAATTGGTGGAACGAATGGATTCGCGAGGCACATCTGCACCAGTCGTTCTGCGAGCACTTGCCCGCGAAGGTCTTGGAGTTGGTGCTCGCATCGAAGAAGACGGACAAACAATGGGCACAGTCACCTCTGTTGGTTCCACTGTTGCGCTTGCTCGATTAAGCCGAGCCGCCACAAGTGGGGAAGCGTTGCACTCATAAAGTAACGCATGTGGCACCCTTGGCCCACTTGACCATTGCCTAGACTTTTGCTTGTGACATACGTATTCGCATTCGATCATAAACACCGCCGCCCTCCGATGGAGTACAAAGATCTTTTGGGCGGAAAGGGTGCGAACCTCGCAGAGATGATGAGCGTGTTGCAGCTGCCAGTGCCGCACGGTTTCACTATCAGTACCGATGCATGCCGTGATTACATGCATGGTGGGTGGCCAAAAAGTTTGACCGATGAAATTGTTCGTCATGTAGCGACCCTTGAGAAAAAGATGGGTCGCAAATTGGGCGATGCTAAAGATCCTCTTCTCGTCTCGGTGCGCTCGGGAGCAAAGTTTTCTATGCCTGGAATGATGGACACTGTCCTCAATCTCGGGTTAAACGATAAGAGCGTTGTTGCATTAGCAGCCACTACTAATAACGAACGATTTGCCTATGACTCGTATCGCCGCTTCATCGCTATGTATGGGCGAATCGTGCTGGGACTTGATGGTGAGATTTTTGAACACTCACTCGATGCTGCGAAACAAGCATCACATGCAGTAACCGATGCAGATATTCCTGCCGCTGCTCTACGAGATTTATGTGAGGAATACAAAAAGGCAATTGCTGCGGAAACGGGCAAACCATTTCCGCAGGATCCAGCCAAACAATTGCGAGGGGCCGTAGAAGCCGTCTTTCGTTCGTGGAATGGACCGCGAGCTATTGCATATCGAGTGCGTGAAAAAATCAGTCACGAATTAGGCACGGCTGTCAACGTTCAGGCGATGGTGTTTGGAAATCGTGACGATAACTCGGGAACCGGAGTGGGGTTTACCCGCAACGCTGCAACGGGCGAGGAAAAACCGTACGGTGACTTCTTGGTCAATGCGCAAGGTGAAGATGTCGTTGCTGGCATTCGAAATACGGAAGATCTCAACGCACTGAAGAAGAAGTTTCCGAAGATTCATGAGGAACTGCTCGATATCTTCGCTCGTCTCGAACGGCATTACAAAGATATGTGTGACACTGAGTTCACCATTGAACAAGGAAAGCTATGGATGCTGCAGACCCGAGTAGGGAAACGCACAGGTGCAGCTGCACTAAAGATGGCAGTCGATATGACATCGCCTACGGGTGTAGGAAAGAAGTCGTGGAAGATTTCTAAAAAAGAAGCAATCATGCGAATTACTGCCGATCATCTCGATCAGGTATTGCATCCTCAATTCGCTAAAAAGCAAAAAGGGATTGCCAAAGGATTGGCAGCATCGCCTGGTGCTGCGGTAGGGCAAGTGTTCTTTACCGCCGACGACGCAGAGCGTGCAGTGGTGGGTGGAACTGATGTCATTTTGGTGCGTGCGGAAACAAGCCCTGAAGATGTGCACGGAATGATGGTGGCAAAGGGCATTCTCACCTCTCGGGGTGGCCTGGTCAGTCATGCCGCTGTCGTGGCGCGTGGATGGGGAACACCGGCCATCGTGGGTGCTGACGCTGTAAAGATCTCCGGAAAATCATTTAATGCAAACGGCGTAACTGTAAATGAAGGGGACTGGCTCTCACTCGATGGCACCACTGGTGAAGTGATGCTTGGGAAGCTCGAACTCGTAGCGTCCAAACCTCCTAAGGAATTCGCCACCATCTTGAAATGGTCTGACGAAGTGCGGAAAGGAAAATTAGCCGTGCGCGCTAATGCCGACACTTCTGAAGATGCACTCAAGGCAAGAGAGTTGGGTGCAGAAGGAATTGGGCTGTGTCGTACTGAGCACATGTTCCTGGCCCCCGATCGTTTGGACGTTGTGCGCCGAATGATCCTTGCCGAATCTGATAGCGAAGAACAGTTGGCGCTTGAAGAACTAGGAAGAGTGCAAAAGGAAGACTTTGTTGAATTGCTCAAAGCAATGTCCGGGCTTCCCATCACCGTTCGATTACTCGATCCTCCGTTGCACGAGTTCTTGCCTCGAATCGAAGAATTAGAAATTAAGAAAGCTTCAGCTGGATTAACAGAGGAAGAAAACACACTCTTGCGTGCAGCCCACGAATGGAGCGAAGTAAACCCCATGCTTGGCACCCGCGGTGTTCGCCTCGGAGTTATCAAGCCCGGCTTGTATGCAATGCAAGTACGTGCACTCATGGAAGCGGCCGATGAAGTGTCTTCCAAGGGGTTTGAGCCAATTGTCGAAATCATGATTCCTCTTACGGTGACCCGTGAAGAATTGGCTCTCGCACGTAGTTGGGTAGAGGAAGTTCTTGCCGATATCAATTCGCGTCCTGCGCCGAAGGCAAAAAAAGGCCAGAAGCCTGTAAAGCGTCCCAAGGTGTCGATCGGAACAATGATTGAGACTCCGCGTGCAGCGCTATGTGCAGATCAATTGGCTGAGTTTGCAGATTTCTTCAGTTTCGGCACCAACGATTTAACCCAAATGACATTTGGGTTCAGTCGAGACGATGTGGAAAGTCGAATGATGCCTGCGTATCTCGACGCTGGACTTCTGCAACGCAATCCGTTCGAGTCGATCGACCAGGACGGCGTCGGACAACTAGTGAAGATGGCGGCGGCAAGCGGGCGCAAGGCTAAACGCGGCTTAAAGATGGGGGTCTGTGGCGAGCATGGCGGAGACCCAGAATCCATCGGTCTTTTTTACCGTGCAGGCCTCAATTACGTGAGTTGCTCGCCCTATCGAGTGCCTATTGCGCGGCTTTCTGCCGCACAGGCAGTCATCGGTGGTGACAAGGCTGATACAAAATAGGCAACTAAGGTGACGTGATGTCATTTGCAACACTTCTCGCTGCTGGTTCATCTTCTTCTAGTGGAAAGGTCGATCTCACGATCGAGGGTTGGCACTGGCCAGTCCTTCTTGGTGTCCTTGCCATTATGTTGCTGGTCGACATTCTGGTTATTCACCGAAAAGCACACGAGGTGCATACCAAAGAGGCAGCCATTGAATCTGCGGTCTGGATCAGCATCGGGCTTCTCTTCGGATTGGTAATTCTGTGGGAGTTCGGAACAGCAGCAGCTGGCGAATACATGGGTGGTTATCTCATTGAGAAGAGTCTCAGCGTTGACAACGTGTTTGTATGGGCAGTTCTCTTTGCCCATTTCCAGGTGCCGAAGATGTACCAACATCGTGTGTTGTTCTGGGGAATCTTTGGTGCACTCGCCATGCGAATCGGTTTTATTTTTGCAGGTGTTGCAATCATCAACTCCTTCAAGATCACACTGATTTTCTTTGGAATCTTCCTGTTGTATTCCGGTCTCAAGTTGCTGCAAACCCACGACGAAGGATTCGACCCAGCCAAGAGTCGCGCGATGAAGATATTCCATCGTTTCGTGCCTTCCACCGATGAACTCGATGGTCAAAAAATGTTTACCGTGAATAATTTGGGTAAGAAGGTGGCAACACCGTTGTTCGCTGTTTTGGTCCTCGTTGAAATCACCGACGTGGTTTTTGCAATCGATTCTGTACCAGCAGTGCTCGCGGTCACTAATGAGCAGTACATCGCTTTTGCGGCTAATGCTTTTGCAATTCTGGGACTCCGTGCCTTGTACTTCTTGCTCGCCGATATGCGCGACCGATTCCAATATCTCCAAACCGGTCTCGGCGTTATTCTGGCCTTTGTGGGCGTCAAGATGACTATCTCCTATTGGTGGCACATGCCCATTGCGGCGTCCTTGTCGGTGATTGCGCTCATTTTGACTGTCTCGATTGTGGCCTCTATCAAAAGCACTCCTCCTGCCAAGTCTTAAGTAGGTCCGCTTCGCACTAAAGTCGTGGCATGGGCATTGCAGAGGACGACATTCAGAAAGTCCGGTCCACTGTCACCTTGTCCGACATTGTGTCGCCCTATTGCCAATTACGTCGCACGGGTCGCAGTCAAGTAGGGCTGTGTCCCTTTCATTCAGAACGCACTCCATCATTCAGCGTGAACGATGAGACGGGTCGTTACATGTGCTTTGGCTGTGGTGCCAAAGGTGACGTATTCACATTCGTGCAACAAATGGAGCATCTCGACTTCGTTGGTTCGGTGGAGCGCATTGCCAGCAAAGCAGGCATCGAACTTCACTACACATCAGGTGCAGGTAACGGCGAACGCAAACATCGCAAAGAACTGCAAGCCCTCATGGAGCAGGCCGTCGATTGGTACCACAAGCGATTGTTGGAATCGGCCGATGCGCGTGCGGCACGCGAATATCTGCGTGATCGCGGCCTAGCGGGAGACGTTGCTCGATCTTTTCGCTTAGGTTGGGCGCCTGACGATTGGGATCAATTGGCTAAGGCCTTAAATGCGCCGATTGCCATGATGAGCGAAGTGGGCTTGGCCTTCACCAATAAAGCAGGACGCGTTCAAGATTCATTCCGTGCACGCGTCATGTTCCCCATCTTCGATGAAAATGGCGCCGCCGTTGCTTTTGGCGGTCGAATTCTTCCTGGTTCTACCGATCCTGCAAAGTACAAAAACTCAACCGAAACCCCTGTGTATGTGAAATCACGAACCTTGTATGGGCTCAACTGGGCGAAGGGCAACGTAGTGAAAGAGGATCGCATCATTGTGTGTGAGGGCTACACCGACGTCATTGGCTTTCACCGCAGTGGGCTTGCAACAGCAGTAGCTACTTGTGGAACTGCGCTCACAGAAGATCATGTGAAGCTCATGAAACGATATGCACGCAATGTGGTGTTGGCGTTCGATGCCGATGCTGCGGGCCAAGGCGCAACCGACAAGTTCTACGCCTGGGAAAAGAAATACGACATCTCAGTCTCTGTTGCACAATTTCCAGCAGGAAAAGATCCGGGAGAACTAGCAAGTTCTGATCCTGCAGCACTCGCTGCGGCGATCAACGATGCCATGCCATTTTTGGGTTTTCGTTTACAGCGGTTATTCGATGCAAACCCCTTGCGCTCACCCGAGTCGCGTGCGCGACTCGCTGGTAAAGCAATGGAGTTGGTGAATGAACACCCCGATTCAAACGTGCGTCGTTTGTATGCGGGGCAAGTAGCCAGTCACACCGGGGTGTCGGCCGGAGAATTGGTCAAGGTAGCTGATCGCGGCGGTTCGTCGCCTGTGGTGGTTGCCGCCCCTATCCAGCATGCCCCTGAGGGTGCTGGCTTTGTCGCTTTGTCGCTGCTGATTCACGAATGGGACACCATTGCCCCTTGGCTAATTGAAGAGCTATTTCCCGACGATGCAAGCCGCGAAGCTTTTAGAGCTTTGGCCGCCGCCGATGGAGATGTTCATAGAGCCCTTGAAGGAATTGCCCCAGATGCAGCTGAAGTCATAGAACGTGCCGCCGTGTACGACATTGAGGCCGATCCACTCGTTGAATCTCGCGCCCTCATCAGTGCAGCTGTGCGCAGAGAGCTCTCACGGCGCCGAATGGGGGTCGACCCCGACCGTATCCAGCAAGATCGCATTGTGCGCAACGCCCTTGAGGATCTGGGCAAGCACGACAAGGCTTCGGCGGCAGCCCTGCAGTTATTGCAGTGGCTAGCCCAGGCAGCTGCTGAGGCTGATTAAAAAAAACTGCCCAAGTTTCAAAACCAGGGAACTAAGTCTGGCCATGGTTCGTCACATGGAATCAGTGTTACAAGAACTTATTTCCATCACAGATCTCGCACCAGACACGTCTGGCACCTTCGAGCAAACGGCTCCCACCAAGAAGGTGGCTATTGCTAGAACCATCACTGCAGATGTAGGTGATGCGGTGCGAATGTATTTACAAGAAATTGGCCAGGTCGATCTTCTTACCGCTGAAGATGAACGCAGGCTGGGGAAAGCCATTCGTGACATGCAGGTCGCTAGAGATCAATCCCTAGGGAAAGTGCTTTCTGCTACCGAGCGCAGAGAATTGCGCAACATAGTGCGTGAGGGTGAATGTGCATTCGAACACCTCATCACTGCCAATCTCCGCCTCGTTGTATCAATTGCACGTAAGTATGACGGCCGAGAGTTGCAGCTTCTTGATCTCATTCAAGAAGGCAACATCGGGCTGATGCGTGCAGCAGAAAAATACGACTGGGAAAAGGGCTTCAAATTCTCTACCTATGCCACCTGGTGGATTCGTCAATCGATGATGCGGGCAATGGCCGATCAGGGGCGCACAATTCGTGTGCCAAGTCATGTTGTGGAAATGCTTAATCGCATCACAAAAGCAGATCGTGAATTAACTGTTGAGTTAAAACGTGAACCGACATTTGCAGAAATTTCTGAAAGAACTTTGATTCCTGCAGAGAAAATCGAGGAGCTCAAATTGATCTCGTCGGTCACCGTGAGCCTCGACGAACCAGTAGGCAGCGATGAAGATTCAGGAACGTGGGGTGACAAATTTGGTGAGGATAACCACGAGCGTCCCGACGATGTCATGCTGCGTAACCATCTCATAGAAGTCATTTCACTTGAGCTCAATGATTTGCCTGTTCGCGATCGGCGTATTTTGGAAAAACGATTTGGAATAGCAAATGGTGAACCTCTCACCCTGGACGATGTGGCTAAGCAAGAAGGCGTCAGCCGGGAAAGAATTCGCCAAATCGAACAAAAGACCCTGGCTCGTTTGCGTCATCCCCAAAAGAGTCATCGGTTGCGCAGCCTTCTCTACGCCGAATAGCCCTTTGCCCTTTGCCCTTGGGCTCAGGTGGCCTGCGCTGGTATCGTGTGGGTTCCCTTCCGGGGTAGCTCAGTTGGCAGAGCAACGGACTGTTAATCCGTTTGTCGTGGGTTCGAGCCCCACCCCCGGAGCCAGTTGGACCGTCCCGCGGTTCGACCTTCGGGCCCATAGCTCAGTTGGTTAGAGCAGGGGACTCATAATCCCTTGGTCGCAGGTTCGAGCCCTGCTGGGCCCACCACTGTTCTCACTCTCGTCGAGGTGTTGCCTCTGCTACTTCGATGTGGCAGAGCTTGTACGACGAGTCGATGCTTTGCCCGCCACAATTCTTAGTCCGATGATGGCTGCTCCGACCATCGCCACCGACATGGTGAAACCGGCATACCAATTTTTGCCCACATCGCTTCCGGACGTCAGTGCATGAAGAATCACCAGAGGAAACTGTGCGTATGAGGCCATGTGAATGCGATGCCAAGCGGTCTTGCTGATCATTTTCATCATGAGAGAACTGGCTTGCACTGCAACCAAAATGTAGAACGCAAGAATGCCGAGGCTTACTTGGAATGGGCGCCATGAACTTGTGAAAGGGACAAGCACCGAAACGAAAGTGAAGTGCACATAGGAATCGGCAATCAAGGTGAGAATATGAATAACGCTGAAAGAAACGGCAAGACCACCGAGCCATGTGTGTAGATCTCTAATCCAAGCAGGGCGATCATTGGGTTTTAACACACGTGTTGCAAGCAGTATTCCCCACAACACTGTGAGCAAGATAAGAATCATGGCGATGTTGGCCGATGCGCGAGTGAGATTCCACCACAGATGGTTATTCATGAGAGAAATTGCTCCAATTGGTTGTTGTGAAGACATTGTCTTGAGCGTCGATGAGAAGCCCGGCAAAGCCCTTGCTCTCTAGTATTGCCAATGCAGTAGCTACGGGGGTGCTGATTGCATACTTTGTCCATGCATCTGCCCAAGCAGCAGAGCTAGCAACAACCGTTGCGCTAACTGTTTTGTCACAAGGTAGAGGACCCTCTGAGGTGAATATGTGAGAAGTGATTCCACGATGTCCACGAAGTCGTGCATTTGTGGTGGAAGTAGCAATTCCTCCGTGAGAAACACTGATGGAAGAAACTGTTCTCTCATGATTGGTCGGGTGAGTGATTTCAGTGACCCATCCCGCGTCAACAGGCGTCAATATGGCCATGTCGCCGCCGATGTTGATGCAAGCGCTCGTGGCTCCCATTGAGAGTGCATGGGCTACTACAAGATCAGCCGTAAAACCTTTTGCTAAACCACCAGCATCGAGTGTCATATGTTCTGGCAGAGAGACACGACCATCAGCAAGGAAGGCAATTGCCGTCAAGTCTGTGAAGGGGTGTGAATCGCTTGCGATGGAACTGACCTTTTTGTCTACCAGAGAGCGAAAATCACCGTCGTGAATTTGGAGCGGCAACAAAGTGGGATTGAAAGCCCCATTGGTTTGTTCGTGAGCTGCAATCAAATATGAGATCAACTGCACAGTAAGAGGATCCACCCATACGGGCTGACCTTTTGCATTATTTAGGCGAGAGATATCGCTACTCGAAATGAATCGACTCCACAGTTGCTCGTAATGATCAATCTGATCAAGACAGTCCTTCGCTATAGCTGTGGCTGTAGGGCCAGTAATTGTTGCTACGCAATGCACTCCCATGCAGCGACGTGATAACCGCGCAGTCAGGGGAGCAAGTAGGTTCATCTCTTACCGTGAACCATTGCTCTTTTGAACAGTGGGCGCTTGAGTTTGAACAGGTGCTAGCACGGTGCTTGGAGTGGCGGACCCTGCCTGAGGTACCGGTACTACAACCACATTCGGTGTAGTTGTGGTGGGCACCGCGTTGTTCGTAACAATTCCAGTGTCGATAGGGGTCTTCAGTCCAGCGCCAACAACATTGAAGTTGCTAGTAACTGGTTGAACCGCTGACTTTTTCTGTGCAAGGGAATATCCAGTGGTCATGCCAATGAGGGCAGTGGTGGAAAGTCCGAGAGCCAAGATGCGGGCACTCATAGCTGGGTGCTTGCGTCGAGAGCTGGTGCGGGTAGTGCGAGCCACGGCGGGTGGGGGAGGAACTGGTGTGTTCATGGAGCGATTAAGTAGAGGGTCAATCATGATTAATCATCATCCCCATCACGCTCGTGTTCGTGGTCTTCGCGATCGTCACCGTCTTCTTTGTGGTCGTCATCTTTTTCCGAATATGACGCACTTGGCTTTGTCGGATTCGCTGCAGGCGCAGGTGCAACACCAGAACCATTTGGTGGGGTGTTGACCGCAGGCCGAGTATCGGTTGTTGCGCTGATTTCAACTTTGCCGTTTATGAGACGAGCAACAAATTCGACACGTGAATCACTCGACAAAAAATGGACTTTCACATCACCGTTTGGTTCTGTGCGAGCAGGTTCTGATGTCCAACCGGCTGCAGGCATCACGTTGGTCACCACGATGGCCCCAGACGTGGTGTCGATGACAACCGATCCTGATGAACCCACTTGATAGGTGGTGACTGAATTGCTCACTGCGGAAGATGAAATGGGGGTGGGGCCGGATTGTTCGGACACTGCACCTGAGTTGGAAGCCAGAACAATGTTGTCTGCTCCTTGAGAGTTCGCTGCTCCAACTATTGATGAAGCGACAGGGGAGGATGATCCGAGCACGCTGGTGTTGACCGCAAATGCGGACGCCCCTGCTGCAAGTACCCCTGCGATCGAGAGGGTGGTGGCAATTCCTACCTTCATCTGATTTTCTCCTTTGTGGACCGGTGGCCCTTGTTCATCAGAGTACGAGGGGTACATACAGGGGATGGTGTGGGAATATCCAAGATTCATCCAAATCCGCAAGTGACCATTGTGTGGGGCGTCATGGCTAAGAATGAGGCACAATGGAGTTGTGAACGTGCTCCTGGTTGAAGACGATGCTTCTATCGCTCAAACAGTGAGGTTGTCATTATCAAATGCTGGTTTGCAGGTCACCCATGTAGGAACTGGCACAGATGCAATTCTTGCGGCCCAAACAACATCATTTGACGTCATCTTGATGGATCTTGGACTGCCCGATATGGATGGTCTCGATGCATCAAGAATTATTCGGGAGACCTCATCAACACCCATCATCATCGTGAGTGCTCGAGGCGATGAACTCGACCGTGTTCTTGGTCTTGAGCTTGGAGCAGATGATTATGTGGTGAAACCATTTAGTCAGCGAGAACTTCTTGCACGTATTCGTGCCGTTACTCGGCGCAATGGTGAATCACATAGCGATGCAGAGCCAGTTAGAGACGCTCGGGTCGTCGTCGATGAACGGACCCACACAGCAAGACTCGATGGCGACGAGATATCTCTCACTGCTAAAGAGTTCGACTTGCTTGCCTTTTTATGTGCAGAACCTGGCGTGGTGTTTCGTCGCAACGACATTTTGGAACATGTATGGGATACAAATTGGTACGGCACAACTAAAACGCTTGATGCACACATTGCATCAATTCGTAAGAAGCTAGGAAGTCCTGATTGGATTCAGGCTGTTCGTGGAGTTGGCTTTAAGTTCGTAGAGGTGACCAAGTGAAGTCTCGCCTCGTTGGCGCTTTGCTTACCGTTGCCACTCTTATCTTGGTGGTATTCAGCATCCCACTTGCGTCATTTGTTGCAAAGGTGGAACGCGAGCGACTCGTGACGGCGCTAGAACGAGATGCATTTATTTTGGCGGGCCATGCAAAGGAAACTCTCAACACCACAGCGGGTGCAGTACTTCCTTCTCTGCAACCA
>CAEZUL010000012.1_pt1 | contig 13546 bp, 13 predicted proteins | sample 7264471 | NCBI WGS metagenome assembly CAEZUL01 (sample SAMEA6813827, study PRJEB35770) | uncultured Acidimicrobiaceae bacterium | biome: Freshwater; feature: Freshwater reservoir; material: water | place: Czech Republic | collected 2016-04-20 | depth 0.5m m
AGTACTTGTTCCCTCTGAATACTCAGATCCAGAACCATTTTCTGAATTCCCCGGAGATGCTTGAACTGAATATGTACCTGGGTCGAGATCAACTGCGAATTCACCCTTTTCATCCGTGTAGCTGTTGAACGGATCTAGGTAAGTACTGAAGACACTACAAAAAGAGGCAGGTCTTGCAGAATCTACAAAACAGATTCGTGAATCACTTACAACAGTTGAGGAATTGCCAGGTTCAAGCACCTTCCCGATCACATTTCCCTGCCTCAGCCTGATGCTTGGAAGAACTGTCCTCCCAGTTGCCGAATCAACACTCAAGTTTGTTGGACTACTGCACGGTGTTCCCAAATAAACCTTTGCGACATTTGAGCCGCAGTATGAGATGACTCCGGATGGCGCAACTTTCAGAATACGAATCTGATTAGCGTATAAACCGCGATTAGACAGCCTGATTGAAACGGTGTACAAGGTCATGTTTAGCGCATTTGATGCAGAGGACACATATGGAAGATCTAAATAGAATTTACTGCCATTCAATTGTCTTGAAATTGCCGCCTTTGAACCTGTGGGATATGACTGCGTAAGGCGAATCATCGGATAGAAAGCGGTGGGAGCCGAGCATGAATTGGCAGGAAGCGCAGCGCACACTTCGCCCTCGAAGTTTGCCTTCTTGAGTGAAACTTGAACAGAGCCGTTTGAGAGAGTTGGCGCATCACCGAGACAAGTAGGTGTTCCCCCCGTAGAAGGATTCGTTGCTCCTGGATTAGTTGTAGTGGGTGCTGGCGCACCGGGGACAGTTGACGTCGAGTCTGAACATGTGTGAAGAATTGATGCAACGCCATTCGTAACTTGAATTTCATAAATCACATCAGTGGTTACATAACCAGCTAGATCAGCTCTTGCCGAGGTGGCTGCGAATGAGAATTTGTAGATGCCACTGAAAGGAGCATTCCAATTGGCATAACCATCCTCATCAATAAAGCCCTGGAATTCTGATTGCGAGTAGCCGATTTCCGAACCCGACGAATAGTAGCGGTCCACCATGATGGAATCGGGTGCGACCTGATTTAAATCTGAACCCGTGTTGACCTTGAACTTCATATTCCCATCGGAAACTTTTTGAATAAACCGATTACCTCCACCCGTCGCCAGCGGTCCACTTACAACACTGACGGTGCCCGTGGCCGATACAGACACGGTTGACATTGAGGTGGCAAATCCATTAGCTGACATAAGAATGTCGTAAGTACCAGTTGCGAGTTTTGCAATCTGCATTGAAGGAGATTTTTCATAATATGCCGAGGAGATTTCCACTCGGCACTGGCTCGAGTAATTCTCTGCTACTAATTCAACACGGCATGCATCATTCGACGGAACAATGCGAGCCCAACCACCTGAATATCGGGTAGACAATTCATATCCATCCGGATCTACAGCAAAGAGACCTAAATTTCCTCGGTCAACTTCTACATTCAACTCATGTGGTGAGCCACCTAAGGTAAGGGTCAAACTCTTTGAAAGTGCACTGCTATTGAGGTCGGTTTCAGCGTTGCATGTAGAACTCGAAATATCACATGAAGGAGTCGGGCTCACATAAACACTGAATTCGCCCGTTTTAGGAACATCAGAAACTGAGAAGCGTCCCAAAGTGTCTGTTCGAAAACTGCCATACCAGTTATCGGCTCGGCTTTGAGAATTCTTATTGATATCGATATTTGCATTAGACAGAGGAACTGATGGAGTGCTTGCATCGCCATCTCCATCGACAACAATGGTTCCCCACAAAAACTTTTCCTTCATTTCAAATGATGGAATCTCGCAACCAATTGCCGCAAGAAGGCAACTGGAATCAACCCAAGTGGAGTAGGTGTCTCCCAAAGCGGGATTTGTGCCAAGGTTCGCAACTGTTGCAACGGCACGTAACACTTTGGGTACGCCGTCAGATACCGAAGTGTCTACACAAAATTGATATGAACCATCCGCAGCCGAAGTTGTTGTAAGGGCTAGATACATACTTGTCGGAGCAGTAGTAGACGAATACGGTTCCCAATCTTGACCCAGTTTCACAGTGGTTACATAGGCAGATCCCCCCAAAGTGACACGCCCTACAACATTTGGTGTTTTCCCGCCGACGCACCCATTCGTTCTGGACACATCACCTACTACTGCTTGCATTTTCATCTCAATATTTGATGAATCAACTAGAGCTGCGATATCGAGATAACCATCTAAATTGACACCATCTGATTTTTTGCGAGCAGTTAACGAGTAAACCTCACCTTGCAGCCCACCGTCATACAGCGCAAATCGCGGAGACTCTGAATCAGACCTGGAAACAACGAATCCACATCGGCTAGCCGAGTTTCCATGTAGACAGATATATGTGTCTGTTGGGTAAGCCCCGTTGAATGTAGCGACGCCTTGATAGGTGGCAATTCCAAATGAATAGTTTCGAATAATCGATGAATTGATAAGACGGATGGCCCCGCCAGTTGAACCCAAACTGGACGGCGCTCCCGGCGCAGGGTCTACCGAAATCAAATAGCCGCCACCAGTTCTATTGGTGTCAATCGCATATCTTCCTGTTGAGTCGGCAATCACGCAAGAAACCACGATCTCTTCATCAAGGTCGATGAGTCGCACGCGCGCACCACTTGTATATGCAACTTCGGTTCCCGAAGACTTGTTTGAAATGAGTCCACTCACTCGGCCGGTTTGAGGGGTGCTAACACACGTAGTCGATTCCACTGCAGCTTTCGCTATCTGCGTGGCTACTGGTGCAAGAGTCGAGGTCACAATAAAGAGCCCAGCAATTAAGGAGAAACTTACAAACCACGTCATCCCCTGACGTAATGCACGCGACATAACTACCCCTACCTTTTACAATTTATGGAAATCGTATAAGAAGTATTTCTATCAGGTGTATTTGGCTAATAGTTGATCTCGCTTTGGACCTATGTTGATTTCATTACACAATTGATCTCTGTGTTTTTGAACCTCTTATATATGATGACGTGTGCTCAAAAATAGGCCATATCTTCCAACGGGTCTTTTGATCGTGGCACTTACAGCAGTGACAGTTTTCTTATGGTCAGGAAAATTGGGATTACGTTCTGATCCACTCAAGGATTCGGTCGCTATGCAAGTGACAACGCCAACCAACTCACGCACAGATTCCAAAAATCAAGAAACGTCTTCACAACGGACAAATGGATCCAATACTGACCTACCCGCGACGGACGATCCCAAGGATGCAGAGCTGTCATCAAATCTGTCGAATAATTCATCTCCAACCCGGAATACGAATGGCACACCAAACGAGTTAAAAGATTCGGGTAGTCCTACTCTCGAATCTTCAACTTCTAAAGTTCCCATCAGTTGCCGGGTTTATGTAAATCCCATTGGGTCACCTGCAAACCATTCTTTCCGCCTCATTATTAATTCTTCTTCAAACTTCACTGCAAATGCATCAATAATTTGGACTCAGCGAACAGAGACGATCACTGTAGATGTGGTGAATGGTTCAGCAAGTGCAATTATCAAGGGTGACCAATTCACTCAACCAAAAGTTTCAGTTTCTTCACAATCCGATACAACAACAGAACTTTGCACCAATAAAGATTCCTGACGTCGTTGCTTTCAAATGACCTATCGAGAGGCTGACTATCCCAATTTGGTTAGTTCAATAAATCAATCAATCACAATCAACTTCCGCCCAACAAACAAGAAACCCCCGCCCGAAGGCGAGGGTTTCTTTTCGTTTACACACCCGCCGAAGCGGAGAGAATAGTTAGCGGCCCTTGAGGGCTTCGATGAGCTTTGGAAGAACCTTGTGCACATCGCCAACAATGCCGAGGTCGGCTACACCAAAGATTGGTGCTTCTTTGTCTTTGTTGATGGCGATGATGTTCTTTGAACCCTTCATACCCACCATGTGCTGAGTTGCACCAGAGATGCCTGCAGCGATGTAGATAGTTGGCTTTACAACCTTGCCGGTTTGTCCGACTTGGTACGAGTAAGGGACCCAGCCGGCGTCGACGATTGCACGTGATGCACCAGGTGCACCCTTAAGCAACTTGGCAAGGTCTTCGACCATTGCGTAGCTTGCTGCTTCGCCAAGTCCGCGACCACCTGCGACAACAATGTCGGCTTCGTCGAGCTTTGGACCAGTTGTTTCTTCAACGTGCACAGCAGTGACGCTTGCGCCGCCTGTTGCACCAAGATCAGGAACTGCAACCGCAGTAACTGCAGCAGCGGCTCCACCAGCTGATTCAGCCACAAATGACTTGGGGCGGAAGGCTGCAAGGAATGGACCTGCACCAGTAAATGATGTGCTCACCAAGGTGTTGCCACCAAAGATTGGTGTCACAACGGTGACGCCGTCGCCGCCATCAGAGATGTCGGTGTTGTTGGTAAGAACTGTTTTGTCGAGCTTGACCGACAAACGTGCCATGACGTCGCGACCTTCGTAGTTCTGAGGGAACATGATGAGGTCGGGGGTGTCGCCACCGTCGATAACACTCTTCAAGGCTGATGCAATTGCAACGCCAGGAAGTGATGAGCCGTGATCGACTGCAATTACTTTTGTTGCGCCGTACTCGCCGAGTGCGCCAGCAACAGATGCTCCGTCGCCACCGATAACTGCGGTGACGTTGGAAGAAAGTGAACGTGCCTTTGTAAGCAGTTCGAGTGTGGCCGACGTAGGTGCGCCATTAGCGACCTGTGCGAAGACCCAGATGTTGTTCAATGCCATTGTGATACTCCTCTAGTGACTTCGACTCAGATGACCTTCAGGTTCTCAAGGAACCCGACGATCTTGCCAAATGTTTCGCCGTCATCTTCGATGACTTCGCCAGCTTGACGAGCTTCTGCTTGTGCAACGCTGCTGATCTTTTGTCCGGCGCCTGCCCAGCCGACTGGTGTGACACCAAGGTCTGCTGCAGTGACTTCTTCTACTGGCTTTGACTTTGCAGCCATGATGCCTTTGAACGATGGGTAGCGAGGCTCAACAACACCAGCAGTAACGCTGATGAGTGCTGGCAATGCGCAGGTGACTTCGTCGTAACCATTTTCGGTCTGACGATCAACCTTCAATGTTCCACCTTCGACAGAAACTTTCTTTGCGAAAGTTACGGAAGGAAGACCAAGAAGTTCTGCCATCTGCTCAGGCACGGTGCCGGTGTAACCATCGGATGATTCGGTTGCACCGATGATGAGATCTGCTCCACCAAGACGCTTGATTGCTGCAGCAAGAATTTTTGCTGTGGTGAGTGCATCGGAACCTTGCAGTGCAGGATCGGATACAAGAACACCTTTAGCTGCACCCATGGCAAGCGCAGTGCGCAAACCAGAGGTTTCACCATTGGGCGCCATGGAGACGAGGCTTACTTCGCCACCGCCTGCCTTGTCGACCAACTGAAGAGCCATTTCCACGCCATAGGCGTCGGAGTCGTCGAGGATGAGCTTGCCATCTCGCTTCAGGGTGTTGGTTGCCCCATCGAGCGCACCAGGCGCCGCGGGGTCGGGGATCTGCTTCACACAAACGATCACATTCATGGGCTCTATTGTTACCGACCAAACGGCTAATCACCCAACCCGAGAGGCCCTCAAAATGGAGTTTCGGCGTGACCCTCGTCGCAGGGCGCTGATACCGTTGCTGCCCTTGCGACTTCTCCTCATTGTGAACTCCTTTGCGTCCTCCGTGACGGCGAAAAACACCGTCGTGGTCCACGAACGGCTCTCTCGCCATCACGACGTGCAGGTAGTGGAGACCAATCGACGCGGTCATGCCACCCGTTTTGCCGAAGATGCCGCCCGCCGTGGCATCGATGTGGTGGTGGCCTACGGAGGTGATGGCACCCTGAACGAGGTAGCAACCGGTGTTGCTACTACCGACACAGCACTCGCTGTTTTGCCTGGCGGTTCCACCAATGTGTTCGCACGCACACTCGGGATGCCAAACGATGCCCTGCAAGCTGTTGATCTCATTGTGGATGCACTCGATCGCAACGACATCTCCCCTATTGGCCTCGGTCGTGCCAATGGTCGCTATTTCACTTTTCATACTGGTCTTGGATACGACGCAGCAGTAGTGCGTCGCGTTGAACAACGCGCAGCGTTAAAGCGATATGCAGGTCACCCTTTGTTTGTTGTTGCCGCATTACGCACGTGGGCATTCGACTACGACAAGAAGCGCCCACACTTCTCGCTCGATTTTGGCAATGGCAATACTGTCGACAACGCGTACTTTTCGATTGTGATGAACACGAACCCCTATACGTATTTAGGGAACCGCCCGTTCGACATTGTTCCCACCACATCACTCTCCACGGGACTTTCGGTAGTCACATTTACTTCGCTTGCGGCACCGCACATGTTGCGCACCATGGCATCTGCTCTACGAGGTGGCGGAGTTCGTGATTATCCGTGGCTCGACATTCGTACCGATGTACGACAAGTCACGGTCAGTGATTCACGGGCGTTCCCGTATCAACTAGATGGCGATTATTTGGGTGAAATACAGAACGTGAACTTTGAGTTCGTGCCTAACGCATTGCGTTTAGTGCGTTCGCACCCGTAATCACTCCGCCTTATCGCGCACCTGCAGGGCAATATCGGGCACATTGGTGCAGATGCCGTCGATTCCCCACTCGATTACTTCGGCCATACGTGCCGGATCATCGATAGTCCATGAATTGACCTGCAATCCGTGTGAATGAAAGACATTGATGCAGTTCTGATTGAGGAATTTCGTATATGGATGAAGGGCCGTGTGCCCAAAGCCAGCCATGTCACGCGCCACTCTTTCGCAATCCTCGTCCCGTACACCCTCTGTAAGCCACGCTGTGCGTACTTCAGGGCGAAGAGTGCGCATCGCATCAACTGTTGGGCGATGAAACGCAGAGATGAGCCACCTGTGATCTTCGCCCCGGTCAGCAAGGTGAGCCGCAATGGTGGCAGCCAAAGAATCATTGGGGTCGAAATCGGGATCGATGGGGTGATTCTTGATTTCAATATTGACCCACATACCGGCACATGCGTCGAGCGCAGCGGGAAGTAACGGAACATGTGTTGGAAGATCAGATGAATGCATTTCGACGATCACACGACCGTCTGGCAACACTGCATCGTGATGTACTGCCATTGCGCCATCAACAGTGCGACGGACATCTAATTCAACTGCGTCGGCACCCATGGTGCCTGCACGGCGAAATGCTTCGAGCGTGTTTTCGCGTTCTGCCCGCGATGCCCCTCGATGGGCTATTACCTGCACATTCGCCATAACGCTCTCACCTTCGAAAGATTTATTTTTCCACAGCCAAAATACATCATGGGAACTTTGCCCGTCTGATTGTCACTTGGCAACTTCGCTCGTAGTGTTCTTCTTCGGTGGTTCACCACTCGAAGTTTTATCGTGCGCTTTGCGCCCCAACCCCAACAGAAGGAAGCCCGACGTGTCGATTCTTGCGTCATCGCTAGCTCTTGGAAGTGCTGATTACACCTGGCGAAATGACGCCACTTGTCGCGACACCGATCCAGAGTTGTTCTTCCCCGTTGGAACCACTGGTCAGGCACTTCTTCAAATCGCGAAAGCAAAATCTGTGTGCTGCGAATGCCCAGTCAACATCGAATGCCTCGACTTTGCCCTAGAGACAAACCAAGACACTGGTATCTGGGGTGGCTTTTCTGAAGAAGAGCGCCGCCAAATTCGTCGCGATGCCGCCAAGCGCGCTCGCGCTCAAAAAGCAATCTAATTTCTCAGAGCACTAATCGTGCTCAAGTGGAAGACGCAACGTCACCACTGTTCCGGTGTTTCTATCCCGAGGCACCAAATCAACAGCTGCAAGTTCTGTTGCTACCGCGGGCCTCATCTCAATGGACCCAGCTAATTCAGTCGTCACCAACGTGCGCACAATGGAAAGCCCAAGGCCAGTGGCGTCGGCCAACTTGAATCCGTCAGGAATTCCACGCCCATCGTCAATGACTGAAACACGTAATTCAGTATCGCTGACATCGAGTTCGACCACTACGTTTCCGCCACCATCACCTTCGGGGAAACCATGGTCGACCGCATTTTGCAATAGCTCTGTGAGCACCACCGATAGCGGGGTTACCACAGTGGCGGGAAGACGTCCACCGTCACCAATGACCACAAATCGCACTGGTCGATCTGGTGATTGCAAGCTCTCTTCCACAAGGCGAAGAAGTGGCCGAACAATTTCGATAAAGGCAACGTCGTCGCCTGGTTCACGAGACAAGGTTTCATGTACCAGAGCAATCGTGCGAATGCGTCGTACAGATTCCGCAACTGCAGCTTTAGCTTCGGGTGATTCCAAACGGCGTGCTTGCAATCGCAACAACGAAGAGATTGTCTGCAAGTTGTTCTTCACACGGTGATGAATCTCACGAATGGTTGCGTCTTTCGACAAAATCAATCGGTCACGACGTCTGAGTTCACTGACATCACGTAGCAGCATGACTGCACCGAGAACTGTTGATTCTTCATCGACTATGTCGACAATGGGGATGCAACGAGTCAACAAAGTGACATCTGCTGTTTGTTCAAATTCTTCGACCACAGGTTCAAATCGTTCGAAGGCCTGACGCACTGAAGAATCGATCACACCGAGTTCGGCAAGAGTTTGCCCCACGGCATTTGCGCTAATGCCTACGCGGTGCAATGCCGACGTGGCGTTTGGTGATGCGTACCGCACGCGCGAATCAGCATCGAGCACAATGGCGCCGTCTCCCACACGTGGCGCCACACTTGAGTCGGCAACTCTGCCTGCGAACGGAAACGTTCCTTTTACGATCATTGCTGCGAATTTGTCGAACATCTCTAAATAGGTACGTTCAAGTTCTCCTGGTTGACGACCAGTTCGGCGCGACCACTCACGGGTGAGAACAGCAATCACTTCGCCTTCATATTTCACGGGAATTGCCATCATGCGGCAATCTTCCACGACGCCTTGCACAAAAATTTCACCTTCAATCGGAACACCCGATGAGAATGCTTGACCTAGCAACGGCTGTTCGTCTGCCGATGTCGTAGAACCCACCCAGTCGGCCAGGTACAACGTTTGACCAGTTGCGGCACGTACTTGTGCCAGCACCATCCAGTTATCACCTTCAACGGGGACGTACAAGAGCAAGTCAGCAAAGCACAGGTCGGCGAGCATGCCCCATTCGCTAACAAGGTTGACCAAATGTGTGGTCTGCTCTTTCGATAACTGCGTGTGTTGGCGTGAGAGTTCACCAATGGTTGTCATAGACGCTCCGTTCTATGAGCAAGTCTGCCCTACCTGTCTATACCGACAGTGACATTGCGGAGTTTTTAGTCGCCAAATCCGATGCGACGCTCCGCATCGGTGGAGCCAATTTCGACATAAGCGATTTTGGCAGCAGGAATTGCGATGTCGCGACCCTTTTTATCGGTGATCCACAATGTGTCGACTTCACCCTTGAGTGCTTTCTCGACGGACTTCTTCAAGGCGTCACGCGCCTTTGTATCGTCTTCAACTTCGAGAGCGATCTCGCGAGGTGCTTGTGTGATTCCGATGCGAATGTCCACTGTGGTTCCGTGTTCTCTTGAGGTGTAAAAGATGACTGCCTATTGTGGGCAATCGATGCCCACACGGTACAGGTCAGACCATGGTGAGTCCTGCGCTGAAGATTTTCTTGGGCTTCATTGCGTCGATTTGAGCTGCAAGTGCGTGGAATGCAGCACCTGCTTCGGATTCGGGTGAAACGGCAGCAATGGGGTGACCGTCGTCTCCGCCTTCGCGTAATTGCATCACCAAAGGAATTTGCGCCAAAAGTGGCACTTCGAGTTCGGCTGCGAGCTCTGCCCCACCACCTGCACCAAAGAGTTCGTAGCGCTTGCCATCGTCGCCGGTAAACCACGACATGTTCTCAATAACTCCACGCACAGTGAGGTTGACTTTCTTTGCCATTGCTGCAGAGAGACGTGCAACTTTTTGTGCAGCTTCTTGTGGCGTAGTAACCACGAAAACTTCGCCACGTGGCAAGTACTGGCTGAGGCTCAATGCGATATCGCCAGTGCCTGGTGGCATGTCGATCAACAAGTAATCGGGTTCATCCCAGAACACATCGGTGAGAAATTGCTCGAGGGCTTTGTGCAACATTGGGCCACGCCAAATGACTGCTTCGCCTTCGGGTACGAAATACCCAATAGAAATACAGCGAACTCCGTAGTTTTCTGGAGGCAACAACATGCCATCGATGACCACAGGCTCACGTTCGGCGCCCAACATACGAGGAATTGAATATCCGTAAATATCAGCGTCGACAATGCCTACGGTTTTGCCGGTTGCTGCAAGTGCAACGGCGAGGTTTGTTGTAACGCTGCTTTTGCCAACGCCACCCTTGCCCGAAGAAATAAGCAGAACACGAGTTTTAGAATCTTTTGCAGCGAACGGAACGGAACGACCTTCAGCATGTCCGTGAGCTTGACCACTGCCTGCAGTTGCACCAGGGTTGCCATTCAACATGGTGCGAACGTTCTCACGTTGTGCATCGGTCATGACACCAAAGTTGATGCTGACTCCGCCGCCATTCACCATGGGGGTCAACGCCTTCGTTACTCGATCGGTGATTTCGTTACGCATTGGGCAACCAGGCACGGTGAGCGTGATGGTGAGCGATACGCCTTGGCTCGATACGGCCACATCGTGCACCATGTCGAGATCGACAATGGAACGGTGTAATTCGGGGTCTTCCACCGGGCGAAGAGCCTCGATGATTTGTTCAACTGTGGGTGTGGACATGGGGACTCCGATGAATTGGGGATTTTGCACTACGGCCATAGGTATAATACCTGTGTGTCTGAAGTGACCACTACCCACCTCATGACACCCAAGGCATTTACTGCCACGGTGTCAGCCATGACCTCGGCTTTTGGTGACCCTACGCGACGAGCCATCTATCTTTTCTCGCGTGAACACGCAGAAGGCGTTACCGCCACGCAAGTTTCCGACCAATTCAGCCTTCACGCCAATGTTGCTCGTCATCATCTCGACAAACTCGCTGCTGGCGGATATCTCGAAGTCACTATTGAACGAGCAAAAGCACAAGGTGTTGGTCGTCCTTCAAAGCATTACCGCGTTGCAAGCAAAGACAACGAACTTGAATTCTCCGTTCGTACCGACGACCTAGTTCTCACTTTGCTGGGCAAAGCACTTGCCGCATTGCCGCCCGACATGGCACACACCATCGCCGAACAGGTAGGTCGTGATTACGGCAAAGCAATGGCAACCGGATTAACCGGCCACGACGCAGCTGTTGGGCATCGTTCTTTGCGTTCAGCAATTCAAGCTGTTGCCGATGCACTCACTGCGCATGGTTTTGCAGCTCATACCGATAGCACGCACGACAAAATGCGCATTGTTACAAGTCATTGTCCATTTGGAGATGTTGCAATCGATCACCCGGTTATCTGCGCCGTAGAGCGCGGCATGGTGAAGGGAATGCTCGGTGCCATCTATGGCGAAACCGACCCTGAAACTATTGACTCGTTGCCCGCTGGCGACACTTTGTGCATCACCACGGTGTAACTGCTTAATCGCCCCAGTGGCGTTGCTCTAAAAATGGATCACCGTACATGTGGTATCCATTTCGTTCCCAGAAACCTGGTTGATCGTTGTCGCGCACTTCAATTCCGCGCAACCACTTTGGAGACTTCCAAAAATACAAATTAGGAATCAACAAACGAACTGGACCTCCATGGATTGGTTCGATTGGTTCGTTATCAAATTCCCACACCACTAAAGATTCATCACGCGTGGCATCGTCGAATGGCAAGTTAGCGGTGTAGCCAAATTCGGCGTGACCCATGATGTGCGAAGCACCTTCTTGCACACCTGCTGTTTCTAACAAATCGCGCAACCGCACACCGCGCCACACGGTGTCGAACTTCGACCATTTTGTTACACAGTGAATATCGGTTGTGAGTGTCACCGAAGGCAGTGCCGTGAGTTGTTCAAAGGTAAGCACGTACGGCGAATCGACGAGACCACCAATGGAAAGGCTCCACTCACCAGGTTCATAGGTGGGAACTTCTCCCACGTGTAACACAGGGAATCGATCGGTGAGATATTGACCTGGCGGTAGACGAGCCGCGTCGTACCCCTTTGCCACCACTTCTTCACGATTGCGATCGAAAAAACCCATAACCCCATTCTGCCCCTAAAAGTTCACCTGCATGTTGCTCTCGCCCACGGTTACGGTGTGGGCATGCCGATCTATTTCGTCCGCCATGCAAAAGCGGGCAGCCGCTCCACATGGGAAGGCGACGACCGTGACAGACCACTGGTGGACGACGGCTGGAAACAAGCCCATGCCTTGGCAACCCTCCTTGCCCCCCTGCAACCGACTGTGCTGTGGTCGAGCCCATATGAGCGCTGCCAACAGACTTTGCAACCACTCGCTGAACTCACGGGCCTCACCGTGATGGTTGACAAGCGATTAGAAGAAGAGTCACCCCTCGAGCTATCACTCGCCGCTCTCGACGACGCCCCTGACAATGCAGTGTTGTGCAGTCATGGCGATGTCATCCCCGATGCCATCAACGGGCTCTTGCGTCGCGGAATGGACATCGGTGATGCGCCCCATGCGTTAAAGAAGGCAAGCACTTTTGTGTTGCACCGTGTGAATGGTTTGTTTGTGAGCGCCGAGTACTGGGCACCACCGAAGGTGTAACAGCTAACCGGCGGCTTTATTCACTTCAGCCGCAATGGAATCCACAAAGCTTTGTACTTCCTTCGGAGGATTCATCGCCTTGCATGTGTCAATTTGCGGTTTGGCCAATTTTGCGTTGCTCAGAAAACGGAAATACACAATTCCCAAAAAGCAATGTGCATCCGGATAATCGGGTTCTGCCTTTTGAGCTCGCAACAAGTCGCCCACCGCCGTGGCAAGTGCAACTTGTTTTACAGTGCCTGTTGCACCGCGAGCTGTGAGTGCCAAGATCCACGAACGATATGTGAGAGCTTCAGGGTTGTCGGGCTCAAGCTTCAATACCTGTGTGTATAACTCAATTGCTTTGCCAGGGTCACGAAAATTCAACTGACGCGCACTAGCGAGTAATCCACTTGTACTTTGTTCGATTCCGCCCGACGAAGATTGACCAGGAAGACGTTGACCCGATTGCCGTGCAACAAGCACTCCTGCACCCGCAGCAATGAGGAGCACAAGTATAGAAACAACGATGCGCTTTGCCCATGGCCGAGGCTGGAGTTCAGCTGCTTCTGCAGTGCCCTCTAGCTCGCGTGTCACCTTTGCTGCACGAGCGATGTACCCATCACGCAACGTGGCATAGTCGGCGTTATCGATATCGCCGGCAGCCTTTTCACGTTCTAGATCTCGCAGCGAGTTTAGCAAGAATTCCTGTTCAGCGCGAAGTTCATCTGACATCAGACATTTTCCTCGTCAGTGGGATCTTCACCAAGGAGCCTTTTCACCAAGGCGATGTCTTCTGCAGTTGCATCTCCTGAGTTGTTACGTTTCCATCGACGAAAGGCCACAAAGAGGC
>CAEZUL010000013.1_pt1 | contig 13245 bp, 11 predicted proteins | sample 7264471 | NCBI WGS metagenome assembly CAEZUL01 (sample SAMEA6813827, study PRJEB35770) | uncultured Acidimicrobiaceae bacterium | biome: Freshwater; feature: Freshwater reservoir; material: water | place: Czech Republic | collected 2016-04-20 | depth 0.5m m
GGCGCCTTCCATTATGCGTTCGCCGCAAGCATCGCACTGTCAATCATCGGTGCTCTATACGCCTGGTTCTTCATCGTCGACAAAGATGCAGCTCCCACCATGAATCCACGTCCTCGGAAATCATCATTAAAGGAAAATGTCTAATCAACTTTTTCCCATAGAGGGCGAGATTCTTCCCACTGATGGATCGGCGGTTCTCCTCCCTGCCTTTCTTGATCACATCACAGCCGATGATTTGTTAACCGAACTACTTGGTTCGCTTCGTTGGGAGGAACCCCAATTGATGATGTTTGGAAAATCTGTGACGGAGCCCCGGTTATCTACTTGGCATGCTGATCCCGGCTTGAACTACACCTATTCGGGGCTCGAACGTATTGCGCAACCTTGGACGACACAACTACTTCATGTGAGACAACTCTGCGAAACAGTAACCAGTCATACATTCAATGGTGTCCTGGTGAATCTCTACCGAAATGGTTCCGATCATCTCGGATGGCATTCCGATGATGAGAAGGTCAATGGACCCGAGCCAATCATCGCCTCCATATCTCTCGGTGCTGACCGGCGATTCGATTTTCGTCACCGCGACACCAAAGAGGTTGTCTCGACCACACTTTCCCACGGTTCTCTCTTGGTCATGTCAGGGCTGAGCCAAAAATGTTGGGTCCATCGGCTTCCCAAGACCCCCCGCCTTGAACAACCGCGTATCAATCTCACTTTTCGTCACTTATTTCCTCAATAGGTGACTGGAATGTCATGTGTGTCCCATGACACAATTGGGAAATGAACAGCAATATTGGGTACATCCTTACCAAACGCACACTTCTCAACCCCCACAACGAAGCCTTGTTCGACGTGGCCCAAGACAGGCGTTTCGATTATCAGCAGCTCAATGCACGAACAAACCAAGTAGTGCATGCACTCGAATCACTGGGTGTCAAAAAGGGTGATCGTGTCGCGCTCCTCATGATGAACTCTCACGAATTTGTCTCCTCATTTTTCGCTATTGCAAAAATGGGTGCGGTGATTGTTCCGCTCAATTGGCGACTCGTACCCGATGAACTCGAATTCATCGTGAAGGATTCAGGCTCGGTTGCACTGATTGCAGGCGAGGAGTTCGTAGGTGCAGTAACTGAGCTCCATTCACGCGGTGCAAAGACCGATCTCAAGCATTGGATTCATGTGGGCGCAGATTCCAGTAAGCCTGAATTTGCCACATCGTTCACTGCCCTCGTCGATGCTCAAAATGAGGTCGAGCCCACAATCGACACCTCCGATGATGACCTGTTGTACATCATGTACACGTCTGGCACCACTGGTCTTCCGAAGGGTGTGATGCATACCCATAAGACACAAATGGCTGCACTCATCACGCTTAATGCATCCAGTGATTTCAGCATTGGAGACCGTTATCTCAACCCGATGCCGTTGTTCCACGTTGGGGCTTTAACGCCTGCAATTCTCACCGCATACCGTGGACTAGCCCACATTTTGATGCGCGCATTTGATCCCAGTGCCATTTGGCAATTAGTCAAACAAGAGCGCATTAACAATGCCCTCCTCGTGCCAGCAATGCTCGGCGCCTGCCGAATGGTGTACGACCCCAAGGTCCACGACCATTCCACTCTGCGTTGGTTCCTCAGCGGTGCTGCGCCAGTGCCAAAGGCCCTCATCGAGCAGTATGCGCAGATGGGCATCGATATTCACCAGGTCTACGGTCTCACCGAGACCTGCGGTCCTGCTTGCCTCACCGCGCCCGAAGATGCCGTACGCAAGGCCGGCTCTACAGGCAAGGCTTACTTCCACACCGATGTTCAGGTGGTACGCCCTGATGGCACCGTATGCGACACAGACGAAGCAGGAGAAGTGCTGGTACGTGGCGATCACATTATGACTGGCTATTGGAACCGTCCCGATGCAACGGCCGAGACACTCATCGACGGCTGGCTACACACCGGCGATGTTGCCACAGTCGACGACGAGGGTTTTATCTGGATTCAAGACCGCATCAAGGACATGATCATTTCAGGTGGCGAAAACGTCTACCCCGCAGAGATAGAGAATGTCATCCTCAGTCATCCCGGAGTTGCTGATGTGTCTGTTATCGGTGTTCCCTCAGAGAAATGGGGCGAAACAGGGCTTGCGGTGGTGGTGCGTAAAGATCCTGCCGTCACCGAAGCAGACATCATTGCCCATTGCGACGGAAAGCTTGCTCGGTTCAAAATGCCGAGCGCTGTTCGATTCATCGAAGTGATTCCCCGCAACGCATCTGGCAAGGCTCTGAAGCGTGAATTACGTATTCAGTTTCCCGAGCTGTAACGCGGTTAACTGATCTGGCGATCTCGGCCTTCCCAGTAGGGCTGACGCAATTTAAATTTTTGCAATTTACCTGTGGCCGTGCGTGCGAGCTCATCTCTGAACTCCACTCGTTTCGGACACTTGTAACCGGCGAGTTTTGTCTTTACATATGCGATGAGTGCATCTTCCGACAAAGATGATCCAGGTGTTTTCACAACCAGCGCCATTACTAATTCGCCCCATTTTTCATCGGGTACACCAATCACAGCAACCTCGGACACCTCTGAGTGAGAGAACACTGCATCTTCTACTTCGATAGACGACACATTTTCTCCGCCGGAGATAATCACGTCTTTCTTACGATCAGAAATAGTTACGTATTGGTTGTCGCCAATAGTTCCGCCGTCGCCAGTGTGGAACCAACCGTCAGCTATTGCTTTGCCGGTTTCGACTGGTTGCTCCCAGTACCCCTCCATAATCACGCTGCTGCGAGCCAATAGCTCGCCTTCGGAATCAACGCTCATTTCAACACCCAGCGATGGCGCGCCCGCAGCTCCCAATTTGGCTGCACGGTCTGCAGAGGACAATGCATCCCACTCAGCACGTGTTCTGTTCATAGTAAGAAGCGGTGAAGTCTCAGTGAGACCATAAATCTGTACAAACTCCCAACCCAATTCTGTTTCAACTCGCTCGATGGTTTTGGTGGGAGGAGGCGCACCAGCCACCACCATCCGCACCGAGACACGGTTGGTAGACAATGACGAATCGGCACTTGCAGCATCGAGAATCGCGCTAGCAACCGCTGGAGCACCACACAACATGGTGACGCCAAACGCCTCGATTCGCTTCAAGATCTCTGCGCCATCAACCTTGCGCAACACCACATGCTTGCCACCCATTCCGGTAACCGCATAAACCATTCCCCAACCATTGGCATGAAATTGGGGCAGCGTGTGCAAATACACATCACGATCGTTTACACCCATTTGCCAACCGAACACTGCAGCATTGACCCACAGATTTCGATGGGTTAGCTGCACACCCTTGGGACGAGCAGTAGTACCGCTTGTGTAGTTAATGGTGGCAGTGGCATCTTCATCAGGGGTCCAAGCAACAGGTTCGGTATCGAACTTGTACAGCACCTTGTCTGATTCTTCACCAATAATGAATTTGTGTTTGGCAGTGACGCCTGCAAGAGACTCTTCCAACTCAGGATCAATGAGCAACACTTCAGCTCCGCAGTGATCGATGATGTACGACACTTCTTCCGCCACCAATCGGAAGTTAATGGGCACCAATACTCGCCCATAGCCACTGACACCGAAAAACGATGTCATCAAACGAGCCGAATTTTGACTCACCACCGCTACCCGTGCACCTTGGGGCACACCAAGAGCATCTAGAGCTGCGGCTTGGGCTCGTGCACGTCGAGCCATTTCTGTATACGTGATACTTCCCCACGATTCAGCAGGTTGATCGGGCTCATCAATGATGGCTATGCGGTCTCCGTACACCTGTTCCGCCCTGCGGAGATGGTCGACAATGGTGAGAGCAACTTTCATGATTCCACAATATTGGGTGTGAGCAGGTGCAGCGTCCCCAGAGAAAACAAAGAAGGGGCGGTGGCCTTTCGACCACCGCCCCTTCTTCAGGATTGTTTACAGATCCGGAATTACTTCTTCCAGATACCTGTGTATTCGAAGCCCTTTGTCTCCACGATGTCCGCAAGGTCACCGCTAGGCATCTTCAACGTGCCGACTCCACCAAGCTTTGACTTGTTGTTGACGAACTCTTTGAATCCACCATGGACCGCAGGAATGACATAGCCCTCGGACTGAAGGTAGGCAGTAACTGCTTTCCACTTGGTCTTTGCCGCAGCAGGGTTGGTTTCAGCTTGTGCTGCGTATACCAAGTCGTCCACTTTGGTGTCACCATGGTTGCCAAGAGCAAGGATGATGCCAAAGCGACCCAAAAGGCCAGCAGCTTTGAACTTAGGAACAATGGGGTTCGTTGAACCAGCAGGGAATGCATTGCTCATCGCGAAAGGCACAACGTATGCAGGGCTTGCGCCCTCAGCAGGTGTTCCTTCTGCGAAGTCGAATGCGTTACCGCCAGCAGCATAAATCTTTCCGATGAGCGGAGTGGACTCTGCCTGGAAGATGTTGTTGAACTGGATTCCGGCTTTTTCCATCGATGCCTGAATGAACTTGGTGTTGTTGAGCGACTGTGAGCTGGTATCTGCGTACAAAGTGAGCTTCATAGGCGCTGCAGCACCAAGGTCGGTGTTACAAGCTGTGAGGAATTCACGAGCCTTTGCAAGGTCGTACTTCGGTGCACCTTCAAGGGTGAACATTGGGTTTGACTTACCGACGATTGAGCCTGAGTAGTCACCAGTTCCCTTGAGACGAACCTTGTTGTATGCATTCCAATCCATTGCATGAGCTGCAGCCAAGCGGCAGTTCTTGAACTTGAATGGTGATCCTGCCTTACCAACGTTAGGAACCCATTGGCCCCATGCAGTTGGAGTTGACTTATAACCAGTTACAACACTCTTACGCTTGAACAAGTCGTTGGTGAAAGTTGCGTCGCCTTGTGTGAAGAATGCAACGTCAACAGTGCCGGTACGAACCGCAGCTGCACGCTGTGAAGCTTCTTTTACGTTGATGAATGTGATTCCATCGAGGTATGGCAACTGACGACCCTTACCATCTTTGCGCCAGTAATTCGGGTTACGCACTACAACAAGTTGATCTGGGTTGTAGGACTGCATCATGAATGGTCCGGTACCGATTGGGTTAGTAGGGCATGTTGTTGGGCTGTTGATTTGTGCAGATGCACGCATCACATAACGACCAGCACGATAAATAAGCGCTGGAAGGTTTGCATCGGCCTTGTTGAGAGTCACCTTGAGCGTGATGTCGTCGATTACTTCAACAATGCTGATATTGGCGTTAACTGCAACACCTGTTCCAAGGTATGTGGCGCTTGGTGAGTCACCACGACCAACATCGAGATTCAGCTTTACGTTCGCGGCATTGAATGGTTCACCATTCGAATACTTAATTCCTGGACGAAGCTTGATGGTCCATACGAGATTATCGGCAGATGGCGTTGCGCTCTCTGCAAGATAACCCACGAATTTGCCACTACGAGTGCGCTCAAACAATTGCTCGAAGATAGAACGGGATGTACCCAATCCACCACCAGCAAGAGCGTTCTGGAAACAGTGACCGCCAACTGTTGCATCGATTGCAACAGTGATGGTTCCACCCGACTTGGGCGCTCCTGATTTTGCTTCGGTGGCGGCCTGTGTATTGCTAGTAGCAACCACAGATCCGGCCAGGGCAATCGCCATGGCGACTCCCCAACGTTTCGCCTTCCGCGCGCGGATGGCAGTTACTCTTTCATTCATTCAATTACCCCCTGAATGTGGCACATACTTCATGTGACTCCAGTCACCTTAGACCAGTGGTCATGTGCAATCCACTTCAGAAAGCGCTTTTTTGCAAGATTTCCCTTGTAGTGGGCAATCAAAATCAGCGCCCGAAATACAGTCTCCTCACAAAGCTCTCACCTTCATTCCAGTAAGTTCTTGGCTTTACCCGGAGGTAATTCATGTCCGTTCCCGCTCGCCGTGTTGCCATCATCAACGATGGCAGTTTCTATGTAGGTCCCCCACTTGCCCGTGACCTCGCAGAAAGAGGTCACGACCTTGTGATTGGCGACCCCGCCGAAGGTCTCGTAACAGAACTAGAAGCGCTCGGGGCACATGTTGTGGCCGTTGCGGGTGGACGTCGCGTACAGGACGAAGCAGTCGCTCTGGAACTCGCTGACGTGGCCGTGAAAACCTTTGGTCGTATCGACTCGGCTGCAATGTTCTCAGGACGCGTGGTCACAGGGTCGATATTGAAATCACAGCGAGCCGATCTCGACAGTGTGTACGAGGGATGTCTCGTGGCGCCCTACAACTTTTTACAAGCCATCTTGCCTGTGATGGAGAAACAGAAGTCGGGCCAAATGCTCATCATCACCAGTGCAGCGGGTTCACGACCAACCCCTGGTGCACCGTTGTATTCATCACTGAGAGCAGCAGCCACAATGTTGGCCAAGAACGCTGCGGGTGAAATGGCACGACACAATGTGCAAGTGAATGCCGTGGGAACAAACTTTATGGACTTCCCTGAGTTCCTACGTGCAAGTGGCGCAAATGATCCCGAGGTTCGTAAAAAGATTGAAGGTCAAGTTCCACTTGGCCGTCTCGGCACAGTCGAAGAATTTGGAAAATTTTGTATGCCCTTTATCGATGGCACTAGCCAATTTGTGACGGGTCAGTATGTGTCGTTTTCTGGTGGTTGGTCGTAGTACGACCTTTGCGTACCTGTACTACGAGGCCAACAGCTGTAATGACTGCAGTGACACCCACAATTCCGAGCAGCATCTCGACCATGCTTCCCGGTAGATGACCTGCACTTGCAAACACATACACATCTGGCGCTGCATACGACAGCACGGCTACCGGCACCCATGAGCGCAAGAGATTCCAGTTCGCATCGACAATTGCACCGACGACTCGAGCGCTCGAGAGACCGTAGACGCCTGCCGAAGAAAACTCGATCAGGCTAAAGACATAAGGATTAACTCCGTATTTTTTGAGAAATGTCCATACAAGTGCAGCTCGCACGCCCCCATACCCAATGGATACGAGTATCCAGCCCTTTTCAATAAAGGCTCGGTTAGGTTTCATTTCAGCCAGCGTAGAGGCAGAGCCTCGTAGAATAAATAGGTGCCTGAAACAACTCAATCGCAACGCCGTGCTGGTTTCAGCATCCATGTACTCACCGCAAGCGGAGCAGTAGCGGGTCTCATTGCATTGCAATCAGTCACCGATGGACACATTCGTCCAGCGCTCATGTGGCTCATCGTGTGTCAGATTCTTGATGGCATCGACGGACCTATCGCTCGCAAGTTCGATGTCAGCCTTCATGCTCCACACATAGATGGCCATGTGCTCGACCTAGTTATCGACTACGTCACATGTGTGGTGGTTCCCACCGTTCTTCTGGTTCGCCTCGATGTAGTGGCTCCAAAAATCAGCATGACCATTGCCGGACTCATACTTATGTCGAGCGCACTCTGGTTTGCCCGCACCGATCAAGAAACAACAGATGTCTGGTTCAACGGGTTTCCCGCAATGTGGAACATCGTGATCCCTACGCTCATTATTTTGAACGCTAGCCAAAGAGTTTCCGCAGTGATTTGTGTACTGTTCTGCATCTCTCAGCTCACCACTATCAAGTTCCCGCACCTCGTCCGCGTTCGAGCGCTCCGCGCAGCAACATATATTGCCACCAGTGTTTACTTTGCCTCATTTATTTTGTTGTCGGCCCAATACCCAGGCGGATCTCAATGGGCCAAAAACATCATTCTGATTGGTCCAATTTATTTAGTCGTTGTGGTGGTGTGGAGAACGTGGTTCCCACATAAAACCATTGCCGGTGTTTCTATTCTCGGACCAGAGTCTCAGCGTCACGCTGAATAGAAATCACGAAGGTCTTTCTTCAACACTTTCCCTGTTGCATTTCGCGGCAACTCTTCTGAATGCCAAAACACTTTGCTCGGCACTTTGAACGCTGCCAATCGCGTGGCGAGAAACGACACCACTGCATCTGAGTCCGATGGTCCACATCCATCGGCAGCAACCAATACTGCGGCAACCTCTTCACCCAATTTGTCGTGAGGCAAACCAATCACTGCACAGTCACGTACAGCAGCATGTTCGAATAAGACTGTTTCCACTTCAACGCAGTAGACATTCTCACCGCCACGCAGCACCATGTCTTTGATTCGGTCGACCACATAGATATAGCCATCCTCGTCGATGTATCCCGCGTCACCGGTATGAAACCAGCCATTTACGAAGGCTTTTGCGGTTTCTTCTGGCTTGTTCCAGTAACCGCGTACGTTGCTTGGTCCATACACACAGACTTCACCAATAGTTCCTTGAGGTAATTCATTCCCATCCTCATCAAGAATGCGAACATCGGTACCAACACTTGGTAGCCCCACTGAATCTTTTTTCGCGAAATAGTTAGCGCCACTGTTTCCAATGACTGCCGCCGTGGTTTCTGTTAATCCATAACCATTGGCTGCTCCAACTTTGCCAGCAAATTCAGCTTCAATTTTTGCTACAGAGTCTGGAGGAACAGGTGCGCCGCCTTGAGAGATTGCGGCGATACTAGATAGATCAAACTTGCTGAAATCAGGGTGCTCGAGGAAAGAACGGACAACTGTTGGCACCCCACCAAAGCCTGTGACTTTGTATTTCTCCACAAGCCGTAATGCATCTCCCGCGTCCCACTTGTACTGAGTGATGATGCATGTTCCCGCGTTGGTATTTGCGTTCATTCCGCATAATCCTGCGATATGGAAGAAAGGAAACGTGGAAAGTGCTACGGCTTGCGGTTTTGGAGTGCTAGCCAATGGTGCAGTCACTCCTGCCATCTTCGCTGCCAGCGCAACGCTGAACTGACCATTCCACATATTCGTGATGTAGTTACGGTGACTTCCTGCTGCACCCTTTGGAAATCCGGTTGTGCCAGACGTATACAAAATCGTTGCATCATCATCTGGCTTGATATCGACGTCAGGCAATATCGCCGTTTTATTAGAGGTAACTTCCGCCCACGAAGTGAGCCCTTGTCGCGCTTCTCCGCGTGCAACTACTGCGATGCGAATACCTAGTTCCGCCAGAAGGTCGTCGCTCATACGATCCTGACGCTCGCCATCGACAATTACTGCAGTTGCTCCTGAATCTGTGAGTGCATATTTCAGTTCGTCGGCAATCCACCACGCATTCAAACTCACCATTACCGCGCCAATGCACTGCAATGCCCAATATGCAACAATCCATTCTGGGTAGTTGCGCATTCCCAACGCAACACGATCTCCCTTTTTGATTCCCTGCTCTACCATCCACGCCGCCAGGGACGCCACTTGACGATGTGCTTCTCCGTAAGTGAGCACCACATCGTCAAAGACCGAATACGCCGCATCTCCCCGGGCAGCAGCGGTCAGCCAAATGTCGCGCAGCGACACTGGTGCGTTCTTGTACACACGTACCGGATGACCGTACACATCTGTTACTTCCAATTCGAAAGGCATACCCGATGCGGTCAATTCAGCAATTGCTTCAGCGCGACTAATCATGGCGTGACTTTACAATCGACTCCTTCGGCAGTACTTATTGGAGTGCCTCAAGCAACTCTGGGCTAAAATATTTCCATTAGCGAAGTCAAGATTCTCCTCTATTACAAGTTCACACCGTTAGCTGATCCTGAAGCCATACGGTTGTGGCAGCGCAATCTGTGTGAAGGCCTTGGCCTCAAAGGCCGCATCATTATTTCGAAGCACGGAATTAACGGCACCGTAGGCGGAGAGCTAGAAGCCATCAAGAAATATCGCCGTATCACCCGGGAATATTTGCCGTTCAAGGACATTGATTTCAAATGGTCAGACGGAATTGGCGATGACTTTCCTCGACTAGCAATACGAGTGCGTGATGAAATTGTCACGTTCGGAGTTCCCGACGAAATTGAAGTCGACGAAAATGGAGTAGTGGGCGGCGGCATCCATCTCAAGCCCGCAGAAGTACATGCACTCGTCGATGAACGCGGAGATGATGTCGTCTTTTTCGACGGTCGCAATGCATGGGAAACTCGGATCGGAAAATTCCGCAACGCCATCATTCCCGACACCAAGACAACTCCTGATTTCGTTCGCGAATTAGAGAGCGGACAATACGACCACCTGAAAGACAAACCCGTTGTCACCTACTGCACCGGTGGCATTCGGTGTGAAGTGCTGTCCGTCATTATGAAAAATCGTGGCTTCAAAGAGGTGTACCAAATGGAAGGCGGAATAGTCCGCTACGGTGAAAAGTTCAAAGACGACGGACTATGGGACGGATCTCTCTATGTCTTTGATCGTCGTTTGAAAATGGATTTCAGCAAGAACCCAAAAATCATTGGTGAATGCCAAACATGTGGTGCTCCAGAGAACCAGTTCTACAACTGTGACATCACCACATGTCGCGCAAGGCTTATTTATTGCCAATCATGCGTCGACAATGCGGGTGGCGCAATCCTCTGCCCTACCTGCAAATAAGAAATCTCAAAAAAGGAAACACAGTTATGACTAAGACCGTATTGATTACTGGAGCAGGTTCTGGATTCGGAAAAGGAACAGCAATCGCATTGGCCACACTCGGCCATCACGTCATTGCAACTACGGAAACCGAAGAGCAAGCCGCAGCATTGCGCGCAGAGCATCCATCACTCTCGGTCGAAAAGATCGATATCACCAATGCCGCAGATGTTGCCACGTTGGCTAATCGTGACATCGATGTGCTCATCAATAACGCCGGTTTCGGCCAAACGGGCCCTATGTCGGATGTTCCGAACGACCGCCTGCGCCGAGTGTTTGAAGTCAATGTTTTCGGCACAGTTGCCGTCACCCAAGCCATATTGCCCCGCATGAGCCAGCGCGGCAGTGGACGTATCATCATCGTTTCATCGATTGCCGGAGTTTTAGCTGCACCGGGTTTTGGGCCCTACGCCATGACTAAGCATGCTTTAGAGGCAATGGGCAAAGCTATGAGGGCAGAACTTGCACCACAAGGGATCGATGTATGCCTCATCAACCCCGCTCCGTACAACACGGGTTTCAATGACCGCATGGCGGACTCTATGTGGGAATGGTTTGATGATTCATCTGTCAATGCTCCTGCAAAGGAGATTCACAAGATGGTCGGCCAAATGGTCACCACAAATCAGCTAGACCCTGTGGAAGTAGTTGAACGGCTTGTTGAGTTAGTCGAAGCTGAAACAACAACAGAAAACAACTTTGTTCCCGAGAACATACGAGAAATTTTGAATCTGTAAATTTTGCGCATTCGACCTGTGCAATTAGGTACAGATGTTTCGTGTATCAATTCAATAAAGAGACAAAACTGACAGGCACACCACTCATCGAATACTGAGGTCGTCATGTTTTCATCTCGAATGAATCTCCAAAGTCTCAAGCGGACGTCTGGGCTTTTGGCCGCAGGTCTACTCGCAGCCACTCTTCTCTCATGCGGGAGTTCTGACCCTGCGAGTACCTCCCAGTACGGAGGAACAATCGAGGTAGGCATCTTCGATACATTCCCCGGTTTTTGCGTCAGTAATAATCCAGCAAACTCAGCCCTCATGGCTACCAGAACTGTGTACGAGACACTGTTCGAGAGATCGACTACTGGAGAGATGATTGGACTACTCGCCGCATCCGCTACTCCCTCGGCCGACCTCTTAACCTGGACTGTTGCTTTACGAACTGGAATCACCTTTCACGATGGCGCACCGTTCAATTCGAGTGCCGTTGTCAGCAATTTCAATGCAATCACCGGACGAATAGCTGCTGGCGCTTATGCCGCCGGTGGCCTAACAGGGCTTGGAAGTAAGTCGTACACCATTGGCACGGGAACTGCGTTCACTGCAAACATCCTGTCTTTTACGGCAATCGATGATGCGACCGTTGAGTTCACTTTGGATCGACCACAAAATGACTTCCCCGCAACACTGTATGCATCGGGGCGATTCTTCATGAGATCCCCAGCGCAGTTGGTTGATCAAAACACGTGCTCTACCACTGCAGTGGGAACAGGGCCATTCACGCTCAAATCATGGACCACTTCGTCGATGACCGTTGTTCGTAACCCCAATTACTGGCGCACAAACCCAGCGAACGACGAGAAATTGCCGTACCTAGACCAAATCACCTTTGTCAATGTGAAAGAAACTTCACAACGAGCTTCCTCGGTGCGCAGCGGAACATTGACAGCAGCGATGTTCAGCAGCGCTAGCGAGGGAACGATTATCAAAGATCTCCGAACTCGATCCTCCGAAGTTGCCGAATACCGCTCAGCAACGGAGTATTACCCAAGCCTCTGGCTCAACCAAGGAAAACCGGGTTCACCCTTTGCAGAACTATCGGCACGCAAAGCTGTCTTATCGTGTCTTGATCGCGTTAATTATCTGAAGGTTCGACTCGACAATGAAGGCGAATTAGCAACTTCAATTGTCGGCAAAGACAGCATCATGTACTCGTCAAAAAATTACCCGAAGTATGACGTGCAGGCATCTCGCGCTTACGTTCAGGACTACATGAAGGCAACGGGTAAAAGCTCTCTTACATTTGTGTTTCCTACCGATACCAGTAGTGCCTCGCAAGCAAATGCTCGCTTCTTAAAGAACATGTGGGAAAACTGTGACATAAAGGCAAACATTGTCATTGATGAGACTGCCGTGCTCATTGGCAAAGCATTCAATTCATCTCCAGATGTGAAGAGTGGCCAGTACTACAACGCATACGATCTGTTACCACTTCTTGTGTTCGAAGGTAATGATGTCTCCTTCAATCTCCCATTCATTGTCACTAATGCATATTCATCGACCAGCAGAAATCCGGTTAAGGCATTGTTCCAAACCAATGTGGGAGCTGTGCTCGGATTAACTCACCATGCCGACAATAAAGTTGATGACTTCTTCTACCAAGGGCAAGCTGCAATGAGTCAAACAGATGCAAAGAACTATTACTCGCAAGGCACTTCGTATCTGCAAGAGAATGCCTTCCTGGGTTCAATCGCCAATATCTACTATTCAATATTCACTTCACCGAAACTCAAGGGAGTCGGAGATCTCACTATCGACAGTGGCAAGAGCCAGCGCGTAGTAACCAACTGGGGCATCGATTGGACCGGTGTGTACTTGCAGCCCTAAGCCCTAAGCCCTAAGGAGTGACAGCGCCAAAGGAAAGCGCAAACTAGAGGCGACGCAGGGAATCGAACCCTGGTACAGGGCTTTGCAGGCCCTTGCCTAAACCACTCGGCCACGTCGCCAGTTGAGGTGCGAA
>CAEZUL010000014.1_pt1 | contig 13119 bp, 15 predicted proteins | sample 7264471 | NCBI WGS metagenome assembly CAEZUL01 (sample SAMEA6813827, study PRJEB35770) | uncultured Acidimicrobiaceae bacterium | biome: Freshwater; feature: Freshwater reservoir; material: water | place: Czech Republic | collected 2016-04-20 | depth 0.5m m
ACGCTGCAAAATTGCTTGAAAAAGAGGGCATATTGGTCAATGTTGTGTCTATGCCATCGTGGGATCGTTTTTCTCGACTCGATTCACAACAACAAGACGCGATTCTTCCAAGATCACTTCCCCGTATCAGCGTTGAAGCTGGCACCACCTTTGGTTGGGCTGCGTTTGCATCGCAGAGTGTTGGAATCGATCGCTTCGGTGCTAGCGCGCCAGGAGCATTAGTGATGGAAAAGCTGGGCATAACTGCAAGCCATGTTGCGGCGGTCGCGCAGAGTGCCATTACTTCATGAGCAACCTACGTCGCCTCTATGAAGAGCACGAACAAAGTCCGTGGTTGGACAACCTGCAACGTGGTTATCTCACGTCGGGTCACCTACGCACTCTTATCGAGAACGGGGTAAGAGGGCTCACGTCGAACCCCACGATTTTTCAAAAGGCGATTCAAGGTAGTGCTGACTACGACGATCAATTCACACAGCTGATTACGTCTGGACTTACTGCTCGTGAGGCCTATTGGGAGCTAGTGCTAAGCGATATCCATGGTGCTCTCGATGAGTTCTCTTCTCTGTACGAAACTTCACAAGGCATAGATGGCTACGTGAGCGTAGAAGTGGATCCTTCACTCGCCCGCAACGGAGCAGCCACCCTTTCTGCCGCGCGGCTTCTCCATGAGCGAATTAATCGTCCAAATGTGATGATAAAGATTCCCGCAACCGTTGAGGGCATCCCTGCTATCAAGCAGATGATTGCTGAAGGTCGCAATGTGAACGTCACGCTCATATTCAGCTTGTCGCGTTATCAAGATGTGATGGATGCATACATAGAAGGTTTGGAACATCGGGCTTCACTCGGGGAACCACTTCACAATGTGGCGAGTGTTGCAAGTTTCTTCATCAGTCGTGTCGACAATGAAGTTGATAAACATCTGTCGGCTACTGGCAATGAGGGCGCAATGGCTCTGTGTGGAACAGCTGCTGTTAATCAGGCCCGCCTTGCTTATGCAGCTTTTCAAAAGACTTTCAGCGGTGCACGTTGGGATGCACTCGTTGCGCACGGTGCGCGCGTCCAACGTCCTCTGTGGGCGTCGACCTCCACCAAGAATCCCTCCTACCCCGACACAATGTATGTAGACCAATTGATTGGCCCAAGTACCGTCAACACCATTCCCGATGCAACGTTGGCGGCCTTTGTAGACAGAGGAACTGTGGAAAGAACCATTGATGTATCGCTACAGGTGGCTCGTAAACAGTGGGCAGAGTTAGCAATGAACTCGATCGACGTTGACGCCATTGCGGATCGACTAGAGAATGAAGGCGTTGCTTCATTTATCGCAAGTTTTGAAGAACTGATTGGTGTTCTCGAATCAAAAGCCGAGGGCTTGTAGCTCATTATGACAAAGTTGCCCGAAAGCGAAAGTGTATTCGAGCGCATACAGAAACTTTTAGACGATTCCGAGCGTTCACGCACTGACGTTCGTCTTTTGCATCGTCTCCTAAAGACAGTTGGCGACCTTGCAGAAGGGAAAGCATCAACACTCGATATCAAGATTGCTAGCTCAGCACTTGAAGAGATGGTGAAGGCATATGGCGTCTTCGCCCCATATCGAAATACGCCGAAAGTATCTATATTCGGCTCTGCACGAACGGCTCCTAATTCTGAAATTTATGATCTCACAGTTCGCACGGCGGCCGCTCTTGCAGATCGTGGATTCATGGTTGTCACTGGTGCGGGACCAGGAATCATGGAGGCCGGCATGGTGGGTGCAGGTCGCGAAAAATCAATCGGAGTGTCTATTCGCCTCCCATTCGAAACTGGAGCCAATTCGGTTATTGCTGGCGATGAGAAGTATGTGAGCATGCGCTATTTCTTCACAAGAAAATTGATGTTGGTGAAGGAATCGCAAGCGTTTCTCTGTCTTCCTGGTGGTTTCGGCACGCTCGACGAAACTTTCGAATTGCTCACGTTGGCTCAAACAGCAAAGTCAGTGCCCGTTCCAATTGTGTTTCTAGAAGTTCCTGGCCAGCCGTTTTGGACTCCACTGATGAAAGCAATGGAACCGTTGCTCATCGAGCATGGTCTCATCTCCCCTAGTGACGTGACCTTGTACCGCATCACTAACAGTGTGGAAGATGCAGTGAATGAGATCACAAGTTTTTATCACAACTATCAATCATTGCGTTTTGTGGGCGACCGTATGTATCTGCGTGTAAAGCGGGCAATTCCTGAAAATGAGTTCCTTGCAATTGCTTCGAAGTATTCACACCTGTCCTCAGATGGGATCTTGGAGCAAACCGGTCCCACACCTGAGGAAGTATCAGATGACGATTCAGTTGATATGTACCGGGTGGCACTTCATTACAGTGCCAAGGGCTTTGCCGATGTGCGGCCTCTCATTGATGAACTTAATCTGTATTGATCCCGCGTAAGTGATGAAGGGCTTTCTCTACTGCGCGTCGAGCCTGAGAAACACTCTTTTCAGTTAGAGGCCGCTCGCCTGTCTTGTCTCTGATGGCCTCTGCCAGCAATGACATAGCTACGTCGTTGAGATCGAGACTGAGTTGTTCGAGTTCAGATGCAATACGTTCAATTTCGTCCATGAATTTAAGTTTCCTTGTATGAGTCGAATGGGTAAACACTCTGACATATAGGTGTGGATGCATAGGTGAGGCACCCCGATGGCGTAGCGTATCTGTTCGTGTACAACGAGAACGAGAATCATGAGTGGATCAGTTTTGAAGATCCAGACGAAATGCGAACCTGGATGCTCGATGCAACTTTTTTGCGATCTAGCTACAAATGTATTTATGGCGAAGGTTGCCAAGGAGTTCTAGACGACGCTGCTCCTGAACTGATGCATGGCTGCTGCTCTTTTGGAGCGCACTTCCTCGATGAAGCTGATTTGAAAAGCGTGACCAAATACGTAAAACGTTTGAAGTCTCGTCAGTGGAAAAATAAGGACAAAGCCAAAGACAAAGGCTGGACCGTGAAAGATGCAGACGGTGAAGTAAAGACTCGTGTGGTCAACGGTGCTTGTATTTTTCACAACCCTGTTGGTTTCGAAGGTGGCACAGGATGTGCTTTTCACATTGCCGCGGTCGAGGCCGGAGAGCGTCATATGGACTGGAAGCCAGACGTTTGCTGGCAGGTGCCAGTGCGACTGGAAGATCACACCGAAGATAATGGCTATGTGATTTCCACCATTCGTGAGTGGAAGCGTCGTGACTGGGGTGAAGGCGGAGACGATTTCCACACTTGGTGCACAGAATCATCAGACTCATTCATCGGTAAAGACCCGTGTTACACATTCTTCAAAGAAGAACTCACCGAAATGATGGGTGCAAAGTCGTACGCCATCTTGGTCAAGATGTTGTCTGCCCCTGTTGGTGTGCCACTACCCCATCCTGCACTTCGCAAGAAGAAGTAGGGATAAGGGCGATTAGCCCTTTTTAGCTGTGCGGCGACGATCTTCCATGGTGAGACCACGCTTACGAATGCGAATGCTCTTCGGCGTTACCTCTACAAGTTCGTCGTCACCGATCCACTCAATGGCGGTTTCAAGTGTGTGATCGACTGGTGCTGCAAGCTTTGGACCATCGTCATGACTATGGGTACGAATGTTGGTCTTCTCTTTTGCACGCACAGCATTGACAACCATCTCTTCGCCACGTGCTGCTTCGCCAATAATCATGCCTTCATAGACCTCAACGCCAGGAGAAACGAAAAGCTCACCGCGTAGTTGGAGGTTGTCCAAGGCGTAGCCAGTGGTTGAACCAATGCGGTCGGCAATCATCGCGCCACCTGTGCGGTGTGGCAATTCGCCAACCCAAGGGGTCCAACCGGCGTGAGTCTGGTGCAACAGTGCGGTGCCACGGGTACTGCTCATAAGCATTGACCGGAATCCGATAAGGCCACGGGATGGTGCTTCGAACGACACGATGGTTCGACCAGGGTCTCCTGGACGAAGATCGGTGACTCGGCCCTTACGAGGTGCAAGTGCCTGAGTGATGGTGCCTACATGCTCATCGGGCACGTCGCATGTTCCACTTTCGAGCGGTTCGTTGCGCTTGCCGTTGATCTCTTTTGTAATTACCTCGGGACGACCAACTTGAAGTTCGTATCCTTCGCGACGCATGTTCTCGATAAGAACTGCTAATTGCAATTCGCCTCGACCAGCAACGCTGGTGACGTCGGGAGAATCGGTATCGGCAATCTTGATTGATACGTTTCCGAGAATTTCTTTCTGAAGACGATCACGAAGGTGACGACTAGTAACGAACTTTCCTTCACGACCTGCATACGGTGAAGTATTCACGCCGAACGCCATGCGAATAACTGGCTCATCGACTTCAAGACGTGGGAGAGGCTCAGTTACATCAGTTGCTGAAATGGTGTCTCCCACTTCTACCTCTGAAATGCCGGCCAAAATGAAAAGGTCTCCGGCTGAAATGGAGTCAACTTCGGTTCGACCCACTCCGTCGTACACACTGAGTTGAGCAATACGACGTTTGAGTGGATTGCCATTTGTGTCTTTACCCCAAAGAGCAACGGTCTCGCCCTTTTTCATGACTCCGCTGTGAACGCGACCAATTGCCAAACGTCCGAGATAATCGGAGGCATCGAGGTTCGTAACGAGAGCTGTAAGGGGCTTTGTTGGATCTCCGGATGGTGCTGGAACGGTGTTCAAAATGGTGTCGAGCAAGCAGGACAAATCAGCATCAGCAGCTGGCATTCCAATGCCCATCATGGCGCGACCTTCACGAGCAACTGCCGAGATAACTGGGAAGCCCAGCTGGTCATCAGAACTCGCAAGGTCGAGGAACAACTGTTCTACTTCTTCGAGAACCTCTTCAGGACGTGCATCGCCGCGATCAACCTTGTTGATCACCAAAATTACGGGAAGACCTAGACCGAGGGCCTTTGACAATACATAACGGGTTTGTGGCAATGGACCTTCAGCAGCATCTACCAACAACACAATTCCGTCAACAAGGGCCAGAGCACGTTCTACTTCTCCACCGAAGTCAGCGTGACCTGGGGTGTCGACAAGGTTGATCAGAGTTTCTTTCCAAGTGATGCGCGCAGCCTTAGCCAAAATGGTGATGCCGCGTTCGCGTTCTTGGTCGTCAGAGTCCATCACTCGATCGACGACAGCCTGGTGAGCTGCAAAGGCGCCTGTGGAGCGGAGCAAGGTGTCGACGAGCGTAGTTTTGCCGTGGTCAACGTGAGCCACAAGGGCAACGTTACGTAGAGAGTTAGTCATGGGGGTATTTCATTTTCTGTCCGAGGACGGGATTAATCGAGGTCTGATTCGTCTTCGTCTTCGTCGTCGAACCTGACGCCGTAGCGTTCAGCGATTGCGGCGTACTCATCATCTTCTGATGAATCGGCACGCGGCGCGTCTCCGAAGCCCAAATCTGCGGCACTAGGGCCAGCCTGCTTCAATTTCCGAGCTTCTTCAAACCGGCGATGTCGACCTTTTTTCACGGTCGGTCTCCGAACACTTTTAGGCACAATGGCCGTACGAACAATCCAATCGAGTCTACATGAAAGACAGCCCAAAACGGCTGATAACCGCCTATGACGGCGTCACAGTGACCAATTTGAGACCAGATCCCTGCAAACCAGTAAACGTCAGGGCCTTCCTGCCCGCCACTAAATCTTCGATATCCCGACCAACAATGTCTGCGCGCCAGCCTTGCTTCATTCGAGCATCAGGGTCACCGCTGAGGAGATCGGTGATGTCTTTTCGGGTACCCAAAAGTCCCGCATCAAGACTGCTCTGTTTTGCCAATTCGGTTACCCAGGCCGACACCAAAGTAACTGCAGGTCTCATGCTCTTATCAAGATCATCTGTATCGCTAGTGGGAAATGACAGTTCTCCATTGAGAGAGTCAGCTACTCCTGCGGCAATGGCATCTAGCAAAGCGCGACCTTGCGCACCTGAAGCATGGCGATTGTCGACTCCCCTACTTTGCAACAATTCTTCAGCACTGCGAGGAGCCTTTTGAGCGACTCCTAGAACCGCGATGTCGGACAGAACATGTCGTGGTGGTAGATCGAGATCCATTGCTCTTTCCTCGCGCCATTGCGCAACTGAACGAGCCACAAATCGTGAACGACCTTTCAAGGTGCGTACATCTTTCACTCGCAACCACGCATTTACTGGAGCGTGTGGTCCGGTGGGACGAGTACGCAATTCTTCACATGCTTCCACTGCCCATGGCATACGTCCACGTTGTTCTAACTCGGAAAAGATGAGGGAAGACAGCTCTGCGAGATATGCAACATCGGATGCGGCATAACGAAGTTGATCACTAGTCAAAGGTCTGCGAAGCCAGTCTGTGAGACGGTCGCCTTTCGGCACAATGACCTTCAGCATCCCCTGCAGAAGTGAAGCAAGTGATGGTTGTGAATGACCGAGAAAGCCAGCGCACAACTGTGTATCGAGGATTCGCGAAGGTATGCATCCGATGCTCTGTGCCATCACGTCGAGATCTTGTTGAGCAGCGTGAAGGACACAAGTGGCGTCGCCCGTAAACAAAGGAATGAGAAGTGTTGCATCAGTAGAAATCGGGTCGATGACCGCTATGCGATCGCCACATGCAATTTGGATAAGAGCGAGTTGAGGAAAATAAGTTTTTTCTCTATGAAACTCAGTATCGAGGTAGTACGTGTCGAACCCAGACGCGTAGTCAACAAATTCCGTGAGGTCGCGATTTGTGTCGATCCAATCAAAGGAAATATCAGTTTGGTTGGTCACCCGTTACAACCTTGTTGCCCTCAAGAATCCAAGCACCTGTACCGCCAGCAACGTTGATGAATTCAACATCGTTGAGATGATCAACCTGACTCAAATGATCGCATGCCCTCATACTGCGTCCACCTGCCTGGCAAATGACATAAATCTTTCCAGTGACAGCAAATTCATTTTCTCGACCAACAAGTGTGGATAATGGAATGTTGATTGCTCCTGGCACGTGGCCCGAAAGGTACTCGTCGACCTCACGTACATCGACAACAACAGGAGCGGGATGGCCGGCAAGGTCTCCGACAGATATTTCAGCAATAGTCACGAATCACACGCTACTTGGGTCGCTCGTGGGGTCGAGATCTTCTGGGCTATTGATATTGCGGACCGCTACGGCAGGAACAGGAACCTCAGCCACATCGAGAAGTACTGCTGCACGATGAACTGCGCGGTCGCTTCTTTTCCAAACCGACTGCAAGGTTGAGAAACATTCTTCTTTCGACCATGCAGCGCACAACCAATTTGGACGATCTGTGCGTCCAACCGTTGCCTGGGCGTCAGCGAGTCCTCGCACCAAACTTGCAATAACTGCACCCGTCATAAATGGCATGTCGCAAGAGAGAACAACTACGGCGTCATGGCTTGCATGCTTCATCGCTGTGATGATGCCTCCTAGAGGACCCTCTCCCGGATATAGATCTTTTTTCCATGTGCCTTGGAGAGACTTTGCTTTCGCTTGTGTACCACCAACAAGTAGAACCTCTGTTGCTCCTGCATCCAGAGCTGCGGTGATGACACGGTTAGCCATAGATACGCCATCAACTTCAAAGGTCGCTTTATCGACGCCCATACGGGAACTATCGCCACCTATAAGAACTGCGACCGTAAACGGCTGGTCAGACATGATGTCAAGACTAAGGGGTGTTCGCCATCTATGGTTGCTCCATGAGCGTTATCTCTGCCAGCACCAATGTGGACACCATTAAAAACATCGCCTTAGGGCTTTCTGCGGGCTCATTAGTCCTTGGATTGATCGCAATGAAGGTCATCTCGAACGTGGTGGGAAAGATTGTCTCCCTCGTAGTTTTCGTGGCAATTGCTCTAGCCGGGTATTCGCAGCGAGCTTCAATTATTGACTGTGCTTCTAAGGTGCAGGACCAAGCTACTGCTACTGCATCAGTCAACACTCAGTGCACATTTTTTGGTCGCACTATCGACGTAAAGGTTCCTCAACCTTCTAAATGAACCGACACGAGAGACGTGACACATTCCAAAGGATGAGTCATCGGTGCTCCGTGCTTTGCTCCTTGAATCTCGACCAGGGTTCCTTGAGAAACGTTTGTGCTGATCCATCTAGCTGCATCAGCATGATGCGACAAGCCGAGTGATCCAAAACCGGCATACACCGGACACGTGATTTTGTCGGGTTGCCACGGAGCTTCGAGACGAAGCGAAGTTAACTCTCCTACTAATGCTGGCCCCTCTCTTCGTCGTTCATTCTTGGTTCTGTCGGGGAGTTGATCCCAGCGTTTTTGCCCGATCAGTCGAACCATAAAATTTTCAGAAGCGTCTGCTTCATTACCCGCGATTCCGATAGCGCCTGCTGTACTTCCAGGCCACCATGGCATCCATGACAGTGGCGTCTCGAAGGTGCTGACACCTAGAACCTGTTGGCCGAGACGTGCTGCAGCAGCGAGAGCAATATTTCCCCCGTAACTATGACCAAAAATCACAACAGGCCTATCTCCGATTAAGTCGACAAGATCATCAACTTGGTCAGCAACTGCAAATGGTCCGCCATGTGGCCATGATTTCCCGTAGCCCCTGCGGTCGTAGCGGAGCACCTGATTTCGCGATTGAAGATGGCGAGACATCAATGCCATCCCGGCGCTTCTATCGAGGGATCCATGAATGAGAACAACCAAGGGACCTTCAGAATTACCTGTTATTTCAGAGAATATTGGACTTGAGGTCGACTGATGAGGCTGCGTGTCTGACACTTTCGTATCATTTCATACTTATGGAACTAATTCTCGTTCGTCATGGCCTTCCCGTTCGTCGGGAAAACACGACGGGTCCAGCTGACCCAGAACTGTCGCCCGATGGTCATGCACAAGCGAAATTGTTTGCGCAATACATCGCCTCGGAAAAGATTGACGCCATTTACTCAAGTCCGTTGAAGCGTGCGTTTCAAACTGCTGATCCTTTGTGTGAGGCAATAGGACAGTCGGCGGTACTCGTACCTGGTGTTGCCGAATGGGATCAGCATTCGAATGAATACATCCCGGTGGAAGAGTTAAAAGCGGCAAATGATCCTCGTTGGCAAGAGATGGCCAAAGGTGGTTGGAATTCTGAAGAGATTCCAGAGGAATTTCATGATCGCGTCATGTCGAGCCTTGAAAAAATCATTGACGACCATAAAGGTGGTCGCGTAGTTGTGACCTGTCATGGCGGCGTGATTAATGATTACCTGTCTCACGTTCTCGGACTAGGTGGGTCGCAGTTCTTCTATCCGAATTACACTTCAATACATCGCATTGCTGCATCATCATCTGGCCATCGAAGCATTTTGTCTATCAATGAAACTGCCCATCTTCGTGGCTCGGGATTGCCAGTAGGGCTGTTCAGTGCTTAGCAACACTCTTCCTTCCCTGATGGAATGGCTAGATGCATGTCCGACGCCATTCCATGTAGTTGAACGTGCGGCAACTTTGCTGCAATCTTCACAGTTTCAGCAGGTCGACGGATTGTCCGGTGAATTACCTAGAAACGGTTTTTTATGTCGTGATGGAAGCATTGTTGCGTGGCGACTTGGAGCACCAGATGCCCCTATCCGGATTGTCGGCGCACATACCGACTCACCTAACTTGCGCGTCCTTCCTCAACCGAATATTTCACAATCAGGTTGGTCGCAACTAGCTGTCGAGGTGTACGGCGGAGTGCTGCTCAATTCTTGGCTCGATCGCGATCTCGGAATAGCAGGTCGTGTAATTGGTGTTTCAGGAGAATCTGTTCTCTTCAATGTCACTGCTCCTCTCGCGCGTGTTCCTCAGTTAGCAATTCATCTAGACCGTGAAGTAAACGAGCGAGGTGTTCAGCTAGACAAGCATCAGCATTTGACGCCCATATGGGGTATTGGCACCAACAACTTCTCTGAGTGGTTGCGACAAGTTACTGGCTTGGACCATATTGCAGCATTCGATGCTCATCTCTTCGATATAACCCCATCAGCAATTCTTGGCGTTGATAACTCAATGCTGGCAAGTGGTCGGCTTGACAATCAACTGTCTTGTTGGGCAGGCATATACGCACTCATCAATTCTCTACATTCTGAATGCACTCAGATTGTGGTTTTAAATGATCATGAAGAAGTGGGTTCAGATAGCGCTACCGGTGCTGGAGGTCCACTGCTTGAGTCGATAATTGATGCGATATCGATCCAAGAGGGTTTATCGAGGGGTCAACATTTCGACCGCATGTCACGATCATGGTGCTTGTCTGCCGACAATGCCCATGCCATCCATCCCAATTACACCGAACGTCATGAACCTCGGCATGCACCTGTTCCCAATGCGGGCGTTGCTTTAAAAATTAATGGGAACCAACGGTATGCAACCTCATCAAGAGGAGCAGCACACATACGAGGCGTAGCCGACTCTGCAGGCGTGCCGCTTCAGACATTTGTGTCACGAAACAACATGCCTTGCGGTTCCACTATTGGACCTATCGCTGCCACAAAGCTCGGCATCGAGGCGATTGATGTTGGAGTACCACAACTTTCTATGCACTCGGCTCGTGAAATGTGTGGATCAGCAGATCCTGCACACCTTCTCACTCTCATGGTTGCATTTCTTAACCAGTAACTATTTCTGGTTAGGGCAACCAGCTTTGACTTGAGCTTCATCGAATAATCGCTGCAGTTCGAGTGATAAGGAATGCGTGAGATCTTTTACAGCTGAACGAGGAACACGTCCTGTTGCATCGGTGGATGCGGTCATTGGGGTGCCGACAATAACGACGCACTTTCGTGGGTAGATCATCTTGCCCCCCTTTTTCATGACTCTTTCAGAGCCGCCAATACCGACCGGAATGATGGGCACTCCTGCTTTCACAGCCACATACGCTGCGCCATCGAATAATGGCTGCACGATGGGCCCGGACTGACGCGTTCCCTCGGGAAAGAGAACTAACGGCTCCCCCGCTTCAAGAACCGCGATACAACGCTTCAGAGCCTCGCGATCGGCACTCCCCCGCGTGACAGGGAAAGCTCCTAACGCAGAGAGAACCCATCCGATGGGACCAAATTTCCAGATCGAATCTTTACCCATGAATCGCATCCGACGACCGGTAACGGCCGCAGCCAGCGGCGTATCGATATTGGACCGGTGAATTGGCGCCAGAAGAAACGCACCATTATTAGGAATGTTGTGTTTACCAATAACTGTGGTGCGCGTGTATCCCACCGATGCACCAACAACGATTGCGCGAATAACTGCATAAAAAATTTTGCTTGCGCGCGAACTCCCTGCCATAAATGTGTCGACATCAGCCATAGTCGTGTACTGCCTTCTCAAAAAGAGTGACGATCTCTGTTACAACTTGATCGATTGTATGAATACTTGAGTCGACGACGTGGGAATGTTGTGCGGGACGTAATGGAGAATCGGAGCGACTTGAATCGAGATGATCGCGATGTGCGATACTCGCAGCAATTTCTGCAACGTCACCCCCCGATTGATCGACCCGCCTTTGCGCTCGAACTTCAGGTGATGCGGTCAGAAAAATCTTCAATACTGCATCGGGAAATACCACGGTGCCAATATCTCGACCTTCTACAACTCCGCCGTTATGTGCAGATATCCATGAACGTTGCTGTTCCCGCATGGCGTCCCTTACGGGCGTGTGCGCAGCAATGACGCTTACTATTTGATTGATCTCGGGACTACGAATCAGGTGAGAGATGTCAGTGTCGTTCAGACATGCAACGGTGTCCTCCACATCGACCTTAGATTCTCTTGCGATCACTCCCATTGCTTCTGCATTATGGATATCTAATTTTCTTACATCGGCTGCATATGCAATGCATCGGTACATCGCGCCAGTATCGAGATACGGAAGACCTGTTGCCAGCGCAACTTGTTTGGCCACGGTTGATTTGCCGGCCCCTGCGGGACCATCGATGGCAATAACACGCATTATTTACCAGCTCGTACCGAGTGGACGACCTTCGTCATATCCCGCTGAACTTTGCACACCGACAACGGCTCGCTCATGAAATTCATTGATCGTTGATGCACCTGCATAAGTGCAAGAAGAACGTAATCCGGCAACGATTTGGTCGATGATGTCTTCGACGCCGGGTCGCACAGCATCGAGATACATGCGCGAAGTGCTGATTCCCTCTTCAAAGAGTTCTTTGCGAGCACGTTCCACAGCTGATTCGGTGCGAGTGCGGTTCTTCACGGCTCTATTGGATGCCATGCCGAAACTTTCTTTATACAAGCGACCTTCTGTGTCACGAAGTGTGTCTGCAGCTGATTCGTATGTGCCGGCCAACCAAGAACCAAACATCACGTTCGATGCGCCCGCTGCGACAGCTAGCGCGACATCGCGAGGATAACGAACTCCACCATCGGCCCACACGTGTTTACCCATTGACCGTGCCATCTCGGCACACTCAAGAACTGCACTAAATTGCGGACGACCTACGCCCGTCATCATTCGAGTTGTACACATGGCACCGGGCCCAACTCCAACCTTGATGATGTCTGCTCCGGCGTTTAGTAAGTCGCGTGTTCCGTCACGTGTAACGACGTTGCCAGCAACAATGGTTGTAGAAGGCGCGGCAGCGCGAACCTCTTCGATGGCACGCAACATGCGATCTTGGTGGCCATGGGCCGTATCAATAACGAGTACGTCGACTCCTAGGTCGACGAGTGCTCTCGCTCTCCCTGCGGGATCGGCATTTATTCCTACTGCTACCGATGACAAGAAGCGTCCTTGCTTATCGACCGCTGGTTGATAAATGGTGCTTCGTAAAGCGCCTTTGCGCGTAATTGCACCAACTAATACGCCTTGTGCATTTACAACAGGGGCGAAAGAGAGTCGCTGCTCAATTAAGGCGTCGTGAATATCGGGTACTGACGTGGTGTCATTGAAAACAACCATGTCTGGATTCATAACGTTCTTCAATTGCGTGAAGCGATCGAATCCGGAAGCGTCGTGTTCGGTAAAGATGCCGAGGGGATGGTTCCCTGCATCGACGATAATGACTGCTCCGTGCGCACGCTTGTGAATGAGACTGAGGGCTTCCCCCACTGTGTCTTCTGGTGCAAGCGTGATGGGAGTTTCAAAAATGGGGTGACGCGACT
>CAEZUL010000015.1_pt1 | contig 12660 bp, 12 predicted proteins | sample 7264471 | NCBI WGS metagenome assembly CAEZUL01 (sample SAMEA6813827, study PRJEB35770) | uncultured Acidimicrobiaceae bacterium | biome: Freshwater; feature: Freshwater reservoir; material: water | place: Czech Republic | collected 2016-04-20 | depth 0.5m m
CCAACCGGTCATGCCACTGTCTTCGTACCCAAGCCACACCACACGATGCACTCCGAGTGTTTCTGCTGAGCGCAAAGTCTCTTCGTGCCGCACTTCAACCAACGTTTTTCCTGCCGGCATATCGGCAGGTATTTCACCATGATCACCATTGGTAGCAACAACTAATACAACGCGGTGACCTTCAGCGGCAGCACGGGCGATTGTGCCACCTGTGCCGATGCATTCATCGTCGGGGTGTGCGTGAAAGCAAACGAGAGTCGACACTTATGCCTGCTTTGCTGCGCCACTGGCAAGCAAGGCATCGACATTGGCAACGCCCCACTCACGCAGTACTTCTGCAGTGTGTTGACCAGCATGTGCCGACGGACGGGAGATTTCGGGGGTGGTGCGAGAAAAACGTGGCGCTGGTGCTGGCTGCATGTGTCCGTTTACATCGATAAAAGTTTTACGCTCAACGTTGTGCGGGTGGGCTGCTGCTTCACTCATGGTGAGAACAGGCGCGAAACAGACGTCGGTTGCTTCCATAATGGCGCACCATTCGTCTCGAGTCTTTGCCTTCATCACTTCTTTCAAACGGTCTTTCAAATGTGGCCACATCGATTGATCCATTTGCTTTGCAAATTCAGGGTCACCTTCTAGCCCTGTGAGTTGCAATAACTCTGCATAGAACTGTGGCTCAATAGAACCAAGTGAGATGTACTTGCCATCAGCGCATTCAAAAACATCATAAAAATGTGCACCTGTGTCGAGCAGGTTGGTGCCTGGTGCATTTTCATTGAAAATACCCATTGCCTTAAATGACCAGAACATGGTCATAAGCACAGCTGCACCGTCGACCATTGCAGTATCGACTACTTGGCCTTTGCCCGACTTTTGTGCTTCGAGCAAAGCGCACACAACGCCATATGCAAGGAACATTCCGCCACCGCCAAAGTCACCCACCATGTTGAGCGGTGGTACGGGCGCTTCGCCAGCACGAGCAAAATGTGCAAGCGAGCCAGATAATGAGATGTAGTTAATGTCGTGGCCTGCTGCTTGGGCATACATACCCTCTTGGCCCCAACCGGTCATGCGACCAAACACAATGCGCGGATTACGCGCTTGACACACATCGGGTCCGATACCAAGACGCTCCATCACGCCAGGTCGGAATCCTTCGATGATGGCATCGGCATTTTCCACCAATTGCAACAACGCTTCAACGCCTTCAGGGTGCTTCAGATCGAGTGCAATGTTCTTACGTCCACGCAGCATGAGATCTCCCGCTGGTGTTGCAGGCGCAGGGCCACGCACTGCTTGTGCACGATCGACGCGAATGATTTCAGCGCCCATGTCGGCAAGCAACATGGCAGCAAACGGACCAGGTCCGATACCAGCGATTTCGATGATCTTGTAACCGGAAAGTGGACCAGCCATTGTGAATCTCCTTTAGAGAAGTGTGTAGAAGTTATTTACTTGCGCGACGAACATGCGACGAGATCGCATCGACGAAAAGCGGCCAAAGTGGCAACGGCACGTCGTGACCCATGTCGGCTACGTACATAAGAACTGATCCAGGAATAAGTTCGGCTGTGCGCTCGCCGCCTGATGGTGTGAGTAGTTGATCGTCACGACCATGAATAACAAGTGTGGGCACTTTCAGGTCGCGCAACTTCTCGCTGCGATCACCCGATGCATAAATTGCTGCCAACTGACGATGAGAACCTTCAGGATAAAAACTGCGATCAAATTCACGGGCGGCACGAGCTTTTGCTTCATCGAGATCGAAATATTTCTTTGAGCACCACACGGCCCAGTTGGCAGCGCCTTCGATGTAGGTTGCACGGTCCGGAGATGGTGGAGCAAGTAGCGCAGCCATTGCCTCTTCCGTAGGAGATCCGTATGCAAGATCACCAGTGACCGACATGATGCTTGTGAGGCTCAGTGTGCGGTGAGGATGTTCGAGTGCAACAGTTTGCGCAATCATGCCACCCATCGATGCGCCGATGATGTGTGCTTTTTCAATACCAAGATGGTCGAGAACGCCCATTGCATCGGCGGCCATATCGGTCAGCTTGTAGGGCACCTCGATAGTTACTTCGTCACCCATGAGTGCCTGCATGGTGACTTTGTCGGTCTCCACCATGACGCCGTCATGCTTATACGACAAACCACAATCACGGTTGTCGAATCGGACTACGTGAAAACCTTGATCGACGAACATCTTCAAGAATTCTTCGGGCCATGCAGTCATCTGGGCAGTAAATCCCATGATCCACAACAATGTGGGGTTCTTCGGGTCACCCATGGTGTCGAATTCGATGTTGATTCCGTGAGGCAAGATGGCTTGAGGCATTTGCCTATTCTCTCAGGTCTGGCGTCACCTCGGGCAAGCGAAAGCGCTAGCCAAGAAGGCGGCGCTTCTGTTCGGCAAACTCAGCATCGGTGAGGGTGCCACGATCTCGCAGGGCCTCGAGGCGCTCGAGCTCAGAAGCGACACTGGCGGCGCTCGGGGCTCCCTCGAAGCGGTTGCCCACCCGATCTTGGATTGTGGAGTGGATGATGTTTTGTACCCGCTCTGGTTGGGAGATGTCGCTAAAGATCTGGATGCCGTCTTGGCCTCCTGATTCGATGAGAAGGTCGCCCACACCCAACATTCGCTCAATAATGGTTTGAGAAAAGTTCACGTTGTTCACACGTTCGAGAGGAATCTCGACTCCGTTTCGAGCGACCACACCCTGTCGATAAATAAGGCGATGGGACGTGACGACGAAATAGGTTGTGCGCCATTTAATGACATCGACAATGATCCAGGCAGAAGCCACGATGATGGCCGCTAAACCAACATAGGAAAAAACATTGTGGAAAAACCCAGAGGGGATTTTGGAGAGTCCGAACATCACCGCAATCATGGTTCCCGCCAAAGTAGACACTGATTCAGCGAAATACAGCCAATGCGGATGTAGGTCGAGAGCAATATTTTCGTAGTCATTCAATAAGCGGCGCGGGAAGGGCATGGCTCGAAGGGTAGCAACCGCCTAGTTTCTAGTGGTGACTTTCATCGACCCAGACATCAGAGACGAGGGCCCTACGCCCGACTCGGTGCTGGCTGGGCTCGATGCCGAACAGCGCACTGCAGTCACCGCACCCGTTGGTGTTGTGGTGGTGCGAGCTGGTGCCGGATCTGGCAAGACCACGGTGCTCACTCGACGCATCGCGTGGCGAGTGGCTTCAGGTACAGCAGATATCGAACGCACCATGGCCATTACTTTCACGCGCCAAGCTGCAACAGAAATGAGAACTCGCCTTGCGCGATATCACTTCGATGGTCGCCCACTTATCGGCACCTTCCATGCGGTGGCTCGCAAACTCATGTTGCAGAATTTGGAAGACCAAAATCGTCGCCCACCTGTCATCATCAATAATCGTTCTTCGCTTCTTTCAGAATGCATGGGCGATGACGCAAAGCGCGGTGGCGTGAACGATGTGCTCGCTGCAATCGACTGGGCCCACACTCATCTGCTTTCTCCTGCTGCTGCTTCTGCCGCAATGAAAGAAGCCGGCGTAAAAATGCCACTTGAGCCCGCACGATTCACCACCGTTTTTACCGAGTACGAAAAACTAAAACGTAAGCGCGGCGTGATTGATTTAAATGATTTTCTCATCGCTGTCATCGAATCAGCACAACGTGACCCCCGATTCGCCGAATCAATTCGTTTTCAATACCGTCACATTTCCGTAGATGAAGCGCAAGACATGAACCCGTTGCAATACGAATTTCTGAAAGTTCTATTGCCAGCGAATCCAGACGTGTTTTTGGTTGGCGACCCCAATCAAGCTATTTATGCATTCAACGGCGCAGACCGCGAACTGTTTCACTACTTACCCGGCATCGGCAACGGTGCACATGTCGTATCGCTCCCCGCCAACTATCGCTGCACTCCTGAAATAGTTCAATTTGCAGTCGACACATTGGCGAAAGACCAGCAAAAAGCCGACGCAGTGTCGAAACGACCTTCTGGTTCTGTCGTCACTCTCTTTCGTTCCGACACCGAGGACGAAGAACTGCGGATTATTCGCAAACAAGTGCAAAATGCACATGCACCCGATCGCCGCTGGAGCGACATCGCAGTCCTCGTGCGCATCAACGCATATGCCGACACCATTCGTCTCAATTTGGCCGATGCTGGTATACCCGTTCGTTCATCTCGTATGGGTGGCGCATGGGCACGTGCAGTCTCTGATGCCAGTGCACTCACCGGTCGCGAAGAACTTGCAACATGGTCTGCAGATATTTTGGATACAGGCGAATACTCACCCGATGATGCCGATTACAAAGTGGGATTACTGGTGCGTCAATTTCTTGACGACAACAGATCTGGCACTGTGAACGGTCGCATGTTTGGCTCATGGATGGTCACGAGCGCCGATATTGCTGAAGCAGATGGTGTAGAGGTGCTCTCGTTTCACGCAGCCAAGGGACGCGAATGGCCCTTTGTTGTGGTGGCCGGCATGGACAAGCAACTCATGCCACTTGGCAACACGCGCAAAGCCGAAGCGCGTAGCGAAGAAGCCCGACTCGCCTATGTTGCGCTCACTCGCGCTGGTGATGAATTAGTAGTGACATGGACCGACAATCGACGCGGGCGTTCCTCTGGGCCGTCACCGTTCTTGCCTCGCGTCACGACTCATATTCCTGCTCCCGATGCGCCTCCTGAAGAGCTTCGCCGCATTGCACGTGCGCGGACCGAATACGAACCAGTCGAATCTGCAATTCGTTTGTGGCGAGCCCGCATCGCTCGCAATAAACGCGTAGATCCCGATGGTTTGCTGACGTTTCACCACATCCGCCAGTTAGTACGAGAAGTTCCCGATTCAGAGGAAGCAATCGCCGAAATTACAGGAGTATTTTTTGCACGCCGATACGGCAAAGAGTTACTTGCAGTAATTAACTCTGCGGTGGGCCGCTAAGGTCGCGACCTTTACGAAGACGATCCATCATTTCAACCGGCATTGACAAGAACAATGCTTCGGCCTCAGCACACAATGTGTCGCCATTAAATGATTGACCCTTTGCAAAAATTTTTCGGCCATCGACCTTTTCGACCCAGCCACGAAATTCAATCTTGGTGTGCAGCGGCGTCGGCGACCGATAGGTAACTGAGAGTTTGCCTGTCATCCCCGGACGACCAGTAAAAGATTGCGCCATTCCCAACACTTCATCGAATGCTGCAGCAATAAAGCCGCCGTGCACGTGGCCAGGAGGGCCTTCGTACGGCTCTGTGAAGGTGGCACGACCGATGACTGCGCCGAACTCTCCTATCGATGAGTCTTGACCCATTTCCATGGGCATCGACAATGGGTTCATCGCACCATAGAAAGGACTGCGATCGGAGAAATGAGATTCCGATGCCGCACTTCCCGGTACGCCATTAGGTGCGTTTACTTTGTCTAACGCTTGTGCAATCAACGCGATTGCTTCTTCTACATCTTCCAAAGGCGATGTAGACATAAATGAATCGAGGACTAGTTGACGTGTGGCCTCTGCCAACCGAATACGAGCCAGATCAGAATCGGTTAGTTCTGCTGCTCTTTCGTGAAAAGAAGGAAAAGAAATTGTTTCTCCGTCGCTCATTTGTCACCTACCAACAGCAACACGGGGGCATGATCACTTGGTGACTCACCTTTACGTGCATTGCGATCAACGGATGTCCACGTGGAGCGTTCTGCAACAGATGAAGTAGCCAACAATAAATCGATACGCATTCCGTGGCCTTTGTAGAACGACCCACCGCGGTAATCCCACCATGAGTGAAGTCCTTCTTCTTGATGAAAGCGACGGAACGTATCTTCCATTCCGAAGTCACACACATTCTGTAACGCATCACGCTCGGGTTGACTCACATGGGTTGCGCCTTCGAATTGTTTCACGTCGTAAACGTCACGATCATCGGGCGCAATGTTGAAGTCACCCGCAACCACCACGTCGTCAGTTGTCTTACAGGAGATATCGAGATGCTGACGCAAGCGAGACATCCAGCCCAATTTGTAGGTGTAGTGATCGTTATCGAGTGCACGGCCGTTTGGTACATACACAGAACTCACTCGTACGCCACCACATGTAGCAGAGATGATGCGTGCTTCATGATCGGGTTCAACGCCAGCGGCAAAGTTGGGCACAACATTTTCTAAGCCGACACGAGAAAGAATGGCAACACCATTCCACTGACCTTGACCAAAATGAGCGCTTTCGTATCCGAGTTCAGCAATGGCCTCGGTCGGAAACTTCTCTTGCGCCAGCTTGGTTTCTTGAATACACAGAACGTCTGGCGTCACCTCGGCCAACCATTCGGTCACACGAGGCAAACGAGCCTTCAGCGAGTTGACATTCCACGTAACGATGAGCACGTATGAACGGTAGTAGAGCACACGATGTGCTCAGCAACCGAGGGGCGTTATCGCTTCTTTGCAGGCACCTTTTTGGCCACAGCCTTTTTAGCAACTGCCTTGCTTGCAACAACTTTCTTGGCGACTACTGCCTTTTTCGCCGGTGCCTTCGCCGCGGCCACTTTCACAGGCGAGGCCTTCTTTGCAGTGGCCGCTTTCTTAGCAGGCGCAACTTTTTTAGCTGGAGTTTTTGCAACAACAGCTTTCTTTACAGGCTCAGCCTTCTTTGCGGCCACCGACTTCTTTGCAGGTGCAGATTTCTTCTCGGCAACTTTTGAGTCGACTGCGCCGACACCAGGTACTGCAAGATCGACACTGCGACGCGATGGGGTGTAGCCCACCACAGTGAGTGTGACCGAATCACCTAGTGCAAATAAATCGCGAGCACTACGTGGCGCAGGGTTTGCCATATTGCGCAATGGAACATACCCAGAGATATCTCCGACTAGCGCGGTGATGCCGTTCGCCGCATACGAATCGACGACAGCTTTCACTTTGGTGCCAACAGGATGTTTTTCAACGAACTGCAAAAACGGCATAAGTTCATTGGCCATCTTCGCGCGAACACCGGCGTTGGGTGGTGGCGACTTAGGCACAGGCATTGGCTTACTGGCGGCGGCGCTCGCTGTTGGCAATTCCTTCTTAACAACTTTTCCGGTCTTCACTGAGCGACGACTTGTGGCCCCGCGCACAGGTAAGCGCTCCACAAATACCCAGCCGACAAGCGGCACTGGCTTTCCGCCAATCAGACGACCTTCATCGAACAGCCATTTGTACTTGCCATGAAACTCTTGGTAACTGTCGTTCGACAAAATTGAAGCGTTCACTTTGTCGGCAATAGCTAATACAAATGCATCGCCACGGCCCACTGCACCCGCAGGTGGTGCAACCAATTCGTTATTCGCAATTGCCTTTTCAAATTCAGCTACTTCTTTTTTCGCAATGCGATGTCCAAAAGTGGCATCGACCACGACCGACACCTTGGCGCTTTTGAATTCGTCCATCAAAGCCATCACGGCTTCATGGAGTTGGGCAAGGCTGGGGAGAGAACGGCCCTCGGTCGCAATATTGGACCCGTCGACGATGATGTGTTTAGTCACCCATGTAGTCAAGCACCCGAACCGTGTCTGATGAGGGCAATCCGAATAGCCTCTAGCCGTGACTACTAAGGAAATCCGAGCCGTTCTCTGGGATTTCGGAGGAGTGATCCTCTCGAGCCCTTTTGAGGCCTTTAATCGCTACGAAACAGCCCAAGGCCTCCCCCTCGACCATATTCGTCAGGTGAACGCAACGAACCCCGATTCCAACGCGTGGGCCCTCTTAGAGCGCAACGACATCTCCCCTGCCGAGTTTGACGACCTGTTTGCCACCGAGAGCCATGCCCTAGGACATCGCGTCCCTGGTGCCGACGTGCTGGCCTTGCTGTCGGGCGAAGTTCGCCCCCATATGGTGGCCGCTCTCGACACCGTGATTGCCTCGGGATACGCCACTGCATGCCTCACTAACAATGTGGTGAACAATGTTCCCGACCCCACTCCTCGTCAAGCCGAAGTCGCCGCGATCATGAAAAAGTTCGACCATGTTGTTGAGAGCAGCAAGGTGGGATGCCGCAAACCCGAGCCACGTTTTTACGAAATTGCGTGCGAGCTGCTGAACGTTTCACCCGACGAATGCGTGTTTCTTGATGACTTAGGCATCAATTTAAAACCAGCCGCAGCAATGGGTATGCGCACCATCAAAGTGGGCGATTCATTTGCTGCACTTGCAGAACTGTCTGGCCATCTCGGCCTGTCGTTCTAAATGCCGTAACTACTGATTATTAGCGGCATTACGTGACGCGGCACGGGCTGCTCTGCGTGCAGCAAGCTCTTCTGCTTCTCGTTTTTCGAGCTTTGGCACATACAGAAGTACATAGAGAGTGACCATCAAGCCAACGGCAACAAGAATTACCAGTGGTATGACGTTCGTGTCTTTCCCAACTGTTGTACTACTAATTAATGCGAGCAACCCAAACAAAACCATGATTGCAATGGCCATAGGTTGACCACCAAATAACTTGAAGGATCGTTCGCTTTCTGGTTGTTGTCTGCGCAAGCGAAACACCACGAATGCAGCGGTTGCATAAATCATCATTTCAAGTGCAGCGCACATTGAAACAATCATTACCCAGGCACCTGTTACCGCAACGACAATACTGAGGACTAGTGACGATACGCCGAGAAGAATTACGGGCACTACAGGCACAGCACGATCGTTTAAAGTCGTTAGTGCTCTTGGCAGTTTTCCTTCACGTGCTACCGCATACATAAATCGCGACAATGTGACGAAACCACCATTGAATGTATTGACTGCAGTAAGAGCTGTAACTGCGAGCATCAATAGCAATCCAACATGTCCCATCGTTTGCTCCGCCACAAGGAGTTGTGGATATGCAGACTCGCGACCATCAGGACCGAGATTCATTCCCATAGCAACAGCAAAAATTGATTGGCTAATCGCCAGCACTACTATCGCAACCAACATCGCTCTTGGAATAATCTTTGGCTTCACTACTTCTTCCGAATTTGTAGTAACCCACTCGAATGCCGTGTACAGAAAAATTCCCAAAATAAGTGCCTGCAACGGAGATCCGCCATGAAGTGGTGCTGGCGGTGTTGGCCCATGTTTTGCAATTGCAATGATTCCAATAATCACGGTGGCAAGCACAACAACTGTGGTGACGATTTTCTCGAGGGTTCCAGCCAGTTTGATGCCCCTCAAGTTAAGAAATGTTGCAAGAACGAGTAGTACTGCGACATAAACAACTGCGATAATTGTGCCGTTTCCAAAGGCATAGGCCATTGCTTCACCAATAATGAATGCGTCAGCTGCAATTACTAGAACAATTGCTGTCATATAAGTGAGAGTGATGACAAGCGCTAAGCGATCGTTCATGGCACGTGCCATCCACAATCGAATACCCGCCGCTGTTGGATAGATGCCATCCAATTCTGAAAAACATGCACGGACGCCCAAAACGACTAGACCGCCAGCCAAGACCGCGAGCCATGCAAGTGGTCCGTTTATGTAATCCAGCATTTGTGCCATGCCCAGGAAATTGAGAGCCGCAAACGCAAGCCCTGTAGAAATTGCGGAAGCTCCCCCCAGTGAGAGTGCTCTGCTTAAAGTTTTCTGATCACTCATAATTGCCTTCTTTTATCTATTGGTTTAGGAAAATAAACATGGCCATTGCGTCAAGTCGCATCACATCTTCTGCGCGTCCTTGGGTCTTAATGGCACCTTGCATGTAATTGGAGACCGGGTTGGCATCACCCCAGAAAATTTCTGCGAGATCAAAACTCTGACCTCGAACAATGAGATCGGGAACCCCAATTAGACCAACAGAAATTGGTTGTGACTCCCCTTTTTCGACTACGTATGTAAAAGCCGCATCCTCAATGTCATTAGCTTGGATATGGATTCGACAGGTCCACGACAGGAGGGTTTTACGTGCACGTGGACTCACGTTTGCGCGGTCAACATATTCTCGCAGTGCCGTCTCAAGTTCCTCCGCGCTAACTTTTTCTTGTTCTTGGCTCATTTCAAGACTCCCTCGGCTGCAAGTGAAGAAAGTACCGACTGAGCCGCATCTTCACCCGAACGAATTGCTCCGTCCATATATCCGTTCCAAATTTTTGCCGTTTCAGTGCCGGCCCAGTGGATGACTCCCACTGGTTCTCGAAGATGCGGCCCCAAAGTCGACCAAGTGCCAGGAGTCATCATTCCAACGTATGCACCTCTCGAGAACTCTTCATCGATCCAGGCTTTTTCGTAATAGGCCTTAGGGTTTCTCGCTTCCTCACCTAATAATCGAACGAGATCTTCAATCACTACATCTCTTCGCTCTTCAAACGTCATCTGAGTTGCGACACGCCCCAAGTGCGAATCCATGAAGCCAACAATGACTCCCTCTGGACGATCTGGATGGCACTGATCAAAAGTGATTTGAACCATGCCGCAATCAGAGGTCACATGTCCACTCAATCCCTTGTTTCGCCAGAATGGTTTTTCGTAAACGACATGCACTTTCAACACCGAACCCATAAAAGAACGTTGCGTTAGTTGATCACGAACTCCACTCATCGGAGGTGAATAACGAATTCTCCCTGCAAGCACCAGTGGAATAGCCACGATCACACGCTTTGCGGAAATTGTTCCTTTGTCGTGGTGAATCGTTGCTCCGTGAGAATCGTGATCAATTCTTATGACTGGTGCTTCAAGTATCAAACGATCACCAACAATCTCTGCGAGCTTCTTCGACAGCATTTGCGCGCCCTGTGTGATGCGTGATTCCTGTGCACTGTTAATAGTGCCGATCATTTTCTCAACACCCCCACCGGATCGAAAATAGAAAAGCGCATGCAGCAGCGAAATTTCTCCTGGTTCCGCCGGAAACAAAGCCCGACAGAGAGTTCGAATCCAGTCCTTGGCACTCTCGCAATACGGCTGAGATGAAATCCACGTTTCAACCGTCATGCTGTCAAGGAGCACTGCAAGTGGGTGCTCCCATGGACACTCTGGGTCGATCTCCATGGCCTTAGTAGTGAGTTCCACCATCGCATCAACAAGATCAGCTGCCTGCAGTGGGTCTCCCGTGGGGATAGCTCCGTGGTACTCAAGATGCTTGCCCTGCGAATACTGCAGATTCGCCCCGTCACTGAATTGAGTGAAAGTTCCTAGGCCAAACTCCTCTATCAGTGCCAGCGCTCGGTCTTGGGTTGGTCCAACCCATTGCCCGCCGTGTTCCACCACAACACCATCAGCTTCGGTGACCGTGAACGTCCGTCCACCAACACGATCTCGAGCCTCAAGAACGACGACATCGACACCCTCTTTCAGCAAATCTCGGGCAGCGGAAAGTCCAGCAAGTCCAGCCCCTATGACAACGACATCCACCGTGTCCATAATTTTCCCCCCAGAAAATTCACTACTTGGTCAAGTGACCAAGTAGGTCGACCTGCAATATAATAGGGAGTGTCGCAATTGTCAAATAACGAGAGTCGGGTTTATTCATGGCCCGAATAAGCGTCCAGAACCGTAGAGAACAATTGTTGGAAGCAGCAATACGGGTGATGTCCAAAGAGGGACTAGACCGAGCCACCACTAGAAGAATCGCCGAGGAAGCGGGGACTACCCAAGGAGTCTTCCATTACGCATTTCGTGACAAAAATGAATTACTAACAGCCGTTGTTGCTGCTGTAACAACTGAAATCGAAAAGATCCTACGAAATTCAGTAGACCCTACCCAGGGCCTCGCACAAGCAATAAATGACTCAATCCGAGGTATCTGGACATACGTACGACGTGACGATGGACTGCAATTGATGCAGTACGAGCTAACTATCTTTTGCAGACGTACACCCGGATCTGAGTGGCTCGCTGAATGGCAGTATTCAAGATACGCAGCATCAACACTGGAGATCTTGACGGAGTCAACTCAGAACGAAAAGATTTCAATCGAATTATCGGAACTGACGAATTTCATAGTGGCAGCGGTCGATGGGCTTATCATCCAGTATGAAGTTATGCATGATGAGGCTCGCAGCGAACGAGATATATCCAATGTCATCAGTGCAGCATGTTCACTTGCAGGCATATCTCCACCCATAAGACGCACTGTGACAGTCTCGTAACACTCAGTCCGTTGTACTTTCCTGTTCTACAGGAACTTCGATTTCTAAAAGCCGGCGAAGGTTTCGTCCATGAGGTCTGTGTGCTCTTGATCGTGGATGGCCTTTGAGCCTGTAGCAGGGCTGCCCGATTCAACACGCGAGGTATGGCGAAGGTCGTAGCCACGCTCTTTCACACGCCAGATGCGGTGCTCAACAAATTGCCATGCACCCATGTTCTCTGGCTCTTCTTGCAGCCACACGATTTCTTTCGCATTTGGATACGAGTCGAGAACTGCATTGATCTGTTCGATGGGGAACGGATACAACTGCTCTACACGAACCACCGCTACTGGTGCGTTGCGTTTGTCGCGCTCGTTGATTGCATCCCATGCAACTTTGCCACTGCACAAAATAATGCGCTTCACTGATGCCTTGTCAGATACGAACGGATCGTCGAGCACTTCTTGGAATGAACCAGTGGTGACATCGGCAAGACGAGAACGACTTTCCTTCATTCGCAACGGTTGCTTGGGTGTGAACATAATGAGTGGCTTGCGAATTTCGCGGTGCATCTGACGACGCA
>CAEZUL010000016.1_pt1 | contig 12044 bp, 8 predicted proteins | sample 7264471 | NCBI WGS metagenome assembly CAEZUL01 (sample SAMEA6813827, study PRJEB35770) | uncultured Acidimicrobiaceae bacterium | biome: Freshwater; feature: Freshwater reservoir; material: water | place: Czech Republic | collected 2016-04-20 | depth 0.5m m
GCTCATCCTTCAACTTGATACCAACCTTGCTCATGGAGTCAATCCAAATCGCAATCGCCTTGTCCCATGTGGGAGTTGCTGGACGGTAGTAGGTGAGGCCATCTTTTGCGTGTTGTGCAATTTCTGGACAAGCAGTCTCTGCAGCAGTCATTGCGGCCTTTGCAGCTTCGACGTTCGCTGTTCCATCCTCATTGAGGCCTTCAGGAAGGGTTGACTTTGCGTAGTCGAGTGACAATGCAGGCTTGATGAATCCATCAGCGAAGTCACCTGTGTACGGTCCGCCACCAGCTTTACGAAGCGCTTCGCGATCGAGAGCCAAGTAAATAGCTTTACGAACATCGAGGCAAGGCAAAGCCTTCACGCTTAAGTTGGTGTACGTAACGAATGGATCGTAATAATCGACGCGGCGATTCTTGAATGTTTCATCATCAAAAATTGTTGGAAGATTTTCAGGCTGAATACCAAATGACACTGCGTACTGATCATCGCCAGCATCCTTGATCATTCGCTCATCCATCACAGCTTCGTCGAGACCAAATTCATACACGTATGAGTCTGGGTTCGCGCTACGAATCGGATCAGAATCCTTGTTCCATTTATCGTTGCGAACGAGAACCAGAGATTTTCCGATTTCGTAGCTTTCAATCTTGTATGGTCCAGAAGACACTGGACGCATGTCGTATTTCTCGCCCGTGTCAGCAGCTTTTTGCACCGGACTGAACGCCAGAAGCGTTGTGGTGTAGTTGAAGTCCGCTACAGGATCTTTCAAATTAAAGGTGATGGTGTTGCCGTCGCAAGCAACAGCTTTGTCGTATGCGGCTTGCTCCGCAGCTGTTGCCTTGTATGGACCTGGGTACTTTCCAGCATCGATGTAAGTAGATGCGTACGTTGGGCCATCTGTAATGACATCGCTAGCCCAGGTACGTGATACGCCGTATGCAACATCAGCACATGTAATAGCTGAACCATCTTCGAAGGTTGAGCCGTCACGCAATGTGAACGACCAGGTCTTTCCGCCATTTGTAACAGTTCCTGTGTCGGTTGCTAGGTCTGCGGTAATTTCCGAGCCTGCATCGCCTGCTGCATACTTATACGAGGTGAGCGTGCGATGCATGGTTGAACCAGCAAAGGCAAGATCGTCACCGGTGTAGTTTCGCTGCGGATCAAGGTGAGCAATCTGCTCACCATTGGTGAGGATGTGGATTGTTCCACCCTTGGTTGGCGTGCCACCTTCGCTACCGCTGCTACTGCTGCCCCCGCACGATGCGGCGACAACGGAAGCAACAAGAGCGAAACCTATTGTCGCAATTGAACGACTGTGTTTCATGAGTTTCTCCCCTTCATGACCTGTGGTTTCACAAGTTGGGACAATCTTACTGCATGGTAAACAATGTCCGAACCATCCGGAATGGCCTAGATCAGAGGAGATTTTGACGATCGGCCTTGGGGTCAAGGGCGTCTCGTACGGCGTCTCCCAGCAGGTTAAAAGCCATGACCAAAATGATGAGTGCCACGCCGGGGATAAATAGGTACGTCGGGTCTGCCCTGTAATACCTCACAGAATCGCCCAGCATTACTCCCCACGAGGCAGCTGGTTGCATGAGACCCAGACCCAAAAATGACAACGTTGATTCGGTCGCCACATACCCGGGAAGACTTAAAGACACGATGACGATGACAGGTGCCCACAGATTAGGAAGTAATTCTCCGAAAATGATGCGGCGTGTGGTGGCTCCGCTTGCTCGTGCTGCCTCTACGAATTCACGCTCTCGCATCGACAATGTTTGACCCCGCACAACACGAGCGACGTATACCCAGCCAAAAGTCGCGAGTACAAGAATGATGTATGTGATTCGTGCAGGATTTCCCTCTGGCACCCCCAGTGCCTCGAGTCGCTGTGTGAATGGCCTCGTGAGAGCAATGATGAGCAAGAACGAGGGGAAAGCCAGGGTTAAGTCCATGACACGGCCGACGATTGAGTCAGCAAGTCCCCGCTTATATCCGGCGAACACTCCGATGACTACACCAATAGCCGTGGTGAGTGCAGTTGCGACGATGCCAACGAACAGGGATACTCGCGCACCATAGATCAACCGCGCAAAAATATCGCGACCGGTCCCAGGCTCAACACCGAGCCAGTGCTCGCCTGAGATTCCTCCAAAGGAACCTTTCGGTAGCCCGTAATCATTAAGTGCAGCTCCATCTAGGCGGTACGGGCTTATACCTAATACCGAACAAATAACCGGTGCCAGTAGAGCCACAACAAGATAGAAAACAATCACTGCGAATGAGACCAAAGCCGTTTTATTCGTGCGTAAACGTTGCCAAGCCAATTGTTTAGGTGAACGCCCAGTTACTTCCATGGTGACAACGCCGGTCATGTGACGAACCTAGTGCAACCGATATTGGACGATACGCGCGAACTCATCCGGGTCGAGACTTGCACCACCCACCAATGCGCCATCAATATCGGGCTGCGACATCAGTTCTGCAATATTGGCACCCTTGACCGAACCGCCATATTGGATTCGCACTTTGGACCCAGTATCAGAACCAAAAAGCACCGCAATCTCAGCACGTATTGCCTTACACACTTCTTGTGCATCAGAAGTTGTAGCGGTCTTGCCCGTTCCGATAGCCCAAATGGGTTCATAGGCAACAACTAGAGCAGAGACATCTTCGGGTGCCAACTTATGTAGAGCTATCCGTACTTGATTGAGAACTTTGTCAAGAGTCTGTCCAGCTTCGCGCTCCTCAAGAGTTTCCCCTACACAGACAATTGGAATCATCTTGTTCTTGAGAACAGAGACAACTTTCTTGTGCACTAGCTCATCGGTTTCTCCGAAGATCTCACGTCTCTCACTGTGTCCACAGATCACATACTTCACAGTCAACTTAGAGAGAAAGGTAGGGGCGATTTCTCCGGTGAAGGCACCTTTTTCTTCGTAATGACAATGTTGCGCGCCGAGAAGGAAACGTAATGAATCTCCCTCGATCAACGTTTGAACACTTCGAATATCGGTAAATGGCGGATGGACACTGACGTCGACAGAGTCGAAGTCGTCTTTGCCGACCATGTATGCCAACTTCTGCATCAATTGAATTGATTCAAAATGATTTTGATGCATTTTCCAGTTACCACTGATGAGCGGCTTGCGGGAACTATCTGACATTCGGTGCACCTCGCAGAGCAGCTAATCCGGGCAGATCGCCCAGTTCTAGTAATTCAAGAGAAGCACCGCCACCAGTTGATACGTGATCTACTTCGTCGTCGAGTTTGAACTGCGCAAGCGCTGCTGCGCTATCGCCACCGCCAACAACAGTGAACGCCTTTGTTGCAGCCATTGCTTCAGCAACAGTGCGCGTACCGGCGGCAAAACGCTCGTCTTCAAACATGCCCATAGGGCCATTCCAAAAAACAGTCCGTGCATCCATGATTACATCTGAAAAAGCAGCTGCTGAACCTGGTCCTATATCGAGACCCTTGGCACCATCGGGCAAGCGCACTCCATAGGTGGCGAAATCACCATTGGCATCAAGACCAACAATGTCATCAGGCAGATAAATGGTTTTGCCAGAATCAAGCAAACGACGACATGTGGCGACCTGATCTAACTCACAAATTGAATCACCAACTGGGTAACCCTTTGCGGCGAGAAAAGTGAAACACATTCCTCCACCAATAACCAATGAATCCACAATGTTAAGGAGGGCCTCAATTACTCCCATTTTGTCGCTCACTTTTGCTCCACCCAATACCGCAACGAAAGGGCGCTTCGGATTGTCGCGCATTGCACCAAGAACTTCGACTTCCTTTTGCAATAGACGCCCCGCAGCAGATGGCAAAGTGCGCGGTGGACCAACAACAGAAGCGTGTGATCTATGAGCAGCACCAAAAGCATCGTTCACGTACATGTCGATACCCGCAATAAGTTGTGACACAAACTCGGGAGAATTGCCCTCTTCACCGTCGTCAAAGCGAAGATTTTCAAGAAGCTCTACACCCGGTGCCAACTCGTGTAACCGAGCTCTCACGGGCGCCATTGAATACTTCGCTACAGGTTTACCCTTTGGCCGACCGAGATGACTGGCGCACACAACATGTGCCCCACGAGATGTGAGCCACTCGATTGTGGGAAGCGCCGCACGAATGCGGAAATCGTCAGTGATGACGCGAGCATCATCTGGACCCGACATGGGAACATTGAAATCAGTTCGCACAAGTACGCGCTTACCGTTTACATTTCCTAGATCCTCTAGCGATGGCACCCGCGACATATGAACTATTTGTTCTTGGCTACGTGAAGCGTGAGATCGACAAGACGATTGGAATAGCCCCATTCGTTGTCGTACCAGCCAAGAACTTTGACCATAGTTCCCAAGCTCATAGTGAGGTCGCTGTCGAAAATACAAGAGTGTGGGTTTGTCACAATGTCACTCGAGACGATTGGTGCATCGGTGTATTCGAGGACACCCTTCAACGGACCATCGGCCGCCTTCTTGAATGCGGCGTTGATCTCTTCGACTGTTGCAGCCTTCTTTAAGTTCACAACAAAATCGGTGATCGAACCAGTTGGTACAGGAACACGCAGAGAAGTTCCGTCCAATTTGCCCTTCATTGACTCAAGAACTAAGGACGTTGCACGAGCAGCACCGGTGCTTGTTGGCACGATATTGATAGCGGCACCACGCGCACGACGTAGGTCGCTATGTGGGCCGTCAACGAGCGATTGGTCTCCTGTGTATGCATGAATAGTGGTCATGAGACCCTGTTCTACACCAAAGGCGTCATCGAGCACTTTCACTAGTGGAACGAAACAGTTAGTGGTGCAACTTGCATTGGAGATGACCTTGTGCTTGGAAGAGTCATAGTCGTTGTGGTTCACTCCATACACAAATGTGGCATCCGCGCCATTAGAAGGAGCAGACACAATGACTAGTGGAGCTCCGCCCTCGAGATGCATTGCTGCTTTGTCTCGATCCGTGAAAATTCCAGTGGATTCGATGACAAGGTCTACCTTGAGGTCACCCCACGGAAGAGCTTTTGGATCGCGTTCGGTAAGTACCTTGAGTACTTTCCCGTCGATGCTGATGCCACCATCTACGGCTTTGATTTCGTTTGGCAACACTCCAAGAACCGAGTCGTATTTCAACAAATGCGCCATGGTCTGCAGCGAACCCAAGTCGTTCACAGCGACGATTTCAATATCTTCGCCTCGTGCAGCTACCGCACGAAAGAAATTTCGTCCGATTCGTCCAAAGCCGTTAATTCCAACACGTACAGTCACAGTGTGGTCCTTTCGATGGGGAGACAAGCAGGAGCCCCTTGCTCCTAACCCGCGTCTCTACCCTAGTTCCAACGCCTCCCGTGAGAGAGATTGCCCTCTCTACAGGTGGATATCGCGGTGGGAAATGCGCAGCTGATAACCCATATCTGACAACCTGCGTGCCACTTCCTCAGCCATAGCGACCGACCTGTGCCGGCCGCCGGTGCACCCAATGCCAATGGTGAGATAGCTTCGCCCTTCGGCCACGTATGCGGGAAGTATCAACTGCAGTAACGATTCAAGCTTCTCTACAAAACTCGCTGCAGTGTCGGATTTCATCACGTATTCCTTCACACTGTGGTCGAGTCCACTCAGAGGCCTCAAATTCTCATCCCAGTGTGGGTTAGGTAGGAATCGAACATCGAGCACCATGTCGACATCTATAGGGACCCCGTGTTTGAACCCAAACGACATCACAGATACCTGAAGGGTGTCGGCTAAGTTCTCAGCCCCAAACAGACTCTGCAGCTGATGCTTCAACTGATGAACAGTGAGACCAGTGGTGTCGATAACGAGGTCAGCCGCAGCTTTTACCTCACCAATCGAAGAACGCTCCCGTTCGATGACATCCTCAAGCCCCATCGTGCCGTCACTCAAAGGGTGCTTGCGCCGTGTTGCCTCGTAACGTCGGACGAGTTCACGGGTCGTTGCCTCGAGGAACACAATTCGCACGCGGTGACCTTGAGAACGCAATGTCTCAATTGCCCCAAGAATGCCGGCCTGTTGCCGAGCATTTCCCACCACCAAACACAGTTTGTCAATTTCACCACCGGCTTCGCCCGACAATTCAACGACCTTGTCGATAAGTACAACTGGCAGATTGTCGACGACGAACCATCCCATGTCTTCTAAGTTGTCAGCTGCCTGTGATCGGCCACCACCCGAAAGGCCAGTTACCACGAGAATGTCGGTCATAAAGACAAGTTAACCATCTATTAGCTGCGCTTTGATGCACGAATGTAGAGCAACCGCGGAACAGTATGAGCCAATGCGTACTCGGGGGCACGATCGAGAAATCCCTGAGGCGGCGAAGGTTCAACCACTCGTTCAATGGACAAACCTGCCCCGATGAGCGCATTGATGTACCGACTAAGTGGCCGATGAACGAAGCGAATATACACACCGAGTTCAACCTCTTCAATTGACTCGGTCTCTACTAGGTATGGCCCGATTCTCCAGTACTGCTCCGGCGGATCAATGATGTGGTCATCGATCCAGCCACTCCCAGGTGTTTGCAGAAGCGGATGATTAAGAAAAAAACTGAATTGTCCTCCTGGACGCAACACTCGTGCAACCTCTGCCACCGCTGCATCCATTTCATCTATGTGTTCAAAAACCAAACAGGCAACAACCGCATCTACAGAAGCGTCCGCACTCGGAAGCGAGGTAGCACTTCCCATTTGATATCGAGGGCCGCCTCCCCTTTGGTTTGCGATTTCGATATGCAAGGCGGTCGGGTCGATACCGAGGACATCTGCCCCCTGCGCGGCGAGCGCACGCGCTATTTGCCCATCTCCACAACCAACATCGAGAACTGTGACAAAGCCCGCAAGTTCCTCAATTGCCATGGGAATAATTTGCTCTTCATACTCGGGGTCTACCCCGCCGGTGAAACCATCAATCCACCATTGTGCGTGTTCATCCCAAAGCCCATTATCCGACATGTAACAAGACTAGATGTCTTTATGAAAATGGGAGTGCACTGCATCAGCAACTGCGGCTGGCAACCACGACAAGAGTGACAAGTCGTCTCTGCTCGCCTTCTTCACTGCGTTTACTCCGCCCATCTCCTTCACAAGACGTTTAGCGCGGGCTTCGCCTAATCCTGCAATTCCATCTAGAGAACTCGAGACCATACGCTTGGCACGTAATTCACGATGAAAAGTATTGGCGAAACGATGAGCCTCATCGCGGATGCGTTGCAACATGAAAAGTGCTTCACTCCCTCGAGGGATAATGATGGGCGCACTATTGCCTGGGATATAAACCTCTTCAAATTTTTTGGCAAGTGATGCAACGGGAATTTCCTCAGTAAGTCCCAGTTCCTCTAGAACTTGCACAGCAACACCTAACTGACCCTTACCGCCGTCGACCAAGAGCAATTGAGGCGGATATGAGAAGCGCCCTGGTTTCACACCTTCCTCTACAGAGGTGTTATCTCGTTCGTACACATACGCAGCCAATCGACGGGTGAGAACTTCCCGCATGGCCGCATAATCGTCATTTCCAGGTACATCTTTTACTTTGAATCTTTTGTACTCGCGCTTATTCGGGATGCCGTCTTCCATCACCACCATGGAGCCCACATAATCCGTTCCTTGTAAATGGGCCATGTCGTAGCACTCGATACGCAGCGGCGCCTCGGGAAGTTCTAGTAGTTGTTGAATCTCAGATAATGCTCGGCTGCGTGCGTTGTGATCTGAAGCTCTTCGCAATCGGTGACGATTAAATTCCTCACGAGCATTAATGGTTACCGTCTCTTGCAGTTCACGTTTATCCCCCCGTTGAGGGACACGAATTTGCACTGAAGTCCCTTTCAAATGTGCGAGCCATTCCGTGTACGTTGACGCATCGTCAGGGGCCGTGGGCACCAGTACTTGCGACGGAATGCCCAATGGTGGTTGATCGCCGTACATCTCTTCAAGAATTCGGTCAACAAGTTTTCCTGGAGTCAATTCCTCGACTTTGTCGACAATGAAGCCCTTTCGCCCAACGACCCGACCTTTACGAACATAAAAGACCTGCACCGCTGCCTCTAATTCATCATCCACCAGACCAATAATGTCGAGATCCTCATCACGCTCGCCCACCATTTGCTGCTTCTCGATTGCCCGCTGCACGCCAAGTAATCGATCTCGCACGCGCGCGGCCTTCTCGTATTCCATCGCTTGAGATGCTGACGACATTTCGGCTTCAAGGTTCGACACCACTGCGTCGGTGTCTCCGTCGAGAAAAGAGCACAGTTGTTTTACATACTCGGAATAGGTTGCATCATCAACAGAACCCACACACGGGCCACTACATTTTTCAATGTGAAATAACAAACAGGGGCGACCCAATTTTTGATGTTGATTAAATTTCCCCTGGGAACATGTCCGAACAGGAAATGTGCGAAGCAGAAGATCAAGTGTTTCCCTGATTGCCCACGCATGTGGATACGGGCCAAAATACCGAGTTCCCTTGTTTTTAGTACCCCGCATCACAACAGCCCGGGGATACTTTTCATCAACAGTTACAGCAAGGAATGGGTAGCTCTTGTCGTCGCGAAGCCGAACATTAAATCTTGGGCGATGTTGCTTAATAAGCGAGTACTCAAGAATAAGGGCCTCTACCTCATTGCGTACCTCGATCCATTCGACACTGTGTGCGGCGGTCACCATTGCAGCTGTGCGTGGATGCAGTTGCGACACATCCTGAAAATAATTAGAGACGCGATAACGCAGGTTTGCAGCTTTCCCCACATAAATCACACGTCCAAGTTCGTCCTTGAATTGGTACGAACCAGCAGACGTAGGAATACTTCCTGCGGGCGGACGTTCTACCGTCATTGCACTATTTCGTCTTGACGGTGGACTTTTTCGTAGCCACCTTCTTCGCCGCAGACTTCTTCACTGTGGTCTTCTTTGCAACCGTCTTCTTTGCTGCGATTTTCGGCACAGGCTTCTTCTTCGGCGGCAATGGCTTGCTGCCTTTCGGAATCGGTGTTGGGAAATCTTGTTGCTTCACTCCGAGCATTGGTGCAAGGAAATATCCGGTGTAACTACCAGCAGTACCAGCCACATCTTCAGGAGTTCCCTCTGCGACAACCACACCACCACCACTGCCACCTTCAGGACCCAAGTCAATTAACCAGTCGGCAGTCTTGATTACGTCAAGGTTGTGTTCGATAACGAGCACAGAGTTACCTTGGTCAACCAAACGAGAAAGAACAGTCAACAAGCGGCGCACGTCTTCGAAATGCAAACCAGTAGTTGGCTCATCGAGAAGATACATCGTGTGACCAGTAGAGCGTTTAGCTAATTCACCGGCCAACTTCACGCGTTGAGCTTCACCACCAGAAAGCGTTGGAGCGGATTGCCCAAGTCGAACGTAACCGAGCCCCACATCAACCAAGGTCTGCATATGCCGAGCAATAGAGGGCTGATTAGAGAAGAAATCCAAGGCTTCAGAGATTGGCATGTCGAGGACTTCGGCAATGTTCTTGCCTTTGAATTGAATTTCTAATGTGTCGCGGTTGTAACGCGCACCCTTGCACACTTCACAAGGAACGTATACATCGGGAAGGAAGTGCATTTCAATTTTGATTGTTCCGTCGCCCGAGCACGCTTCGCATCGTCCACCTTGCACATTGAAACTAAAACGACCAGGCTGATATCCGCGAACCTTAGCTTCCGGAGCTGCGGCAAATAACTTACGAATCGAGTCAAACACACCTGTATAAGTGGCGGCGTTAGATCGGGGCGTTCTACCAATCGGCGACTGATCCATATCGATCACCTTGTCAATCTGATGAATACCGTCTACTGACCGGTGCTTACCAGGGGAATCTTTGCTCTTGTAAATCTGCTGCATCATGGCGGGAAGCAAAATATCTCTGATCAACGAACTCTTACCACTGCCCGATACTCCGGTCACAGCTACGAAACAACCGAGCGGAATACTGACATCTATGTCTTGAAGGTTGTGCTCACGCGCACCATGCACCACTATTTCGTGCGCTGTAGTTTCTCTGCGCACCGAGGGCACGGGAATGCTTGTTTTCCCAGTGAGATACTTTCCGGTAATAGATTCCTTTGCGGATCCGATGCCTTTCACTGGACCGCTATACACAACCCAGCCGCCATGCTCTCCAGCTCCAGGACCGATATCTACAATCCAGTCACTTTCATTAATGGTCTCTTCATCGTGCTCGACAACAATGACGGTATTGCCTAAATCACGCAGACGAATCAAGGTTTCAATTAAACGACGATTGTCGCGCTGATGAAGACCAATGCTCGGCTCGTCGAGTACATACAGAGTTCCCACCAGACCTGAACCAATCTGGCTGGCAAGACGAATGCGTTGAGCTTCACCACCTGCCAAAGTGCCGGCAGCACGCGACAATGTGAGGTAATCGAGACCCACATCAAGCAGAAACCCAAGACGTGCGTTGATTTCTTTAGTGATGCTTGTGGCAATGATTGTGTCGCGGTCACTCAATACAAGAGATGATAAGAATGCAGCCGAATCTGCAATCGACATATCGCACACATCGGAAATATGACGGTCATTTACGGTTACAGCCAATGTTGCAGGCTTGAGGCGAGCACCTGCGCAAGCCGGACACGGCACTTCACGCATATATGTCTCGAATTGCTCACGCATATGGTCAGTTTCTGCATCAACGTGACGACGCTTGATCCACGGGATCACACCTTCGTACGAAGTACTGAATTGTCGAACCTTGCCGAAACGGTTGCGATACTTCACTTGCATCGCGCCCTCTTTGCCATGCAACACCAACTTCTGGTGCTTGGCATTTAGTTTTGACCAAGGCTTATCGAGATCGATCTCTTCTTGTTCAGCAAGCGCCATCAACATGCGATGGAAATACTGTGTGTGAGCGGTGCGCCATGGCGACAGTGCACCGCCACGCAATGTCATGGCGCCGTCGGGAATTACTAAATCAGCATCGACTTCGTATTTAGTACCGAGACCATCACAGTTTTCGCACGCGCCGAAGGGTGAGTTGAAAGAGAAGTTTCTCGGTGCAAGTTCTTCGAAACTCGAATTACATTTGGGACATGCGAGGTGCTGACTAAAAGTGAGCGTCTCGCTCTCCTCGCCTTCTTTTGCAACTAGTTCCACCCCGGCGACACCATCAGCCAAACGCAACGCAGTTTCTAGAGAATCAGTAAGGCGACGCTCAATGTCGTCTCGGCGAACTAGACGATCGACCACGATATCGATTGTGTGATTCTCGTAGCGCGCCAACTTGTCGCCCGAAGCCAAGAACTCGGCAATGTCTCTTACTTCGTCATCGATGCGAGCTCGTACGAAACCTTGACCTGCAAGCTCGGCTAGCAATGTGTCGTATTCACCCTTACGTCCGCGAACAACCGGTGCGAGTACCTGAAATCGTGTCCCCTCTGGCAAAGTCATGATTCGATCGACAATTTGTTGAGGCGTTTGACGCTGCAATGTTGTGCCGTCATTCGGACAATGCTGTATTCCTATGCGCGCATACAGCAAACGCAAATAGTCATAGATCTCTGTAATCGTTCCTACGGTGGAACGTGGATTGCGGGATGCTGACTTCTGATCGATGGAAATTGCAGGAGAAAGACCTTCGATCAGATCTACATCGGGTTTGTCCATCTGACCAAGGAACTGACGAGCGTATGCAGACAGGCTCTCCACATACCGACGCTGACCCTCTGCATAAATCGTGTCGAAGGCCAATGAGCTTTTTCCACTGCCGGACAGACCAGTGAAAACGATGAGTTTGTCTCGTGGCAGTTCAACACTGACGTTCTTCAGGTTGTGCTCACGGGCACCCTGGACAATTATTTTCTCAGCCACAATACGAGGTTACCGAACACTCACCGAGCGTCACGAAGTTCACGACGAAGATCATTTATTTCGTCACGAAGTCGAGCTGCATATTCGAATTTGAGGTCTGTGGCGGCCTCGTGCATCTCTTCTTCCAAGGTCTGAATGAGCTGACCAAGTTCC
>CAEZUL010000017.1_pt1 | contig 11513 bp, 15 predicted proteins | sample 7264471 | NCBI WGS metagenome assembly CAEZUL01 (sample SAMEA6813827, study PRJEB35770) | uncultured Acidimicrobiaceae bacterium | biome: Freshwater; feature: Freshwater reservoir; material: water | place: Czech Republic | collected 2016-04-20 | depth 0.5m m
AGTACAGACCGATATGACTGCAGCATTGTCCGAAGATCGGCTCCAAGAGCTCACAAAAGCCGTACCACTGCAACGTATGGCAACTGCCGACGAAGTGGCCGGTGTGGTTGCTTTCTTGGCCAGTTCCGACGCCGCCTACATCACTGGGGCCCTGATACCCGTCGATGGCGGATTAGGCATGGGGCACTAGCCCCTTCCTCAATCGCCCACTGGCCTACTCTGCTGTGCGAAACTAGAAGCCACTCAACAAGGAGACTCCCCATGGACCAAGAACTTTTCGCCCGCTTCGTAAAGTGCGCAGTAGAAACACTTTCAGTCGAAGCCTCACAAGTTGTTCCCAGTGCAAATTTTGCCGACGACCTCGATGCCGACTCGCTCGACGTAGTCGAATTGGTAATGGCTCTTGAAGAAGAGTTCGGCATCGAAGTTCCTGAAGACGACCTTGCAGAAGTTAAGACCGTCGGACAAGCTTTCGACGTCATCGTTAGCAAACTCTAAATCTCATAGCCATGAACGGCATCGGACATCGCGTAGCCATTACAGGCCTCGGAGTAGTTGCTCCGTGCGGTATTGGTAAAGAGGCTTACTGGAACGGGCTAATGGGGCCGGGCATCACCGATACTCGTTCTCTCGAAATAACCGACTGGGATCCTCAGCCGTTCTTCGATTCTCCAAAAGACGCCCGACGCGCAGACAGAGTTGAGCAATTAGCCCTTGCTGCAGCAGCTGAAGCGTTTGAACAAGCCGGCACCCTCAATGTGGACCCTGCCCGATTCGGAACCATTTTTGCTACTGGAATCGGTGGACTTCATACTCTCGAAGAGCAAGTCATTGTTCGTGTAGAAAAAGGTGAACGTCGCGTATCACCATTCCTTGTTCCGATGATGATGGCCAATGCTTCCGGTGCAGCGATTTCGATGCGCTACGGCCTTCAAGGACCGAACGAAACGATTTGCACCGCATGTGCTGCGGGAACACACGCAATTGGTTATGCGGCTCGCCTCATTGCATGGGGTCGGTGTGACGCTGTTGCAACGGGTGGTTCAGAATGCGCAGCCACGCTCACATCTTTGGCCGGATTTGGCAACATGACTGCTTTGTCATCAACCGGATCGTCAAAACCCTTCGACACAACTCGCGATGGTTTTGTCATGGGTGAAGGTGCCGCTGTATTTATTCTTGAGCGGTACGACCTTGCTGTCGCACGTGGGGCCACAATTTTGGGTGAAATACTCGGATCGGCATCCAATGCTGACGCTCATCACATCACTGCTCCAGCACCCGGCGGAACAGGAGCTATCGCATGCATGCAACTAGCTCTCGACGATGCTGGTCTACAACCGTCTGATATTGCTTTGGTCAACGCGCACGGCACCTCAACACCTCTCAATGATGCTGCAGAATCAGCCGCTATGTCACATGTTTTCGGATCCCGGGGCGTGCCAGTCACTAGTGGCAAAGGCGTCACCGGTCATGCTCTTGGCGCGGCCGGAGCATTAGAAGCAGCTCAAGTTGTTCTTTCGATACAACACAAAATGATTCCGCCGACTGCAGGCACTACCGAACTCGATCCCACCATGGATATCGACTTAGTGATGGGAACAGCTCGAGCATGGGAGCCAGGTCCAGCCATCTCTAATAATTTTGGTTTTGGCGGACACAACGGTTCAGTCATCATCGGCCCTGCGAAGTAATTAACTTCCCTCTCGGGTCATGTGCCAGCGCATGCACACTCCCACTTCACCCGGCGCTTCAGCTACGCGTTCATATTGATCGACAAGTAAGAATCCGAGTGATTCTGGAATACGTCGTGAATTCTTGTTTGCCTGATCGTGGACTATCTCGACAACAGAAATCTCTGGCCAAGTTGCAAATGCACATTTGGTCAATGCTGAAGTTACCTGTACTGCAATTCCTTGTCCCACGAAATCCACATGTAACCAGTACCCAATTTCTATGGAGCCATTATCGCCACGCAAATGAAAGCCGGTGCCACCTACAACCCGTTCACCTTTGAAGATGCCCATAACAAAATTCGAATGATTGCGCCATTCTGCATCCCATTCACGAATCAGTGCCTTGCGCTGCTCAACCGATTGTGGTTCAAACTTTGCCCATGGCATCCATGGCAACAAATGGTCGAGACTCTCGGTCACTGCACGCATTAATGCAGAAGCGTCATCTTCCTCATATTTGCGCACCACATAATCCCCCACCACCAATAGCTCCGGGGCACGTGAAACGGTTCGCATTATTTATCGACGAGAACAAACATCAGGTCGCACTCACAGGCAACCTTTCCGTTGAGCAACGCTCGTCCAGATCCTTTACCTCCACGTGCACTGATGTGACCAAGAGTTGCCTGCAGTTCGAGTTCGTCTCCAGGTGATACTTGCCTGCGAAATCGTGCACCATCGAGCCCACCGAAGAGTGGAAGTTTCGATTGATGTACTGGGTCTGTAAGAAGTGCATACGCACCCAGCTGGGCGATTGCTTCGCACATGAGAACACCAGGCAATGTGGGCCGTCCAGGGAAATGACCTGGGAAGAACCACTCATCGCCCACCAACTTCCAGTGCCCAACTGCGCTGACACCGACTTCTAGCGCCGAGACTGAATCGAGGAAAAGAAAAGGGGAACGATGCGGCAAGACATCGATTGGGAGAGGAAACAAACTCACTTCTTCAAAGCCTTCAATAAATTAGTTGGAGTATCGGCAGGCGAAATCTTGTACCAAGCATGCAACACAATTCCGTCTTGAATGAGAAAAGCCGAGCGTTCGATTCCCATGTATTTCTTTCCATACATCGACTTTTCTTTCCACACTGAAAATGCTTCAGCCACAGTGTGCTCAGTATCTGCCAACAAGGTGAAACCAAGTTCGTATTTGTCATCAAACTTCTTTTGCTTTTCACACTTGTCTGGGCTGATGCCCACGATCACCGTTCGACCAATCTGCTCTTTGATATCTCGCAAACCACACGACTGAGTAGTGCAACCCGGGGTATCAGCCTTCGGATAGAAATACACCAACACCTTCTTCTTGCCGAGAGAAGCCAATGAAAATTTCTTTCCGTCTTGATCGAGCAGTTCAATCTTGGGAGCTTTAGATCCGTCTTTCAACATGAGTTAACGGTAGTAGATGATTGCCTTACGCCGTGGGACGACGTGTGCCGTGTCCGTAAAAGCCACCTTTAGGTCGTGCATGAGCGTGATAGTGAGTCGGGATAGTACGCATATTGTCGTCGATTCTCATCTCGAATATGAAGTGCTTCTCCACTACCTCTGCAAGCAGTTGATGCAACCGTATACGGACTTCTTCCGGCGGCTCGGGATCGTGTTGGCGCCACACCACCATGGGCACTGAGCAACTCTCGCACTCGGCAATCCAGCATTCCTCATCTTCGTAAAACCACTCGGACATCTTTGATGCTTCGCATAGCTCACATCCTCCGTCGCCAAAAATGCTCACAGGGAATTACCAAGTTGCTGCATCGAGGGCTTTTCGCACACCCGACACAAAATCACCAACAGCCTCTGAGCCACCCTCGATCATTCGACGCACTACAGCCGCGCCCATAATGACTCCGTCAGATACGCGGGAAGCCTCCACTGCTTGTTCAGCATTAGATACACCGACGCCAACGAGTACTGGCTTATCGGTTACCTTCTTCACACGTGCAGCCAAAGTGGTGGCGGTACTCGACAATTCGGAACGCTCACCAGTGACTCCCAACAACCCCACGGAATACACAAAACCACGTGCGCGCGCCACCACCAAAGGTAAACGAGCATCGGGAGCAGTTGGGGCAGCCAACATAATTGTTTCAATACCTGCAGCGTCTGCAGCAGTACACCAATCCCCTGCTTCTTCTAGAGGAAGATCCGGAATAATCGCACCCGACACCCCAGCAGCAGCAAGACTCTCTGCAAATCGTTCGTGACCCGCATGAAAAACGGTGTTGTAGTAACACATCACCGCTAACGGAACATCTACGTCGAGGGTACGAATTTCTTGCAAAATAGAAATGGGAGTTGCGCCTGCATCGAGAGCCACCTGCGACGACTGCTGAATGATGGGACCGTCCATCACGGGATCAGAAAAGGGAATTCCAATCTCGATTGCATTCGCCCCATTGGCGGCACAAGCACGAACTGAGTCGATCCATCCGGGATAGCCACCCGTAATGTAGGGCACAAGTCCTTTACCACCCGCGTCGATTGTGCGGCGTAACGCAGTCTCGATTTTGCCTGTCACTTGAGTCCGTCCAGGATGGTCATCATCTGGCCAACGTCTTTATCTCCACGACCTGACAGGTTCATGAGAACTGTTTTACCTTGCATGTTCTTTGCTTCGCGACTAATCCACGCCATCGCATGCGCGCATTCAAGTGCAGGAATGATTCCTTCTTCACGTGACATCAACTGGAAAGCTTCAATTACTTCCTCGTCGGTGACAGTTGGATAATGAGCACGCCCAATTGACGCAAGATATGAATGCTCTGGACCAACGCCTGGATAATCGAGACCGGCAGAAATGCTATGAGCCTCTGCTACTTGGCCGTACTCGTCTTGCATAAGGTAACTCTTCATGCCGTGAACAACACCGGGCTGACCTCTTGTTACTGCAGCACCACCAGCAGGTTCGACACCGATTAGTTGTGCAGGCGTATCAACAAATCCTGAAAAGATTCCCATGGCATTTGACCCACCGCCAACACACGCGACCACATAATCAGGAGTAGTACCAAGTAGTTCATTGGTCTGTTCAAAAGCCTCAGTACCAATCACGCGGTGAAATTGGCGAACCATATACGGGTACGGATGCGGACCCATAACTGAACCAAGGCAATAGTGAGTTGTCTCAACCGATGCGACCCAATCTCGCATTGCTTCATTCACGGCATCTTTCAAAGTGCGGCTACCAGAAGTAACAGCCTCTACTTCAGATCCAAGCAAGCGCATGCGAAAAACGTTGAGTTCTTGACGCGACACATCAACTTCGCCCATGTACACCTTGCATGACAAACCAAGAAGTGCAGCAGCAGTGGCAGAGGCAACACCGTGTTGACCGGCTCCCGTTTCTGCAACAATGCGCTTCTTGCCCATACGTTTTGCCAACAACACTTGACCAAGAACGTTGTTGATCTTGTGAGAACCCGTGTGGTTCAAATCTTCGCGCTTCAAAATCAAACGAATACCTAGCTTGCGACTGAGGTTATGGCATTCCGTGATTCCGCTGGGGCGCCCGGCATACTCGTGCAACAACTGGTCGAGGTCACTGCGAAACATAGGGTCAGCCCAGGCATCGGCAAACGCTGCTTCCAACTCTTGACACGCAGGCACAAGTGTCTCGGGAACAAAACGTCCACCGAACTCGCCGAAGCGTCCATCTGAACCGGGGGTCACCATAATCGACATCTGTCAATTCCACCACGAAATGGCCCTAAACACATCACTCATTGCAAGTGACTCTTTACTCGTCCATCCAGTCATACGCCAGCACATCACCGGGGTCATATTCTGAACGAGAAACAGAACGAACGGCCTCTAGAAATCGCTTCAAGAGGAGCGGGTCTTTTCGGCCAGGAGCCGATTCCACACCACTCGAAACGTCGACCCCGAAAGGCCTCACCGCTTCGATGCCACCAGCCACATTCTCGGGGCTCAAGCCTCCAGCCAAAATGATGTTGACACCTTCGGGGACTTCTCCTGCAAGCTTCCAGTCGAAGACTGAGCCTGAACCAGGCGACGGAGCGTCGAGAAGAATCAGTGGCGTATTGAATTCGTTTGCATGTACAGAGTCGAGAGATCCGGCAGAGACTGCCTTGATCACCGTGCGAACATGCTGGGATACCCGAAGAACGTCGTCTGGTGATTCGTGGCCATGTAATTGAGCTGCCTTTACACCGCTCGCCTGCACCATCTCGATCACACGTTGTGGGAGCTCATCGCGAAAAACGCCCACTGTGAGAATTTCAGGCGGGAGTCTCCGCGTGATGTCGTACACCTTTTGTGCTGCAATTTGCCGAACCGATGGCGCAAAGACGAACCCAATGGCATCCGCCCCGAGCGCGACTGCCAACAGGGCATCTTCTTCGGTGGTGACTCCGCAGATCTTTACGAACATGTCAGTACGGTACTCGCCCACTGAGGTGCGAAGGTGTGATTAATCGACGCACAAGTCTGTGAGCGCGCGAATGGGGTCCGACGAGGTCACCAAATGCTCACCCACTAACACTGCGTCGTATCCCGCTTGGCGCAATGCCAGTGCATCGTCTCTGCCTCGCACACCAGATTCAGCCACCTTGATGATTCCCTTTGGCATCATTGCCGCAACACGTACTGCACGATCCTGGTCGACTTCGAAGGTGACAAGGTCACGCTGATTCACACCGACCAAAGTTGCTCCAGCAGACAACGCCCGGTCTAGCTCGCGCTCATCGTGCACTTCAACTAGTGCGTCAATATCAATCTCTGTAGACAGCGCGAGAAATGATGCCAATTCGGCATCGGATAATGCAGCCGCAATCAAGAGCACACAATCAGCCCCCATAATTCGTGCGTCGCATACGTCGCGCGCGTCAACCGAGAAATCTTTGCGTATTACCGGAAGTGAACATGCAGAGCGAGCAGATTGCAGATCGGAGACCGAGCCACCGAAATGGTTGACATCGGTCAACACCGACATGCACGAAGCACCACCTTGTTGATACATCGATGCAATATCGGCTGGATCGAGATCGATGTTGAGATCACCTTTAGAGGGCGACTTTCTCTTTAATTCCGCAATGACGGCCAAGTGCGGCGTCGTTGAAATCGCAGATGCGAACCCACGTGCTGGAGCACACGCCAAAGCAGCAAGACGAAGGTCTTCGAAAGTCCGCGCGTCTTCGTGGGCACGCTTGCGGTGCCACTGCAAAATGGAATCGAGATAGGTGCTAGCCATTCAACTGCACCCGTAGAGGTCTATAGACCCTTGCCGCCAAGTGGTGTCAAGAACATCAATTCAGGACGACCACCCATGAACGGTGCCAACGACATACTGAAGGGTCCAAACCAATCGGCACCCATGTGTGCATTGGCTGCATCCTGGTTTTCATAGAGTTCGTACACCCACAACACATCGGCATTCGCTGCATCGACATGCAATACATACATGCGAGTGCCAGCCTCTTTATTGACATGCTCAAAAGCAGCCTTAAATGCTTCGGCGAGTTCTCCGCCCTTACCTTCAGCTGCTGGAAGTTTTGCAAGAAGTGCAATGGTGCTCATGGTTCCCCCAAAATAATGATGTCGAATTGCCGACACAGCCAAACTACACCGCAAATGCAGGAAACTAAAAGCCCAAAATGGCTGAGACTTCTGCGACTAGGTCGGCGATGGGTACGCGGACCTGCTCAGTGGAATCGCGATGACGAATGGTGACCGCGTTGTCTTCTAGTGAGTCGAAATCAACTGTGACACACAATGGCGTTCCGATTTCGTCCTGGCGGCGATACCTACGGCCGATGGCTTGAGTCTCGTCGTAGTCACACATATATCTCTGTGACAACGTGCCATATATTTCCCGTGCCAAAGGAGACAACGTGTCTTTCTTTGACAATGGCAACACAGCAACCTTGTACGGCGCCAAACGTGGATGCAATCGCAACACGGTTCGTGGCTCATCGTTAACAATGTCCTCGTCATAGGCCGCCAAAAGAAATGCAGCCATAGTGCGGTTGGCCCCGGCTGCTGGCTCGATGACATAGGGGATGTACCGCTCATTAGTTGCTTGATCGAAGAAATCAAGTTTCTGACCAGAGGCATTGCTGTGTTGTGTGAGGTCGAAGTCAGTTCGCTGAGCGACACCCTCTAGTTCGCCCCAACCCCACGGGAACATAAATTCAACGTCGCTAGTACCCGCTGAGTAATGCGACAACTCATCTGCATCGTGTGCACGAATGCGTAACATTTCGCGTGGGATACCTAGATCGACATACCAATCAAGGCGTGCCTTGCACCAGTATTCGTACCACTTAGGACCTTCAGCTGGAGGAACAAAGAATTCCATTTCCATCTGCTCGAACTCGCGTGTACGAAAAATGAAGTTTCCAGGAGTAATTTCGTTACGAAAACTTTTACCCACTTGTGCGATACCAAACGGTGGTCGCTTGCGGCTTGTCTGTAAAACATTGGCAAAGTTCACAAACATTCCTTGGGCTGTTTCAGGACGTAGATACACATCGGCGCCTGAACCTTCAACAGGTCCAGCTGTTGTCTTAAACATGAGGTTGAAGGCTCGAGATTCAGTGAACTGACAGCCCTTCATTCCTTGAGGGCAATCGCGAGTCTCAATATGATCTTCCCGAAAGCGGCGCTTACACACAGTGCAATCGACCAGCGGATCAGAAAAATTAGCCAAGTGACCGCTTGCTTCAAATATTTGCGGTGGTCCGAGAATGGCAGCATCAATAAGAACCGTGTCATCGCGCTGTTGCACCATGGTGCGAATCCATGCATCTTTTACATTGCGCAACATGAGGGAGCCCAATGGGCCGTAGTCGTATGAGGACCGGAAACCTCCATAGATCTCGGCGCTCGGATATACGTACCCGCGTCGCTTGCAGAGATTGACGATTTGCTCGAGGTCGCTTGCTGGCATAGGGGTTAAGCCTACAAGTGGCGGTCGAACACACCGAGGCTTCGGAGTCGCCGTTCAAGGTGGCTTTCCATTGCTTCCATAGCCAATTGGCTCACCTCATGTACCGCGGGAGACTCCTCGAGCGATAACGCCTCGTTCATGCGCCCACCGAGAACCATTTTCATAATGTCGAGCGCTGCCGAAGAGATGGGAACACCGGATCGGCATGCTGCGCAGTGGCCACCGCCTTCCAGTACATCGAACGAGACAATATTTCCCTCTTCACCGCACTGCACACAATGATCTATTTGAGGTCCGTGGCCTTCTATGGATAGCAGTCTCCAATAGAACGCTCCCAACATAAGAGGTGATCCATGTTGATTCAGAGCGTGAAGCGCCCGAGATAACACTTCATACAGATGCGGTACTGGCTCCCTGTCTGGAGTCAATTTGTTAACCGCCTCCAACATCGACAACCCCTGATTCAAACGATCAAAATCTGTTCGAAGATCCGAGTGCGTGTGAATGAGTTTCACCTCTGCAACGGTGTCTAGGTCTTTGCCGCTACGTAGCGACACGTCGACATGACTCATTGGCTCGAGCCGTGCGCCAATCGAAGATTTAGTTTTGCGAACCCCGCGAGCAACTGCGCGAATTTTTCCATGGTGCTGAGTGAGAAGCACAACTACACGATCAGCTTCTCCGAACTTGTACGTGCCGAGCACAACAGCGTTGTCTCTATAAGAACTCACGAATCGAGTCCGCCAAAGCGGCGATGACGTCGATTGAAGTCATCGATAGCAAGTTCAATATGAGAAGAAATCATGTCTTCCCAATGGATATCAAGGAACACCAACTCGCTATAGGCCAATTCCCAAATCAATGATTTCGGAATCCGATCTGGGGGACCAATAACAACGACAAGGTCAGCCTCTGCCGTAGCCGGGGCAAGAACAGCTTCTGATATCGATTCTTCTGTGAGGCTGGAAGCATCAACACCGGCTTTGCGCAAATTCTCAATGGTGTGAGCAAAACGCATACGACCATCGGCATTGCAATCCACAATGACTGTTAAGCGATCATCTCGTTTCCACATAAAGCGACGCGACGAGGATTCCACAGAAAGTACGCCTGTAGTTTCAAGCAAGGCGGTGCGAAACACATCTTCGTCTTCGGATGAAAAATTCTCGCCATGATGCGGCAGTACCGACACCCAACGCGCTCCACCGGCTGCTGCCCCTACTGCCACCGATTCCAAACGTTGACGCCACTCCCGACCCGACATCTTCAACCAGTCGTGAGGGGTGCCACCTACGACCACCACATGGTCAAGGCCAGTTTCGGGTGACTCAGAACGATGCGGCACATAGCCATTCTCCCACGCCGGCCTCTATCGAGGCGTTGCACTGCCATCCACACAGCCAGTAACTAGGGTGCTTAGGTCATGGATTCTTCACTTTTGCCCTCCCCCATTCATGTGGCTTGCATCATGGACGGCAATGGTCGGTGGGCCAACCGGCGTGGATTACCACGCAATGAAGGCCACACCGCCGGAGAAGAGGCATTAGCTGGAGCAGTGCGAGCAGCCTCGGCACGCCAGATCCCTTGGCTGACAGTTTTCGGATTTTCTACTGAAAACTGGGTACGACCACGAGCAGAAGTTCGTCATATTTTGTCTCTTCACCGAAAACTATTCGCTCGCATCGACGAGATGAATGAAAACAATGCGCGCACCCGCTGGATTGGTCGCCCGTTCAAGGAACGTGGAGCCAGGACACCGATCTATGTTCAAAAAGCCATCACTAAGGCAATTGCCGACACAGCCCACAACTCTGGGCTCGAAGTGACCGTTGCCTTCGATTACGGCAGCAGAGCAGAACTGTTGCGCGCAGCACAATTGGCTATGAGTCACGGCGAGGTAACTCCCGACTCCATCTCTTCACACTTGTATAGCCCCGATATGCCTGATGTTGATTTGCTTATTCGCACATCGGGTGAGACGCGAATTTCGAATTTTATGTTGTGGCAGATACCAGAGGCAACCGTCTATTTCACCGATCATGCATGGCCAGACTTCAATGCTGCTGAACTCGACAATGCAATCTCTTCCTTCCAACGCGACAAACAACGATGAGTAGGTCTCTTGCAGGCGACGAGGCAATTGCGGCTCTTCGTAAAGTCACCTCTTCATTCGACGGAGCAGAAGAACGACAAGGCCAGATCGACATGTCTCATGCAATCGCCGTAAACCTTGCCGCTGGTCGTTCAATAATTGTGCAAGCCGGAACTGGTACTGGCAAGTCACTCGGTTACCTGGTCCCTGCGTTACTCAATGGCAAAAAAACTGTGGTGGCCACAGCAACTAAAGCACTGCAAGATCAATTAGATCGAAACGATTTACCACTACTCGAGCAACACCTAGGCATCGACTTCACTTGGGCAGTTGTCAAGGGTCGAAGCAATTATGTGTGCAAGCAACGCGTCAGTGAATTATCCGATAAGTCGAATCAATTGGAGTTCGACGAAGTATCGAGTGGAACCAAGAAAGAAATCGACACAATAATCAAATGGGCTGCCAAAACTAAGACAGGTGATTTCGAAGAACTCGATCGTGTGCCAAGCGAGCGTGCACGTATGGCCACAAGCGTTGGTAGCGACGAGTGTCCAGGACGCACAAAATGCCCTGTTGGCGGATCATGTTTCGCCGAGCGAGCGCGTGAAGCAGCAACCGATGCCGATGTGGTGGTAGTCAATTTGCACTTGTACGGACTCCACGTAGCAAGCGGCGGGGCAATCCTTCCTCCCCACGACGTGGTCATCTTCGACGAAGCCCACCAGCTTGAAGCGGTCATGAGCGACACAGTGGGTGTCCAGCTCAGTGGTGGTC
>CAEZUL010000018.1_pt1 | contig 11010 bp, 12 predicted proteins | sample 7264471 | NCBI WGS metagenome assembly CAEZUL01 (sample SAMEA6813827, study PRJEB35770) | uncultured Acidimicrobiaceae bacterium | biome: Freshwater; feature: Freshwater reservoir; material: water | place: Czech Republic | collected 2016-04-20 | depth 0.5m m
CTGGTTTCTTATAAGTCATTCTTTGACTACATCCCTACCGTCAAGAACCATTTGGCATCAGGCCGAAGGGCGAAACGAGTACCGTTAGGGGAGTGAACGTTCCCTCCCACCTTCAATACACCAAAGACCACGAGTGGGTCTCAATAAACGGTTCCCAAGCAAAAGTGGGAATCACCGACTATGCGCAAGATGCGTTGGGCGACATTGTGTATATCCAGTTGCCAGAAGTCGGTTCAGAGATTTCGTTACATGATGGTCTTGGTGAAATTGAAAGCACGAAGAGCGTGAACGACGTGTATGCACCGATTGCAGGTCGCGTTGTGAGTATTAACGACTTGTTGACCGCGACTCCTGAATTGTTGAACTCAGATCCGTACGGAGATGGTTGGATTTGCGTTGTTGAATTCTCGACCATCGATGAGTCTGTACTCATGTCACCCGAGGAATATCAAGCTCTTACCGGAGCCTAAATTTATGTCGTACGTTTTCTGCAATCGTTGTGCACATAGGAACCCGCCAGTATCTGCTTTCTGTTCAGCGTGTGGTGCGGTGCTCGATATCGCAGAAGATCACACCATTACCTTGACCAAAGTTGATCCTCTCCAAGATGCACCTGGTCCCGAAGATGACATCAGTGTCGATCTCGACGAAATAGCTACAGGTACTGCAATCTTGGTAGTGCGCGGTGGAGAAGAAGAGGGACAGTATTTTGTGTTGACAGATGCAATTACGTCGCTTGGTCGTCATGCAGATTCCGGAATTGTTCTTGATGACATCACTGTGTCGAGACGACATAGTGAAATTCATCATGGAGATGGCCGATACATAGTCACGGATGCAGGTTCTTTAAATGGAACCTATGTCAATCAAACCAGAGTCGATTCAATTGAATTGCAACAAGGCGACGAACTTCAAGTGGGCAAATTCCGCCTCGTGTTTTTTGAAAGCGTAGAAGACCTGCCATGAACGAACGTGATTATCTTTCCATTGGTGAAGTGCTAGCCCACCTGCTCGAAGAGTTTCCCGATGTCACTATTTCGAAGATTCGGTTTTTAGAAAGCCAGGGTCTGATCGAGCCCGAACGCACTCCTTCTGGATATCGAAAGTTCACCGATGGCGAAGTCGAGAGACTGCGTTTTATTTTGCGTGAACAACGTACGAACTATCTGCCGCTTCGAATCATTAAGGACAAACTGGAAGATGATTCACAAGACATCAGTCGTGATCTTGCTTTCGTTGGAGAATTGGTAACTTCTGGTCATCCGGCTGCGCGAGCAGCAGTGCCTCGTCCGGCCGTGGTTGCGCCTGTGCAACAGAGCCTCGACCAAGATCCCATTGTTCCGGCAGCACAAAAACGAGCACTTCGGAAAGAAGCACTGAAGCACAACGATCAAACAGCATCAATTCCAAGAGATGAGTTGTTGCAGCAGGTCGATATCAATCAGTCATTCTTGAAAGAGCTCGAAGGTGCCGGACTAGTCAATGGGCACGATGTCGGAGACACCACTTTCTTTGATCCACATTCTGCCAATATCGCTCGAGTAGCAGGTCGATTCCAAGAGATGGGAATAGATATTCGTCATCTAAGGGCGTGGAAATCTTCTGCCGACCGAGAATTGAGTTTGTTCGAGCAGCGAATTTTGCCTCTGCTGCGTCAGAGAAATCCTGCGGCTCGAGATGAAGCATTAGACATGCTGGCTGAGTTCATAGAACTCGGTAGCGAATTGCGTAGTTCTTTGTTGATGCGTGACGTTGCACAGTTAACCGAACCGAAGTAACCATGAAGTCATTATCTGTGCGCGGAGTTCGAGTCGATCGCCTGACCAACACGCCGGTTGTCACACTGAGAGAAGAAGACGCACCTCGCCGTCAATTTGAGATTTTCATTGGTGCTCCTGAAGCTGCATCAATCAAGGTTGCATTAGATGATGAGAAAACGCCGCGTCCCTTGACTCACGATCTTTTTGTATTAGCGCTAGAGAAAGTATCGATTTCTTTAGTGAGGGTCGTGATCACCCATGTCACTAGCGGGACGTACTATGCAGAATTGATTCTGCTCGGCGATGGGGGAGGCGAAACAACGGTTTCATCCAGGCCCTCAGACGCGATTGCACTGGCACTTCGGGCCTCATGTCCCATTTATGTCCTAGACGACCTCATCGATTTGGTTGGTGAAGTGCTGTCTGTGGAGGATGATTCTGCCAATCAGACCGAAATAATCGACGAATTCCGCGATTTCATCGAAAATATATCCCCAGAAGACTTCGAATAGTTTTTCCTTGACGAACTCCGGTGTGGGCCGTAGCGTCTTACACCCGCGTAGTTTCCCGCTTGTAATAGCGAGCTGCCTAAAAGGACGAAGATATGAAGACTGAAACATTTAGTGGAACGCAAGCTGCAGAGATTGTTGGCATCACGTACCGCAGGCTCGACTATTGGGCACGCACTGATTTGGTACGGCCCACAGCAACTGATGCCACGGGTAGCGGTAGCCGCCGTCAATACACATATCGAGATTTGCTCGAACTAAAGGTCATTAAGAAGTTGCTCGATGCGGGTATTCGTCTTGAATCCATCCGAGACGTTTTTGATTATTTGCGCGAACATGTTGAGACCGATATTTCAGCTGCTCATTTGGTCATTGATGGATCTTCAGTTGTTTTGTGTGATGGCGATGAGCTGATCGACGTATTGCGACACGGACAAGGTGTCTTAAATATTCTTCCTATGTCGAGTGTGCGTGATGAAGTGGACCGACACATCATCTCTCTTCGCCCATTGATCGCCGGTCTTGACGATATTTCCGATGTCGCAATCTGACATGCGCTTTTCTCCGCTCGATGCGGAACATCGCCTTCTCCATGCAAAGATGACCCCGTTCGGTGGTTGGGATATGCCTTTGGCCTATCCGAGTGGAACATTGGCCGAACATGCAGCATGTCGCACTGAGGCTGCGATATTCGATGTCTCGCATTTAGGGACTGTGCGAGTGGAAGGTCCTGATGCCTTCGACCTGTTACAACGAACTCTCACTAATGATCTTTCCAAGATTGCTCCGGGTCGTGCGCAATATACGCACCTGTTGAATCCTGACGATGCCTCAGTGGTTGATGACATCATCGTGTGGTGGATCTCGGAAAATGTATTCGATGTAATGCCCAATGCATCTAACACCGATGGTGTGGTCTCTGCCATCGGAGGTACCGATACAACTTCAACTCGTGCCGTGATTGCAGTACAGGGTCCTACTGCCCGTGCGGTAGTGGGGGCAATATCGGTTGATGCATCACAAGTTCCTCGTTTTCATGTGAGGGAAATCGAAGTATGCGGCTTTCCCTGCGTGGTAGCTGGTACCGGTTACACGGGTGAAGACGGTATCGAAATTGCCGTACCTGCAGATGGTGCAGCAACTATTTGGAAAGCGTTACTTGCTGCGGGAGCGACCCCTGCCGGACTTGGCGCGAGAGATACTCTGCGACTCGAAGCGGCGTTACCTTTGCATGGACATGAATTGGGCGAGGGGATTACTCCTTTGCAAGCCAAATTGAATTGGGTCGTTGCATGGAATAAGCCGTCTTTCATTGGAAAATCCGCGTTAGAGAGTGAAAGATCACGTGGTGTCTCACGGACCCTGTACGGAATTTCTATTGATGGACGACGACCTGCTCGTGACGGCACAGTTGTGCGTAATGAAAATGGAGCCGATGTCGGAGTAGTCACGAGCGGTAATTTTTCCCCAACGCTTGGGCACTGCATCGCACTTGCATTCTTGAAGCCTGAGATCAAAGTGGGAGACAGCGTGCAACTAGATGTGCGTGGCACCATTCTGCCTGGCGTTGTTTGTTCTACTCCGTTTGTGGAGAAGAAGTAGAGGGTTGCTTGTTCGGGCGCAATCCGAATAACCCACCTGCATTTTCTGCCAGTGTTGTGAGGGGCCCGAGGCGTTTACTGAGGTCACCGAGTTGCGATGCAACTTCACCCATAGATGCCATGGCGTTCATCGCGGCACCTACTTGAGGCATCACTCTTTTGAGTGGTTCTTCCACTTCATCAAGAATTGAGTTCAATCGAGTTGTTGTCTTATTCAGATTGTCGACAGTTGATGCAAAATTCTCCAAAACTAAAATTAGAGCTTCGGTTGTTCGACGCGATACATCGACAGCCTGACCGGCGAGTTGTATGGGGTCAACATTGCCGAGAAGACTTAAAAGTTGCTCCACCACATTGGGGGGCGACTTGTCACTTTGCTCGTTTGTATTGTTGCTCACGATCGTACGGTAGCTGCTTCAAGCGACATGGCGTACTCCTCAATAGGGGAGCATGTGCACACGAGATTTCTGTCGCCATAAACGGCGTCAATACGAGACACTGATGGAAAGTAGCCTCGAGTGCGCATGTAGGGGAGAGGGAAGAGGGCGGTTTCGCGTGAATAGCTGCGCGTCCATTCTCCGGCAATGTCCTCCACGGTGTGAGGAGCGAAATGAAGCACAGACTGTGATGCTTCGATGTCTCCTCGAATGACCGATTCAATTTCTCCTCTGATGCTGATCATTGCTTCGCAGAAACGGTTCACTTCGGCGAGTGACTCGCTTTCTGTTGGCTCTACCATCAATGTGTTAGCAACCGGAAAGCTCATGGTCGGTGCATGTAGCCCGTAATCCATTAATCGTTTTGCGATATCGTCGATAGAGACGTCTGTGTTCTTAATGATAGATGCGACGTTGAGAATGCATTCGTGAGCCACGGTTCCGTTGGTGCCGCGATACAAAACTGGGTATGAATCGTCTAGGCGTTTAGCTATGTAGTTGGCCGACAAAATTGCATCGGTAGTGGCCTGAAGAAGTCCGTCTGCTCCCATAAGGCGGATGTACACCCAAGGAATTCCGAGAATGCTGGCAGATCCAAAGTTTGCTGCAGATACGGGGCCGACCGGTGAGCCAGATTTCAAAGGATCACTAGGTAAAAACGCAGCGAGATGTGCCCGAACCGCAACGGGTCCTACTCCTGGACCACCGCCACCATGGGGGATGCAGAAAGTCTTGTGCAAATTGAGATGACTGACATCGGCACCAAATTTTCCGGGCTGGGCTGTGCCAACCAAAGCATTGAGGTTTGCGCCGTCAACATACACTTGCCCGCCATTATCGTGCACCATTGCGCAGATATCTCCAATGGACTCTTCAAAGACACCGTGAGTGGAGGGGTAGGTCACCATGATGGCAGCGAGCGAATCGCCACAGTTTGAAATTTTATGTTGCAAGTCTTGAACGTCGACATTTCCGTTGTCGTCACAGTTCACAACTACAACTTTCATGCCGGCCATTACCGCGCTCGCTGCGTTAGTTCCATGAGCAGAGGATGGGATTAAGCAAATGTCTCGCTGAGTGTCCCCGCGAGATGCGTGATAGGCGCGAATTGCCATGAGTCCTGCAAACTCACCTTGGCTTCCAGCATTCGGTTGCAAGCTGACAGCGTCGTAACCGGTGATTGCTACGAGCATCTCTTCGAGTTCAGAAATTACTGTCCGGATGCCGACTGACTCATCTTCAGGCACATAAGGGTGCAATTGAGAAAATTCAGACCAAGTCACAGGTTCCATCTCGGTGGTGCTGTTCAACTTCATTGTGCATGAACCGAGCGGAATCATTGTGCGATCAAGTGCCAAGTCTTTGTCGGCAAGACGACGCAAATAGCGAAGCATTTCTGTTTCGGTGTGGTGACGATGGAATACCGACTGACTCATATAGGAGTCGACGCGAAGCAGGTCTGATGCAATGGCTGGAATTGCATTGGTGGTAGGGGAGATTCCTATTGCAATCAATAGTGCATTCAATGTTGCATAAGTCGTAGTTTCGTCGACGCTCAGTGAAATCGCGTCTAGCGAGAGCACACGAATATTAAACCCTGCATCACGAGCCTGTTGAGCCAAAAGATGTGCGTCAACATTGGTTATGCACACCGTGTCGAAGAGCGAAGAGTGACGTACTGCATAGCCAGATTCGGATGCCGATAGTGCCGCATGTTGTGCCATTGCATTGACCTCTTGAGCGATGCGACGTAACCCGTCCGGACCATGCCATACCCCGTACATGCCCGCAATGTTTGCTAACAAAACCTGCGCTGTACAGATATTCGATGTGGCCTTTTCGCGGCGGATGTGTTGTTCTCTCGTTTGTAGCGATAAGCGAAGAGCAGGGCGCCCTGCAGTATCGGTACTCACGCCAACGAGGCGACCAGGCATCGCACGGGTGTGGGCTTCTTGTGTGGCCATGAAAGCAGCGTGTGGTCCGCCGTATCCCATGGGAACACCGAATCGCTGTGATGACCCGACGGCAATGTCGAATCCCAGTTGACCTGGAGGTATTACCAGTGTGCAGGCGAGTAGATCTGTGATTGCAATGGCAAGTGCATTCTGGCCGTGTGCGAATGCCACCAGATCTCTCAATACTTGTGTCGGTGGAATCTCTCCATCAGATCCTGGGGTCGAGACGACAATCGCAAAGAAATCTTCTGACTGATAAGCAGATATTTCTTTTGTTGTGATTGCAATACCGAGTGGCTCTAACCGTGTTTGCAATACTGCAAGTGTCTGTGGATGTGTGTTGCGATCAACAAAGACATTGTTTGATTTCGATTTGCTTATGCGATGTGCCATGGTGACTGCTTCTGCAACTGCAGTTGACTCATCGAGTAACGAAGCATTAGCCAGTGTCAGACCAGTGAGTTCGGACACCATGGTTTGATAGTTCAAAATGGCTTCGAGGCGACCTTGGCTAATTTCGGGCTGATACGGCGTGTAGGCGGTGTACCAAGCAGGATTCTCAAGCACATTGCGCTTGATGACGGGTGGGGTAATTGTTCCGTAATACCCCTGACCAATAAATGATGTGCGTTGAACGTCTGTTGAAAATTTTTCACGCAGAACATGCAAAATTTCATGCTCGGGGAGAGCCTCTGGAAGAGTCATTGAAGCTCGCATCCGAATGCTGTGCGGAATCGTGGCCTCGAGTAATTCTTCGGCACTTGAATAGCCAATAGTTGACAGCATTTCTTTTCTGTCGGATTCACTGAGTCCGAGATGACGATGCGCAAAGTGGTCGGCAGGAAACTGCGGAGAGGTGAGGGAGCGTGGGGTAGAGGTCATGACTAATCCGATTGACTCTGTGACCCCCGCTGTCTTTGGTGCCTGAGAGCTTCGCCACGAATGGCTTTCCCCGTCGGCGGTGAGCAAGCTCACTCTTTCCAGCGTTCTGTGTCTGCTTGGTCCGGGTGCCTGAGAGATTCCGGGGCGGTTGCTCCTTCGGCGATGCAGTGTTGCCACTACACACTCTCCCAAGCAGACGTTTTTATATACCGTAGTCGCTAGGAAGGGATGCCGAGTTACTCCGTTGTTGCGTAGGAGCCAGCGGTACCTTTCGAATCTCCTAAAGAGGCCACGGCGGCATCGAGATCGAGAAGAAACTCATCGATATGTGTCTCATGAATGGCATTGACTGTGAGGTGAATACTTGGTGGGGGACCTTGGCGATCCATGTACCAACCCTTAGCAATCAGCAGCTCGGCCAAGGCAAAAATATCGTGAGTCTCTGGGTCTTGCGATCCAAATGCCACCAACGTGGAATCGGGAAACGCGCGAAGGACGAGATGGGGATGCTGGTCTATATGACGTGCGATACGAATGGCACTTGCTCGAGATACTTGTGTTGCGTGCTGGTAGCCGTTGTCACCCAGGTGGTGCATCACTGCCCAGGCCGATGCGATAGGACCACCTGATTTGGTACCCAGAATTCCCGACGAACCGTACATTCCGCCCAGCCAATTATCGGTAACAAATGTTTGATCACTGCGCAATTTCTTATTGCGATGCAACAACACTCCGGCACCCTTTGATGTGTAACCATATTTGTGAAGGTCAACGGAAATTGATGTCACCGCTGGAACGCGAAAATCCCACAAGGGGAGTGGTTCGCCAAACTCTTCCAAATAATGAAGTGTGACACCGCCCATGCATGCATCGACATGGAAGTTGATGTTGTGTTCAATGGCAATCATCGCGAGTTCTGCAATCGGATCAATAACACCTTGTGGATACTGCGGGGCAGAGCCCACGATCAAGACTGTGTTTTCGTCGACAGCGGCGCGCATGGCAGCGACATCGGCTCTCCAGTCTCCACTCACCGGAACGCGGCGGCTCTCCACATCGAAGTAATCGGCACCCTTTTCCAGAGCAGCATGGGCCGATGTGGGTAACACCATGTTCATCGAGGAAAGGTTGCGTCCTTCACGCTCGGCTCGCTTTCGAGCGGCTCTCACGACGAGCACCAGGCTTTCTGTACCGCCAGAGGTCATAAAGCCCGCTACGGAGTCGTCGCCATGAGTCCAGCCAGTCACCACATCGACCACTTGTTCTTGCATCGTTTTTAGCGACGGGAAGGCCGAGGTATTGAGAGCGTTCTCTCCAGAGAAGCGACGGTACGCCTCTTCGCCTAGGGCTGTGACCTCGGGTCCAGCGCTGTAGGCGAGTGTGAAGCATTTTCCGTCTCTCCAACGCACGTCTCGGCTGCGGTAGGTCTCCATGGTGCTGAGTACCTCAGATGAGGGTTGTCCGGGTCCAAGTATGCGTGCAGTCATAAACGAACCTTACGAGATAACACGTGGCCATCAGCAGGGTAGAACTTCAGGAATCCCTTGCTGTACCAATAAACGCATAAATTACATAACGGAGATTATGGGCGTATAACCGATGGAAGAAGAGAGGCAGTGGTCACTGGATCTGCTGCGTCCAGCAACCATTGGATGATTTCCAATAACGAATCCTTGGTGTGTTTGCCAGCCTCTAGATCGGTGCGCGCATCAATGACCGCACAATGCAAAACAAAAATTTGATCTTTCAGTGAATCGAGTTCGTCACGTGTGACTACAAGTTCATTTTCCGATAACTGAAGTTCAGTAGCTCTTTGGCGCGCCACCCAATCCCATTGCCGGCATCGTTGACTACAAAACTCCTTAGGTCGTCCGGCGCCGGACTGGACGGCCAGAACATGCCTGCACCATCGGCATCTTTTGTCATTTCCCCGCTGTCGCCCATCAAGACCTAATTTCGTCATGACGAAATTATAGGAACAGTAGAGTTGGCAACGTGACATTTCCCATTGCGCCCAAGAGTTTTTTCGCGAGCGATAATTTCAGCGGTACCCATCCTCGGTATCTCGAGGCAATCAACAAAGCTAATAACGGTCATGTCATGGCGTACGGCGGTGATGCCCACACAAAAGAGGCAATTTCTCTCTTCCAAGAATTGTGTGATGAAGACGTAGAAGTTCTTTTCACTTTCAACGGAACTGGATCCAATGTTGTGGCGTTGGGTTCGCTATTGCAGCCCGCTGACTCAGTGGTGTGTACGAGTTGGGCACATATCAATGTTGATGAGACTGGTGCACCTGAAAGAATTCTTGGAATTAAATTGCACGATGTTGATTCCGCCGATGCAAAGATTTCGCCCGATCATCTTCATTCGGTATCGCATGCTCTTGGCAATGTGCATCACGTGCAACCCGGTGTGGTTTCCATCACCCAGGCAACAGAACTGGGCACGTTGTACACAATCGACGAAATAAGAGCTGTATGCGATGTTGCTCATTCCTATGGAATGCGTGTTCATCTAGATGGTGCACGTATTGCCAATGCCACCGCTGCTTTGGGAGGAAATGCTGAAACTTTTCGGGCTCTTACATTTGGAGCCGGTGTCGATGCAGTCTCATTCGGTGGAACAAAGAACGCAATGATGGGTGCTGAAGCTGTGTTGCTAAAACGCGGTGTCGCGTCTCCCCGTGCAGCGTTTATCCGCAAGCAGTCAACCCAGTTACCTTCAAAAATGCGCTATGCATCAGCACAGTTTGTAGAGGCCTTGTCTACGGGCTTATGGATTGAAACCGCAACACACGCAAATGCGATGGCAATGCGGTTGTATGAATTGGTGGGCGATATTAAGTCGTTGCAACTCTCCCCTCCTCAGGTCAACAGCATGTATCCCATTCTTGCCCCAGAGGTAAAGACCCAGCTTCAGGATTGGAGCTTCTTTTGGGACTGGGACGAGGAGCGCTCTCAAGTGAGATGGATGACCTCCTGGGACACCACTCCAGAAGATGTTGAGGCCTTTGCGGCTGGCATTCGCGCCCAAGTGGCGTAAGGGTTTCCTCGATCTTCTTGTACATAATTGACTAACCGATCAATTCCGCTACAGTGGGAACACGCGGCGAAGTTGGGGGCAACCATGGCCATAGGAGAACTGTTTTCTTTCCGAGAGTGGGACGACACAAGTTGGTCCGACGTCGCCGAATGTCGTGGCTTATCTGCCATCTTTTTTCCTCCAGCAGCTGAACGCCCCCAAGCACGTGAGCGCCGTGAAGCGCAAGCTCGTGAAGTGTGTTCCGAATGTCCCGTGTTGCTCGATTGTCGTGATTTCGCACGTCGCAACCGTGAATACGGCTTTTGGGGTGGCGAATCAGAAGAAGAACGTCATGCTGCCGGCTATCGCCTCATCGCGCCGATTGGTGTGCGCGCACGCAATATCTCTTAGCTAATTTTTTGCAGAGTAACTGCAGTCCAGCCTTCAAGCGTTGACCGCGAGATTTCCTTGCATTCTTCGTAATGCTCAAGCACTGCTTCCACCTGTTCTGTACGCATTCCGCTCAGAACAACAAATCCCCCATTGGTGAGTACATCTTGAATGCTGCTCGACAATTCTTGTAACACGGGCGCCAGAATATTTGCCAAAACCACATCAGCCTTCAGGGTTTCCCATTGTGGGGCCCAGGTGATATTCGAAACATTGTTTCGTTCTGAATTTATGTGCACCGCCTGTTGCGAACTTTCGGCGATATCAAAAGCGAAAACATCAACTTGCCGCAATTGAGAAATCGCAACGGCAAGAACACCAGAGCCGCATCCCACATCCAAAACGATTGAACCGGCAACAACATGCGTGAGTGCTTCTTGCAAAGCAAGAAC
>CAEZUL010000019.1_pt1 | contig 11010 bp, 9 predicted proteins | sample 7264471 | NCBI WGS metagenome assembly CAEZUL01 (sample SAMEA6813827, study PRJEB35770) | uncultured Acidimicrobiaceae bacterium | biome: Freshwater; feature: Freshwater reservoir; material: water | place: Czech Republic | collected 2016-04-20 | depth 0.5m m
CGAGGTTACCGAACACTCACCGAGCGTCACGAAGTTCACGACGAAGATCATTTATTTCGTCACGAAGTCGAGCTGCATATTCGAATTTGAGGTCTGTGGCGGCCTCGTGCATCTCTTCTTCCAAGGTCTGAATGAGCTGACCAAGTTCCCTTTGCGGTAGTGACTTCAATTCGTGCTTCACTTTGTCACGCTCGCGTTGCTTACGGCCTCCCTTCCCAGGAAGGTTCGACGAATCGTCTCCAAAGCCATTGAGGAAAGACAAAATATCTCCCACGGCTTTTCGAATCGTCTGAGGATTAATGTTGTGTTCTTCGTTGTACGCCAGTTGCATCTGACGACGACGCTGTGTCTCCCCAATTGCTCTCTCCATAGATGGTGTCACCTTGTCGGCATACATGACTACTTGCCCGGCTACGTTACGAGCAGCTCGCCCAATCATCTGAATGAGAGATGTCTCGCTTCGAAGAAAGCCCTCTTTGTCAGCATCAAGAATTGCCACCAACGACACCTCAGGAAGGTCGAGACCTTCTCGCAAAAGGTTGATACCCACAAGCACATCGAACTCACCTAGCCGCAAGGATCGCAAAATCTCAATCCGTTGCATGGTGTCGATATTGGAGTGCAGGTAGCGCACACGAAGACCTTGCTCTAAGAGATACTCGGTGAGATCCTCACTCATCTTCTTCGTGAGTGTTGTTACCAATACTCGGTCGCCTATTTCTATGCGTCCTCTAATCATTTCAATCAGATCGTCAATCTGGCCCTTAGTTGGTCTCACGATTACTTCAGGATCGACAAGCCCAGTGGGACGAACAATTTGTGGGACCACACGGTCACTGTGTTGAAGTTCGAACGCAGCAGGAGTAGCCGACATGAAGATGCATTGGTTGAGCCGTTCCATTGTCTCCTCGAACTGGAGTGGACGATTGTCGCGAGCACTTGGCAATCGAAACCCGTGTTCGACAAGCGTGTTCTTGCGGCTACGGTCACCTGCATATTGTGCGTGCAATTGAGGCACCGCCACGTGGCTTTCGTCGATGATCAGTAAATAGTCTTTCGGAAAATAATCGAGCAGAGTAAACGGCGGTTCTCCTGGTTGACGGCCGTCGATATGCATAGAGTAATTTTCAATTCCATTGCAATATCCCATCTCCTGCATCATCTCCAGATCGAATTGTGTTCTCATTCGAAGTCGTTGCGCCTCGAGAAGTTTTCCTTGCTTCTCAAACATGGCCAATTGTTCCTGCAGTTCCTTTTCGATTCCAACAATCGCTCTGCGCATGCGCTCATCACCTGCCACATAATGTGTGGCAGGGAAAACAATCAGTTCGCTTGGCTCGGACAATGTCTCCCCTGTTAGTGGATCGATCATTGTGATTCTCTCTACGGTGTCTCCGAACATCTCGATACGCGCAACAGATTCCTCATACGACGGATGAATCTCTACCGTGTCGCCCCTCACGCGAAAGTTTCCTCGCCCCAGTGTCATGTCATTTCTTCCGTACTGAAGATCAACTAATCGCCTCAGAATGCTGCGTTGGTCGTAATCGACTCCCACGTGCAACTCAAGTAGCTGTCCTCTGTACTCCTCGGGATCACCCATTCCGTAAATACATGACACACTTGCAACAACAATGGTGTCTCTGCGTGTGAGAAGTGCCGCAGTTGCGGAGTGTCGCAAACGATCGATTTCATCGTTGATTGATGAGTCTTTCTCAATAAAGGTGTCGCTCGACGGTATGTACGCCTCAGGTTGGTAGTAGTCGTAGTAACTAACAAAAAACTCAACGCGGTTATTGGGAAAAAACTCGCGCATCTCTTGCGCCAACTGCGCTGCGAGACTCTTGTTGGGCGCCAAGATCAATGTGGGGCGCTGTGTAGCTGCAATTGTCCACGCGATAGTTGCTGACTTACCGGATCCAGTAATGCCCAACAGGGTCTGCATTCGTTCACCAGCGTTCAAACCCTCGGTCAATCCAGCAATGGCTTTGGGCTGATCTCCAGCAGGTTGGAAGGGCGAAACTACCTCGAACTGTGGCACAACACCGATGGTACAGCCACAACCGGTTAGGGCGTTGGTACGCGATTACCAGCGTCGTCGGCCGCTGGCGGCAGCGTTACGGCCCATTGCCAGACCGCCTCCACCTGATCACTTAAAGCAGACAACTCTCCCGAATTGTCAATTACCTGATCAGCAATTGCTCGACGTTCATCACGAGTCGCTTGCTTGGCGATTCGAGCTCGTGCATCATCTTCTGTCATTCCACGAAACTCAACAAGTCGTGACACCGCAACATCGACAGGAACATCAACAACCACGACGCCACTTAATCCTGTACGTGGATTCTCGGCCAGCAATGGAATGTCGAGCACGACAACATTGTCGGTTTCGCGCTGCTCCTTCATTCTTCGGTCCATCTCAACAGCAATAGCCGGATGAACAATCTTGTTCAGATCCTTCAATGCTTCGGGATCTGCAAACACAATCGAAGCCAGTGCGGCACGATCGAGCGCACCAGATTCATCGATTAGTGACGCCCCGAAACGCTCTGCCAGCGTGACGAGCAGAGGTTGTCCGGGCGCCTGTAGTTCACGTGCGATTGCATCGGCATCGATGATGACCGCGCCACGACTCGCTAAAAGAGCAGAGACAGTTGATTTACCGGACCCGATTCCGCCAGTGAGGCCGAGCAGGATCATGGTGAGCCTGAATTAGGCCTGATCGGCCTCAGGAGCAACGGCTACTTCTTCTGTAGCAACTGCGCCTTCTTCACCGGGCTGACCGTATTCCTTGTAGTACTCAGCCCATGCAGCTTCACGCTCGGTGTCGTCGCCGCCCACCCAGTTGCCGTGCTCATCGACCTCGAACTGGCCTTGGTATTCGGCAGCAAGTTCGCCACCCTCCGCAGCCTGTTTGATTGAGATAGAGATTCGGCGACGTGCAAGGTCGAGATCGATGATCTTGACCCATAGTTCTTCGCCAGGTGTAACAACTTGCTCTGCTGATTCAACGTGATGCGCTGACATTTCAGAGATGTGTACGAGTCCTTCGATTCCGTCGCCCACTTGCACGAATGCACCAAACGGAACAAGCTTTGTGATGCGACCGTATACAAGTTGGCCCACTTCGTGGCTTCCAGCAAATTCTTGCCAAGGATCTTGTTGCGTTGCTTTAAGCGAAAGACTGATGCGCTCACGACTGAAGTCGACTTCAAGAACCTGAACAGTGACGGGGTCACCAATTGCAACGACTTGTGAAGGATGCTCAACATGCTTCCAAGACAATTCGGAAACGTGAATGAGACCATCCATGCCGCCAAGATCGACGAAAGCACCAAATGCAACCACCGAAGAAATCTTTCCTTCACGAATTTCGCCAGGCTTGAGATTGTTGAGGAAGTCGTCGCGAGTTTCTTTCTGATTCTCTTCGAGGAATCCACGACGTGACAACACAACATTGTTGCGATTGCGGTCGAGTTCAATGATCTTTGCGTCGATGGTCTGACCCATGTAAGGAGCAAGGTCGCGAACGCGACGAAGCTCTACCAACGATGCAGGGAGGAATCCACGAAGGCCAATATCGACGATAAGACCACCCTTGACAACTTCGATGACAGTTCCGTGAACGACTCCGTCTTCTTCCTTCTTCTTTTCGATGTCGGCCCAAGCCTTCTCGTATTGAGCACGCTTCTTTGAAAGAACGAGACGTCCTTCCTTGTCTTCAAGAGTAAGAATGAGTGCTTCAACTTTTTCGCCGAGCTTTACGATGTCGTGCGGATTGACATCATTCTTGATTGCCAACTCACGTGTTGGAATAACACCTTCTGTTTTGTAACCGAACTCAAGCAACACTCCGTCGCGATCGATTTTGACGACAGTGCCAGTGACAAGCTGTCCGTCCTTCAGTTCGACCATCGTGCCTTCGATGGCATCGGCGAAACTGGTAGGGAGATCACGTTCTGTGATTTGACGAGGTGTGTAATTGCCTTCCGCGTCGAAGGAGCCCATTGCGGCGGAAGAGAGAGTGGTGTCGGACAAGGAATTGTTCTTTCGAGATGGATAAATAAAGGTATCGATGGATCCCTAATTACAGGGAGCCCTCCCGATGGGAAGGCGAAGCAAACGCTATCACCAGGAATTCCGAACTCTCCAATGACGGCGGAGCTTCCTTATAACTTCCAGGGTCGACGCTGAGCACTTCTTGCACCTCGAAACCCGCTAGGTCGAGCATCAGTCGAAGCTCACGCGGGGTGTAACAGCCGGTCCATAGGTCGACCTCGAGGGGTGTCCCCGACGTATTACGCACCTCGGTCTTTTCGTGGGAAACACCCAAATTCGCGTCAAACTCAGCATCGGTGTGGTACTTCACAGAGAAATACGCATTAAATGCAGAGAGTGCCAATTTGCCTTCTGATCTCAGGGCTTTACGAATCCCGCGGAGAACAAGTGCATCCTCCCCTTGCGCCGTCATCAGACCGAATGCACCTTGACAGAGACAAATAGCCACGTCGAATTCATCTTCAAAAGTCAATTTGCGAGCGTCCATTCTTTCAAAGGTTGCTCCCAGAGGCGCTTTACTCTTTGCAATTTCAACAAATGATTCACTGATGTCGATTCCATGAACAAGGAAGCCACGTGTAGCCAATTCATTAGCGTGGCGACCGGGCCCACAACCAATGTCGAGAATTCTCATTCCCGGCTTCAAGCCAAGGCGATCAACGATGAAGTCCACTTCCTGCTTCGTTCCCTTTGTGAAGGAATAACGCAGATACGCAGCGCCCATGTGAGTCGCCATTTTCTCAAACCAATGAGAGTCAGCCGAGGTCATGTCACCCTTTTGCCGATGCCCAGGTGTCTCCCCATGCAGCATTCACTTCAAATGGAACACTGAGATCGGCAGCGCCCCGCATGGTGTCGAGAATTAAAGGACCAACGACTTCTTTTTCCGAATCCGGAACTTCAACAATGACTTCGTCATGAACCTGCAGCACAACTCGAGAAAGGAAATCCTTCTCAGTCAACAATTTGTCGATACGTACTAGTGCAATTTTGAAGATATCTGCAGCCAAACCCTGGATAGCGGCATTCATTGCTTGGCGCTCGCCTGCTTGCCGCACTCGGAAATTGTCGCTCAAGAGTTCAGGTATCTGACGACGACGGCCGAACAGTGTTTCCGTATAACCAGTTCGACGCGCTTCCACTATTGCGTCATCCATATATTTCTTTACGTTTGGAAACGCTTCGAAGTAGGCCTTCAATATCACCGAAGCTTCGTCGACTCCGATGGACAACCGCTGACTGAGACCGTACGCCTCCATGCCGTAGGCAAGGCCGTACGACACCATCTTTGCTTTCGACCTCTGGTCTGCAGTGACCTCACCTAAAGCCACACCGAATACTCGAGCAGCCGTGGCGTTGTGAATATCTTCTCCAGCAGCAAATGCCGATATTAAGCCAGGATCATTTGCAAGATGCGCAATGCATCGCAGTTCAATTTGGTTGTAGTCAGCGACGAGCAAACTGCATCCCTTAGGAGCAACAAATGCAGTTCGAAAAACTTTTCCCTCATCAGACCGAACAGGAATGTTGTGCAAATTTGGTTGATCGCTGCTCAATCGCCCTGTACGAGCAACGGTTTGGTTGAAGGTGGCGTGGATACGACCATCAGGCGCAATCTCGTGGAGTAATCCCTCTCCATACGTTGACCGCAGTTTCTCTACTTCTCTATAGCGCAACAGCGGCCCGATAAATTCCGGCCACTGATCATGCAATTTCTCAAGGGTTGCGGCATCGGTACTAAACCCTGTTTTTGTCTTTTTCCCAGGAGCCAAACCACGATCGGTATACAGAATCTCTCGCAACTGCGTCGGCGAATTCACGTTGAACGTCTTTCCAGCGATGGAATGTAACAACTGTGTCAACTCTTGTGTTTCGGCCGTTAGTCGATCTTTAATTGACAACAGTGCTGCTGTATCGACAGCGATTCCGGCACTCTCCATCTTTGCAAGCACGTGGACCAACGGGTTCTCAATATCTGCGTACAACGATTCGTTATGAATATCTGCGAGACCTGCCAACACAACAGGGGCAAGCCGAGAGACAAATACGGCTGCTTCAGCACAACTTTGCGCAGAAATATCAGTTCCACCAAAGTCAAAGGTTCCATCTGATTCCATCGAACTGGTTGGTTCTGCACCAAGAAATTCACCACATACTGACGCGAGCGAATAACTCGACTTGGAAGGATTGATGAGATATGCAGCAATAGCTGTATCTAATGTCAAAAACGATAAGTCGATGCCGTCAGCCATTAGTGAACGCATAAACGGTTTCGCATCGTGGCAAACAACGGAACGATGTTCCGTGAATGCTTGTTTCACTTCATCGTGCAGTAGTACATCTCGCGAAATGTACGCAGTCGATCCAGGAGTTTCATCAACAACAAAAGCCATTCCTTGCACTGCACTTCGACCGGGATCATTGTCGAATTGCGCAGAGATGTACAACGTTGGCAAAGAACGAATCAACGACACGGCTTCTTCTGCCGACTGAACCACTCGAACCGGAGCTACAGCAACATCCTGTGCGGTAGCCGCAACTGCTGAGGCAACTTGCTGCCCTACATCCCCAGTTGTTTCCCATTGAGCGGTTTTGGCTAAATCAGTCAAACGCTTAAACATCGTTTTGAATTCGAGCATTGCAAACATCTGCTCTGCCTCGGCAAGATGTGGCCGCGGTGCTAGTCGTGTGACATCGATGTCCATAGGTACATCTCGACGCAGCACCATCATGCCGGCATTTCGTTTCACACGTTCTCCATGTTCGAGCAAACCAGCTTTTAACTTTGGAGTCTGATCATTCGCTGCCGCAACGACGGCATCGATATCGCCATATTGATTAATAAGTTTCGCGGCGGTCTTTTCTCCGACTCCTGGAATTCCGTCCAAGTTGTCGCTCGGATCTCCACGAAGTGCGGCGTAATCGGCATACTGCGCAGATGTGACTCCAGTTCTCTCGATAATTCCAGCTTCGTTGTACAGCGCGTAATCACTGACACCGCGCTTGTTGTACAGAACCCTGATGTGAGGGTCGCGAACCAACTGGTAGCTATCCCGATCACCCGTCACAACAATGAGATCAGTGCCAGAATTTTCACATTTCTGAGCAATTGTGGCGATGAGATCATCTCCTTCGAATCCTGCCATCTCGTGCCATTCAACGCCTAACACATCGAGAAGCTCACGAATCATTGCAAGCTGCTGGTACAAGATGTCGGGGGCTTTCTCGCGCTGAGCCTTGTACTCCGGAATTGCCTCATGCCTAAAAGTGGGCTCAGGCCTATCGAACACCACCACAATTCCATCGGGCTTGTGTTCCTTCAGCAATGTAAGGAGCATGGTGGTAAACCCGTACACGGCGTTCGTTACCTGACCAGCCGAATTAGTCATGTCGTCAGGTAACGCATAAAAAGCGCGGTATGCGAGCGAGTTTCCGTCAAGAGCCATGATCAACATGGAGGCAAGTCTTTCATCTTTAGGGAAGAAGCTGGCCAGCGACGACCATGTCGGCCACTGCCCTCATCGTGCACCGATGATTCATGGCCCCGCGCTGAATGAATCCATATGCGTCAGTCTCAGACATTCCGTGCTTGTCGATAAGAATCCCTTTAGCTCGATCGAGCATTTTGCGGGTTTCCAGTTGTTCTTCCAAAGCATCAACTTCACCGTTCAATGCCTGTAGTTCTTTGAAACGACCGATAGCTACCTCGATGGCGGGGATGAGGTCCGTCTTTTGGAAAGGCTTCACCAAGTACGCAAGAGCGCCAGCGTCACGTGCTTCTTCGATTACTTCACGCTGACTGAAAGCGGTCAACACCAAAACGCCACAAATACGATCTTTGGTAATCAATCGCGCAGCTTCAATTCCGTCCATCCCTGGCATTTTGATATCGAGAATGGCCAGGTCGGGCCGCAGATCGCGCACTAACTCGACCGCCTTGTCGCCGCGACCTGTTTCACCGACGACTTCGTAGCCCTCTTCTTCGAGAGTCTCCTTAAGGTCGAGACGAATGATGGCCTCATCTTCTGCAATGACAACGCGGATACTCATGATGTGGATTCTTTCATTCGGTCTAACAATTCGTTCATCTTGTGATCAAGGCCTGATAATTCAGCAAGGATCTGATCGTGGTGGCGTTTCATCACATCAGCGTGACGCTGGGCTTCCCGATATTCGAATTGAGCAGATGGAGTTTCGGATACCAAGGCCCTGAGAGACTTATCGTTTGCATCGTCTGTGACGTGGCTCAACTGATCAGCGACCACTAGCAATTCACTTCGCAACTCAAGCATGCGAGCCGACACTTGCGCTAGGCGCCGATGAAGGAGACGTTGACCCATACATACAGAGTGTATGGATGGCCTGGGTGCCCGAGGTGGGACTCGAACCCACACGTCCTTTCGAACAACGGATTTTGAGTCCGTCGCGTCTGCCATTCCGCCACTCGGGCCAGGACCGACAAGCGTATCGGGAAGAGGGAGATCAGCCTTACCTTCGAGTAGCACCATTCGTTAGCCCCCTTCCGTCTAAGGTTTTTCAAGCATGCTCGCGTTCACATTTCCCGGCCAAGGATCCCAAAGACCCGGAATGGGTCGACCATGGGTCGGTCATGAGAGCTGGGAACTCGTCGACGAAGCGTCCGACGTTTCGGGTCGCGACGTCAGTGCACTACTCCTTGACGCCGACGCTGAAGAGTTGAAAGACACCCGCAATGCTCAACTCACCACATTCGTATCTTCATTGATGGTCCTCGATGCAGTGGAACGTCTTGGAATAGAACCAAGCTTTTGTGCTGGGCACAGCCTCGGCGAATACACGGCACTCACGGCTACAGGCGCGTTGTCTTTTGAAGATGGTGTGCGTTTAGTTGTTGAGCGCGCCGATGCCATGCATGAAGCGGGTCTCGCCTCTCCTGGCACTATGGCTGCTGTACTCGGCCTCGATGACGACCAAGTTGAAGTTGCATGTCGCCGAGCAGATAGCGATGTGTGGGTCGCGAACTTTAACGCTCCAGGCCAAGTTGTAATCGCCGGCTCTCCCGAAGGTGTAGCCGCAGCAGGGGTTATCGCAAAAGAACTTGGCGCCAAGAAGATCATGCCTTTACAAGTCTCTGGCGCATTCCACACTCCCTTTATGACAGCAGCGAGAGATCGATTGCGCACTGCCATTAACGATGCAGCGCCTCGAGATACGGAAGTTCCCGTTGTATCGAATGTCGACGCTCTGCTTCATGCAACAGGCGAAGAATGGTCATCGCTTTTGTCAGCGCAATTATCAAATCCCGTTCGATGGAAGCATTGTCTCCTCACTCTTGCCGAACAAGGTGTGACTGGTTTTCTTGAACTTGGTCCAGGTGGCGTACTCACCGGCATGGCTAAGAGAACAGTCGACTCCGCCCGCACCATCAGCGTTGCCACTCCAGACGAACTCGACAAACTCATCGAATGGGTGGACGCATCTGCTCCATTGGCCGCCGGACAAATTGAAGGCGAACATCTTTTTGCAATCGAGCGTCTTGTAGTTAGTCCAGCAGCTGGGATATTTACGCCTGTCGGAAATGTGACGAGTGGTTCAAAGATAAGCGTTGGTCACCTAATCGGTCATGTGGGAGACAACGAAGTGCGCTCTCCATTCGCCGGAATTGTTCAAAGCTATATCGCGGTCGAAGGTGAACGAGTCACGTCTCGTCAACCAATCGCCTGGTTGCGCACCAACTAAATCCGAAATACGAGGATCCCATGCCAACTATCCCATCGAATGTTCGCGGTGCCCGGTTCACCGGCTGGGGCGTCGCATTAGGCGAAAAGATTGTCACGAATGATGACTTAGCGCTCACAATGGAAACAAGCGATGAATGGATCAGAGAGCGTACGGGTATTCACCGTCGACACATTGGCGGTTCTACAGCTGCAATGAGCATCGAGAGTGGGTCGGCGGCCCTTGCAATGGCCGGCATTGATCCAGCATCAATCGATGCGCTTGTGCTTGCCACCACCACACCAGATCGTGCAGTTCCAGCCACATCGGCAACCGTACAAAATGCTTTAGGCCTTCGCTGTGGAGCATTCGATGTCAATGCTGCCTGTTCTGGATTTGTATACGGGTTAATTAATGCACACGGACTCATTGCCTTGGGTGCAGAGAGGGTTCTCGTTATTGGTACTGATTCGCTTTCTCGAGTCACAGACTGGACAGATCGCAACACAGCAATTTTATTTGCCGACGGTTCTGGTGCCGCAGTTTTAGAGAGTACGTCAGGCCATGGTCAGCTACTTGGCTGGGATCTCGATGCCGATGGAAGTGCTGAAGAAATTCTGTTTGCCGAAATTGGCGGATTTATTCGTATGGATGGCAAAGAAGTATTTCGACGAGCTGTACGAATAATGGTCGATAGCGCACAAAAATCCATGAAGGCAGCGGGAATCACTGCAGACCAGTTGTCAGTAGTTGTTCCTCACCAGGCAAACATTCGCATCATCACGTCTGCGTGCGACAAATTGGGTGTGCCCATGGAGAAGGTTTCAGTCGTGGTACATGAAACAGGTAATACTTCCTCTGCTTCCATACCTCTCGCACTGTTCGGCGACTTCGGACAGGTTCGACCAAAAGAGGGAGACCTTGTTCTGTTGGTTGGTTTTGGCGCGGGAATGACCGCAGCTAGTGCGGTATTGCAGTGGGGTGCACAATGAGCCGCGTAGTTCTCGTTACAGGTGGCGCAAAAGGAATCGGACTCGCTTGTGCGCAGCGATTTGCAGAACTTGGCGACCGCGTTGCGATTACATACAACAGCACACCACCACCTGATGGGTTTCTCGGAATCAAATGCGATATCAACGACACAGCACAAGTAGACGCCGCATTCACTCAGATCGAAAGCGAGTTAGGTCCTGTCGAAATTCTTGTATCGAATGCAGGAGTAACGAAAGACACGCTTCTGTTACGCATGAGTGA
>CAEZUL010000020.1_pt1 | contig 10845 bp, 11 predicted proteins | sample 7264471 | NCBI WGS metagenome assembly CAEZUL01 (sample SAMEA6813827, study PRJEB35770) | uncultured Acidimicrobiaceae bacterium | biome: Freshwater; feature: Freshwater reservoir; material: water | place: Czech Republic | collected 2016-04-20 | depth 0.5m m
AAGCGTGGACAGATTTCGAAGAATACGACTCTAAACGTTCTGATCTTGCGGGTCGCTCCCAACGTGAGCGCGAATGGGCATCTCAAGGTGTGAGCAAGGCGAAGAAAAAACCAAACGATGGCGACAAGATTCAACGCAACCTCAAAATGAATTCATCAGAGCAACTGGCAGGAAAAGCAGCCCGTACCGACAAACAAATGGAACGTCTTGTCAAAGTGGAAAAGCCCCGAGAGGCATGGCAACTGCAACTAGAGATTCCCCTATCGGAGCGCGGTGGCGACGTGGTTGCGCGGTTATCGAATGCCACTATCACGCGTGATTCGTTTCAACTAGGGCCAATCGATCTACAAGTGTCATTTGGAGATCGCATTGCCATTGTTGGCCACAATGGCAGTGGCAAGAGCACACTCATTGGTGCACTACTTGGTCGCACTCCCCTCACCGATGGCTCACAATGGATGGGGCCAGGCGTTGTTATTGGCGAACTCGAACAGGCCCGTAATCAATTAGCGGGCCGTAACGATCTTGGCGAGCTAACGAACGCCACGTTGTTAGAGGTGTTCATGGCAGCCACCGGCTTACTGGTGCCCGATGCTCGCACCCTTCTTGCAAAATTCAATCTTGCTGCAGACCACGTGAATAGACCCGCAGCCTCGTTGTCTCCTGGTGAACGCACACGCGCCGTGCTTGCGCTCCTCATGGCTAATGGTGCCAACTGCCTGGTGCTCGATGAACCAACGAACCACTTAGATATGCCCGCTATCGAACAACTTGAGCAGGCTCTCGACACTTTTGGTGGCACTGTTCTCCTAGTCACTCACGACAGATCACTTCTCGAATCAGTACGTATTACTCGCACCATTTCGCTTGATGCTGGCCGTATCGTCAGTGATCACACTTCCTGAATCTTGATGTTGAGCTATCAGAGAGCTCACGAGATCGTCAATATGTACCAAGGCAATACCAATTGACTGGTCTGCAATGCCATACGGAATCATCACATGCTTTCCCATCTGAAAACTTCCACAGGAATACAACACATTGGGCGTGTATCCATCTCGTTCGGCTTCTGTGGGGCACAGCAATGCATCTTTTAATGATCCAATCACAATCGTTGGGTCTTCAAGGTTAAGCAACAATGCGCTGATGCAATAGGTACGCATCGGCCCCACGGCATGTGTAAATAGCAACCATCCTGAATCCGTTTCGATGGGCGACCCACAATTTCCCATTTGAATCAATTCCCATGATTTGTTAGGCACCTGTACGGGTGTTGCATCGGTCCAATGAGTGAGACTGTCGGAATACGACACAAAATTCGTTTCATGATCTGCACGCGACATTGCCGCATACCGACCCCCAATCTTGCGAGGAAAAATAGCTAATCCTTTTCCCACCGCTGCGAAACCAGAAATCGGATGAGATTCAAAAGTTACGAAATCTGACGTAGAAAGAAGTTGTTGAGAAATTTCGAGACCATCAAACGCTGTGTATGTTGCCAAATACCGAACGCCGGTTTCATCCTCAAACCGGACAAACCGAGCATCTTCCATTCCACGCCATTCAGCAGTGGAGTTTGGCCACAACACGCGTTCAGATATTTCAGTATCGATGGGAAATGTAACGATGTAGTTCCGTTCGGCAACTAATCGAAACTGCCGAACCGTAACATCGGCATACAAAAATGAATCGCGTTCTCTGGAAAACTTCATCAGTGCGTCGTGAAATTCTGCAACCGTAAACCTCGCTCCCATTCCCGCTAGTAAATGACGCGCATTCTCACCGAGCCCACCTTCAGCTTCTTGTAGGCCAATGAAATCTTCTTTGCATAACAGAGTTTCAAAATGATGACCTGTTACTGGATACACACCAGGCGGATCAAATGCAATCTCACCCTCCTGCGAGATAGTGCCTACGCGGAATCCGATGGATGACCGATGACCCTCACCAATACCCCGCACACTCATCACGAATCGCGCGAATCCTTCTGCTAATCCCGACTGGTCAGGGTGCATCACCGCTGATGGGTTAGTGACTGAAGCTCCCTCAATGGAGTATTCATGTGTGAATAATGCGCCGAGCAATCGCCACCTCTCTAATGACAACCGTTCATCCGTATCAACGCGACCCGACACCTTTTGGGCGTTCATTTCAAACACCTCATAGAGATGTTTATGTCGGCTTCCAAACCTCTCTGTTAGCTCTTGTAACTCCCTGCACACTTCGGATTCCTCGAGGTGTAAAAGTCTCTCGATCACCTGATCTGTTCGAGCTTGATTGGAGCCAAAATCTTCTTGGCCCGGAACAAACAACCGAGAAATGACTCTTCCTGAATCAGGACGTAATAGGGATTCGGTTCGAACAGCAATATCCGATTGAGTAACTGTCACGGAGCATCTGACCACAACAATGGGCGAAGCTGCATCGTTGCCAACATCGCCAAAGTAGATTCCGCACCTTGATTCATATTGACGCCATCGTGTTCTAGGCCGTCATACCCACCACAAGTTTCAAAATCAATCATTGAGACACCGGAATCGTTGTTCCCCAAAAACCAGGTCACGGCCATGTGTAACACGTCGTCCCAATATTCGTCTTTGGTAATAGTGCGGGCACGTTTCGCCGCATCGGCAAGGGCCGCCACCTCAATTGGCTGTTGATCGAATCCGTGGGCTTGCCCCAAGTAGCCGCACCCGCCAACAGGGGTGACAGATAAGTGTTCTCCATTGGTTTCCCGTGCCACTAGCCAATGCAATAGTGAGATACCACGCTGCACGAGCCCTGCATCGTTAAGAGTTACTCCACACGCCAACATGGTCTCTGGAATCAAGGCATTTGCATAAGTGAGCCGCTCTTCGGGCCATGGCCATTGAAGCGACCCATGAACAAGAGAATTCAATACTTGGGCAGCATCGAGCACCAGACCTAATGCATCTTCATTTGCGGGGTCTACTTTCAGAACTTCCACCGCACCCAATGCCGCAAAGCAACGGGAGCGCAAGTAGCGAGATCGCTGTTGCGTGCCAAGCGCAAACGCTTCATAACACCTATTGCGTATTTCTGTGTCGGCGCTATCTGCCACTGCTACCCCTAGGCCCCACATTGCACGTCCCCAGCAATCATCTGTACTGGGTTGATCTGTCCATACTCTGTCGAAACTCATCCGGTTGTGCACTTTGCCGTTTGGCATCATGGCGTCAAGAAGAAATCGAGCAGCTATACGTTCGAAGATTTCGGAATCGGGTTGGTTCTTCTCTCGGGCGGAAACAACTAACAGGCGTGCGTTATCGTCAGTGCAATAACCATGTACAAATCGAGGATGACTGCCTATGGCATGTTCAAATATTCCTCGATCGTCGGTTAAACGCGAAATGTGACTGAACGTTAGTTGTTGTACTTCTTCCTGAATAGCCATCACACTGCCACCGACCACGTTGACGATGCAGAGTTAGCAACATCGACATATCTCGTGGCTACTGCAGTCCATTTATGTTCAGCCGATAATGGCACCGTTGCGCTCACCATCGATGACACCAAGGCATCGTTTGTTGCTACTTGACGAATTGCTCGGGCCAGGGCCGCAGGATCTTGGTGGGGAACAACCATGCCTGCCCCGCCCGAGAGCAACTCCACTGCGTGAGGAAACCCCGTAGCAATGACTGGACGACCTGCGGCTATTGCATCAACCAACACTCCTGACGTGATTTGGTCAGGTGAGTCGTAGGGAAGAACGACGCAGGTGGATTGAGAAATGAGATTAAGTAATGAAGGTAACGGCCGGTAGGTGTCATCGAAGGAGATCATGGGAGAAACACCGAGCACGCTTGCCCTGCGCTTCAACATGTCGCGATAGCGCTCGCCTTCCTTCAACACAATCTTTGGGTGCGTCTGACCAGCAATTACAAATTCAATGTCATCAATGAGATCGGGTAACAGCGCCAATGCATCGATAACGTGCTCGATCCCTTTTCCAAAGCCCAACAAACCCCAAGTCAGAAGTCGTGTCTTTCCTGCAGGTGGTGTTTCCAGTGCATGTGGCACCGTGGCGCCATGCGGTACGGTCACCACTTTGTCGGCGTCAAGGCTGTATCCAGCCAAGAGGCGATCTTTTGCAGCAGCCGTCATGGTCACTAAGTTCTGGGCTATCTCCGCGATGGCTTCCAATACTTGTCGTTGACCGGTGGTGGGCACCAAGGGAACTGTGTGCAAAGTCACGATGATCGGAATGATTACATCGTCTAATAGTTCGAGAACTTCGATGCCATCTGGACCACCAAAAATTCCAAATTCATGTTGCACAAGCAAGTAATCAAATCCATTGATCACCCTCGCAGCATCAACGCGAGATCGTTGAGACCCCGATACCAATTGAGCAACTACACGAGCATCAGAATCATTTACCAACTCGTCAACTACCCGAATAACGCCAACTTTGGCGACTCCAACATCTTCGAGACCGCCACATAGTGCGTTAGCAAAAGTGGCAAGGCCACAATGTGTAGGCGGATATGTGCTGAGCACTACAAAGCTTGCTGCGACTGGAGTTGAACTTCCTGGGTTCCTTGCTGTCATCTCATTTTCCAAAACTGCAGTAGCGACCATTACTGATCCTCATCTTTCATATTTCGTCGGACTTGAACTTGTGAGACCTTCATAAAGAGTCCACCTGTGACCAACAGCATCAATATTGCGAAGAGCAAGATCGATAACTGAGCACCAGTGATGGGAAGACCATCCGGGATCAATACGTCGAAGGTGTCGCTCGGAGTATTGGTGATGGTGGGGATGTTGTTTTGAAAATTATCCCCCTCGCCCTGCGGTGATGCCGGTGTCGTGTTACTGACAGATACCGAGCCCCCAGCTACCGAAGTTGTTGTTACCGCCGGTGCCGTGGTTGTCGTTACTGCTGGACTGGTCGTTGTTGAGCTCTGCGGAACAGTGGTCTCAGAAAAGATGACGAGTGTTGTGGTCGTTACATCAACCGGCAACGTCGTCGAAGTTGTCGTAGTGGACTCGAGAGTCGTCGTAGTCGAAGTTGACGTGCTCGTGGAGGTTGTCGTAGTGGGCGCTGCAGTAGACGTAGTGGTTGTTGCACAGGCAGCATCACAAGCGTCCAGTTTCAGTGATCGATCCAAACTTCCTGCACTGCAGTTATCGACATTTGAGCATCTGAAGTCAAGTACCCGCATGTGAAATTCGGACCCAGAGATTGCCGATGCAGAATTTCCATCACCCCAGTCCGTCTTCTTAGCTAAGTGCCCTCCCCACGACAGGACAACGGTCGACTCATTTGCTGTAAAAACAATGTCAATACTGGTGCTACTTGATCCCGCGTAAGTTCCTGTCAGGTTGTATGCACCGTGATTATTGGGAACCGAACACGAAGCAGAAGCACATAAATTTCCAGTATTGGGTATAGCCGCTCCATTTGTTGGGAATGTCGCGCCAAATGCTCGCAGGACCTGACCAGCCAATTGCCCGACGCCTTCGTTGGTCACATGTGGATCTATTCCGATCGGAAGGTCGTGACTATTGGGACCACACGAGATTCCAGCGCAAGGAAACGCTGTGAGTTCAGTCATGTCGTATGAAGCCAAATAGTCAGTGGCGTGTATTCCAGCCTTCGTTGTATCCCACTCAATCGTCACTTGGTATGACTGACCAGCAGTGAGGTGAATGAATTCAGCGCGGTATGGGACTGACTCACCTTCCGCATAAGTGGAATTATTTGTATTGAGGTTTCCCGTCTGCCATTGATTCGCATTTACATTTGAGTCACATGTTGAATTCTTATTTGCACATTGTTCCAATGACACACTAGGCCGTGTTGCGGCGCTAGCTCCTCTCGGAACCGTGACAACAAATGAGGCGAAAAGGAAGACGCACGCGATTAGCGCAGAAAAATACTTTGGTCTATTTATTTCAAGATCCTCAATCTTATTTACCCAAGTAGAAGAGTTAAATATATTTTTCACGGTAATTCCTCTCAACAGAAGAGGTTTTTACGCCTCTTGTGATTGTCACTTGATTGACAACTTCAAAGTAACGAATTCCGCGAAAAACACCTATAAACAAATGTCCTTTCGCCACCTAAGTATTAATTCTGCAATTTTCAAAATGTCTTTTTCTTAACGCCGACTTACATTGTTTTTATGAGAAAGTTTCTCTACACATTTGTAATTGCTGTGACATGTGTTTCGTTAAATAACATTCCCACATCTGCAAGTACCACTTCTGGCCTTCCAGAGAATTACAGCCCAACGAGAGTGGTGACTATTCGTCCCCCTTATGGCTATTCACCGGGACCAATATCGGTACGTTTGTCACAATCGGAGATAGTTGCGATTCGACAAATGCAAACAATCGCCGATAAGTGGGCACCAGAAGTAAACATTCATGCACCAATCAAGTGGTACATCGAACCTGGCACTGAAAATTCGCCAACATTGGCGTTGGCTAAACAGGCCCTAGTGCAAGCTCAGTATCTCCTTTCGAGGCCCCAGCTCACAGATTTTTCTGAGACATCAATAATTATTGGCAGGACACAGAGGTTCCTAAAGAAAACAGTTGCTGAGCATAACTGTTTCCCAAATTTGGATTTTCTTAATGACACTTTCCTGATGGGGGCCACTATTTGCAAACGCCGCGTGATTGTCATCAATTTCACTGGGTATTTTTATGTGAAATCATCTGATGATTTAGGAGTGGCATCACACGAAACCACTCCTGAGCCGGCCCTGGAAATTACGCCCTACTTATTTGCAGATCGAAACATTGCGAGCCTCGCCCATGAATGGACACACAGAGTGAGACGGCTTCCATCCGAGAACCTATTTGCCCATAATGAGCCCTTGTGGTTAGCCGAAGGTATGGCAGAGGTTGTTGGCGGTTTGTCGATAGTTAAAGCTTCCAAGGGCAGGAAAACCTATTTGGATTTTCATGTGGTTCGTCTTCGAAAATTTTCCGATTTACAAACGACATGCCGAGCATCGCTTACCCAATACCGAAATAGAAGTTCCAATGTCTCTGGGTGTGAGTATCTTCGTGGTGCTGCTGCAGTAGAACTTCTCCTATCTCGCTTTGGTGGTATTCGGAATGTGAATCGCCTTTATGACGATTCGAACCTGACAGGTGACTTTGTGCAGTCATTCTCGAACGTCTACCACATGTCACTGCGAGCCTTTGAATTGCGTGCAGATAAGTACATGTCGTACATAAGAAGAGCTGACCATGCTGGCGTAAAGAAGGCAGCGATCTCACAGTAAGTACAACCATCACTTGATATCGGAGTTGTAATGCAGTTTGCTAGATGAAAAGAGGGAAGGTTCGTATGAAGACGCAAATCAAGAATAAGGAAATTGCCGAACAATTCGCAGATCTTGCGGATGTCTTTAGTGAAACGGTGGATGACGAAGGCCTACGAGTTCTTGCCAGCATCTGTCTGCAGTTGTCAGACCTCGATTCCTGTCTTGTATTCACAACGACCATTGGCAACTCGATCGAGTTTTCAGCTTTGGTATCTAACACTCAGGCCACAATGCCAGGCAGTACTTCTGACGAGCCGAACACTTTGTCTCAGCTCGCAATGCGCAGTTTGCGACCCGAATTTTCCCTCACCAGCGTGAATTCAGCCATCGTGACTGAGTTTGCATTTCCGCTCCGGGTACATGGAAGAGCCTTAGGTGCCATTTTTATCGAAGGCAAGGGGCAGCGTTACCTCTCTGCGGAAACGATTGCAGTAATTCAAAGCGTGGCCGATCTTTCTGCTTCGGCCATCTATCAATGTCATCAAATTGTTCAGACCCGCACGTTGGTCTCTCAACTAAAAGGTGCGCTCGATAGTCGTGTTGTGTTGGAGCAGGCCAAGGGCATTCTCGCAGAGCGAATGAAAATCGATTTTCCCACTGCATTTCAAGAATTGCGTAACACCGCCCGTCGTGAACAACGCCCCATTCACCATGTAGCTGCAGAGATCGTTTCCACACTCAACAAGTAACGCCTAGAGTCTGCGCATATGAAAATTCTCTTCGTTGCCGGCTTTGCACCCATTGTTCCTAATCCTGTTGATGGGGCTTCCTTCTACAAAGACACTCTTGGGCTCCCCCTAGAAGTGGTGTCGGGCGACTATTTGGCAGTCGATGGATTTGGTGGCACTAAGCATCTCGGTATTTGGCCATTAGCCGATGCAGCACAATCATGTTTCGGAACCTCCGAATGGCCGAGTGATGTTCCTATTCCGCAAGCGACTCTTGAATTCGAAGTTGCCGATGTTGATGCCGCTGTTGCAGAACTCATTGCAAAAGGCCACATATTGATTCACGACACGCGCGTCGAACCATGGGGTCAAACAATCGCTCGCCTACTCGGCCCAGAAGGTCTTCTCATTGGGCTGTGTATTACGCCCTGGTTGCACGAACCTAAATAAACGTTGCCCACTGGTCGAGCGGCATGCGCTCAGACTTCAAAGAGTTGATAGGCGCAGTCTTATCGGCATATCCAATTGCCATACCGCAGAACATCATTTCGTTATCGGGTGCTCCCACAAATGAACTCACTGCCTTGTGACGTACCGACCAATATTCCTGCGCACACGTATCGAGACCGTTCTCTACTGCGAGCAACATGAACGTTTGCAAGAACATGCCAAGGTCCGACCACTGTGGTGCGCCCATCTGGCGATCGAAGTAGCAAAACAATGCAGCAGGTGCACCAAAGAAATCGTTGTTGTTTGCAAACTGACGCAAACGACCCGCCTTGTCTTCACGAGCGATGCCGAGAGTGGCATACATCTGCTCACCAATGGTGAATCGATTCGTGCGGTACGGCTCGGTGATGCTCTTTGGATAAATGTCGTACTCGGGCTCTTCTACCGGTGGCTGTGTAGCAAGAAACTCGCGCATCTTGGTCATGGAGTCGCCACTGACCACGTAGATACGCCATGGCTGCACGTTGCCACCACTAGGTGAACGAGAGGCATCGGTCAGTATTGACTTCAGTAAATCCTCGGATACCGGAGTAGGAAGAAACTGGCGCACCGACAAGCGGGCATGTACTGCATCAACAACATTCATCGCCACAAACCTTAGTTCTACTGACTCTCACTCTTCCCACCCGACCCACATCGGTAAGGTTTCTGTATGGCAATAACGGGTCTCACAACATTTTTATGGTTCGACAACGAAGCAGAGGAAGCTGCAGAGTTCTATGTATCCCTTTTCCCAGGTTCTCGCATTACTTCGGTGTCCCACTATGGGCCGGGTTCTCCAAAACCTGAAGGGTCGGTGCTCACTGTCGCCTTCGAACTGTTTGGACAATCATTTTCTGCTCTCAATGCAAGTCCACAGTTTCCCCATAGTGAGGCTGTGTCTTTTATGGTGCATTGCGACACCCAGGACGAGGTCGACTTTGTATGGAACGCGATAGTCGATAGCGGCGGCCAAGAGAGTCAATGTGGTTGGTGCACAGATCGATTTGGTGTGAGTTGGCAGATTATTCCTCATGCCCTGGGAGCTGCCCTCTCCAATCCAGACCCCGAGAAGTCACAAAAGGCCTTTGCCGCCATGATGAAAATGACAAAAATTGTGATCGACGACCTATAGGCCGTTCATAAAGGGCTTCAAATACTTCTACACTGACCACTATGTCGACACCTGCAATCACTATGTACAGCACCACCTGGTGCGGCCCCTGCAAGCGCCTGAAATCAGACCTTGAGAAATCAGGTATCCCATTTACTCAAATCGATATTGAAAACGATGAAGCTGGAGCAGCGCTCATCGAAACCATCAATAACGGAAACCGCACAGTGCCAACATTGGTCTTTACTGACGGTTCATCAATGACAAATCCTTCCATTGCAAAAGTGAAAGAACACCTCGGAATCTCATGACCAACACACAATTTGATGCATCGAAACTTCGCAAACGAAATCTCGTCGCGGGCACGCTTCATTTTGTTTCTTTCATAGCGATCTTGTTGTTATCTAACAACGCATCACTTCCCGTGACTGCCACGTACATGACCGATGCTCCTGGCACAGGCAAATTCACAGGCTCCATCTCTTTGTTCAACGTGAATATCAGTTACATGGTTGCTGCATTCATGGCGCTCTCAGCTTTCTTCCACTTCTTTGTGGCTTCTCCAAAGATTTTCCCTCGCTACATCGATGGGCTTACGCATCACATCAATAAATACCGATGGATCGAATACTCCCTCTCGTCTTCCATCATGATTGTGATCATCATGCAGTTGAACGGCGTGTCGAACTTCATCGCCTTGCTTGCCCTCTTTGGTGTCAACGTGAGCATGATTTTGTTCGGATGGCTGCAAGAGCGTTACACCAGCCCAGGCGACGGTGATCTCCTCCCCTTCTGGTTTGGCTGTATTGCAGGAATCATCCCGTGGGTTGCAGTAGCCATCAACATCACTTCTCCAAACGGCCCTACTGAATCAACGACTCCGGGCTTTGTCTATGGCATCGTGATCTCGCTCTTCGTGTTTTTCAACTCATTTGCCATCGTGCAATGGAAGCAATACAAGGCCAAAGGGAAATGGGCTAACTACGCATACGGAGAGAATGTGTACATCACACTCAGCTTTATTGCTAAGTCGCTGCTTGCTTGGCAAGTGTTTTCGGGCGCCCTCATCTCCTAAGTTCTTATGCCGACCGCAAGTGGTGATCGTTCTCAATTCTTTCCAGCGATTGAAAAGAAACATGGTTTGCCCATATCGCATTGGTTTAGCGCATTAGAAGAACTGACCAACGCAAAGTATCCCGAGCAGATTGCCTACCTTCGAGAAAACCACGGATTTAGTCAGGCGCACGCCAACGCAGTGGTAATGCAT